>Ga0222630_1000512_pt1 | contig 19901 bp, 16 predicted proteins | sample AntAcemetagenom3_FD_179842 | JGI IMG/M metagenome (GOLD analysis project Ga0222630, IMG submission 179842) | Saline water microbial communities from Ace Lake, Antarctica - #3 | ecosystem: Environmental > Aquatic > Non-marine Saline and Alkaline > Saline | place: Antarctica: Ace Lake | collected...
TAGACCCAAGATTTTGTAAGCCTCATCATTGGAGAACTCTGAGAAGTTTCGATTGGCATAGCTATCACTGGACTCCTGCTTGCCGCCACTACGAAGTAGATAGGCCTGCAATAATACAAAAGACTCTGGGTCAGCAGAGCGCAGGCTCGTTGCCAACGTCTGTAACTGTTCCGTACTCAGTTCTGAGAGGCGCTTACCGGCATGCTCGCCCTGCAACACTTCACCATCCATTTGCTTGCTGGCAAAGTTAATTTCGACGAGGAGGAACTGGGTGCGAAACTCAGAGGGCCTAGTTTTAAATCGACTCAGTAAGCGCATTATCGGCAGGGCACGCAGACTAAAACTTAGCAGGGTTTTGCCTATAGGAATCAAAGCTGCGAGGCCAGCACCTAGCCAGTGCATACGTCCTGTCGCCACCAAGATAACGGATATTCCGAGGACGAACCAAAACCCCGTGCGCCAGAAAAACGCTCTGCGCTGTTCCTGGGGCAGCCGTTTGACGACAGACCACCAGTACCAGACTGAGAGGGCGATGGCGATAAGAAGAATTAATCTAGGCATAGTTTTTGGTTAATCATGTTTCAGTTAATGACGGTTTAACTATAGGGTATTTTATGCTGACCTTTTACGCTTACCAGTAACAATACTCCGTTGTTAGCGCTGGCGCGACCGTCCAGACTAGATTGCTAATTTAATTTCGCCTGGAGACACCGGCCCCAGTGCTACGGCACATAGCACTAACTGCATACTCTACTAGCTTTAATACGGCCATTGTTAACATTTGTATCTGTCGGGCACCCGCAGTAACGAAACGACCCACACGAGGGATCTTAAAATAGAAGGGCTCTGACTAGGGCTGTGCTCGAGCCGAGGTTGCGTAAAGACTCGTATTAACGAGTCTTAAGCACTTCTCGCAGCTTGTCCGCCATAGACATCAAGGCGGTTTCTGTCGTTTCCCAGTCCACACAGGCATCGGTCACTGACACGCCATATGCCATTTCGTCAGGGTTGCTGGACAGTTTCTGATTGCCCCCACTGAGGTGGCTTTCAATCATCACGCCAATGATAGATTGATTGCCTTCGATAATCTGATTGGCAACATTATTCAGTACCAGGGGCTGCAAATTATGATCTTTATTGGAATTGGCGTGACTGCAGTCAATCATTATGTTGGGTGCAATGCCAGCCGACTGTAGTTCCTGCTCGCAGATCGAGACACTAACTGAATCATAGTTAGGCTTGCCGTTACCGCCGCGTAATACAACATGCGCATAGGGGTTGCCCTTGGTGGTAATAATCGAGACATTGCCTTCCGAGTTAATACCCAGGAAACGATGTGGGCTGGCGACTGACTGCAGCGCATTTATCGCGACGGTCAGACTGCCATCGGTACCATTTTTAAAGCCAATGGAAGAGGACAGCCCAGAGGCCATCTCTCTATGGGTCTGCGATTCTGTGGTGCGAGCACCAATCGCAGACCAAGCAATCAGGTCTTGCATATACTGCGGCGAGATAGGATCAAGTGCTTCGGTAGCGGTTGGCAGTCCGATTTCCAAGATATCATGTAACAGCTGGCGGCCAATGTGCAAGCCATCGGTTATCTTAAACGAGTCGTTCATAAATGGGTCGTTGATCAGACCTTTCCATCCAGTTGTTGTGCGCGGCTTTTCAAAATAGACTCGCATAACAATCAGCAGTGTATCGCTGACTTTGTCAGCAAGAGCCTTGAGCCGACCAGCATATTCATGGGCGGCTTTTAAGTCGTGAATTGAGCAGGGCCCAACCACAACAATAACGCGGTGGTCTTCGCGCTGAAGAATATTCTCAATGTCCTTACGGCCCTGAGATATCGTGGCGCGAGCGGTATCTGACAGCGGTATTTTACGCTTCAGTTCAGCCGGAGTAATGAGTATCTCTGGCACTTCAATATTAATGTTTTCTACAGGGTGGCTATCCATCAAGAAATTCCTAACTGATCACGTTACTTTAAGGGTCGCTATTGTACTTAAATATGAGTTATTTTGAAGATTATTCGGCATCAACCTCAATAAACAAGGGGATTTGCGGAAAATACAGAGCGCAGCGGACCGGATTGCTCTCAAGCTTGCGGTACAAACTCCCATAGTGCTTTAGCTGGGATCGATAGGCCTCGGTCTGGCGGTCGATAAACTGTTGCCCGCTTTCCTGTGATGTTGGACTGGAGAGCTTGTAGTCAATAATCCAACGAATGCCATTATCGACAAAGGTTCTATCGATCACCGAGGTGCCAGCATGGTTGGTTTCCCTATTGTGATAGCCGAGGGCCTGCTCACACTGTGCCTGTTTATGGTCGTGCAGTATCCATCTGCCCTTAGTATCGGCGAGCATCGTTGTCACCGCGTCGCTCAGGCGGCTAAGTTCATCACCAGTCGCCAAAATCCCATATTCTTTAAGTTGAGCGGCCCAGGCTCTGGACAGTGTTTGCAGTCTCTGTGCCGACCAATTACCTATGCCTTCATTGGCGATCTGCTTGAGTGTTCTGTGTAAAACAGTACCCAATAAACGGGCGCGGATAGACAGGTCTGTATCCAGAGACGCCAGCGAGACCGATTGACTGGTTTCTGTGCCTAGGGACATCCCACTGCGCGATTCGATTGGCGGGGTAAAACTGGCTGCAAGCCGGCGCATACTAGTCAAACAGGCGCTGGACTCACCATTGCCACCCTCTGGATTGCCATCCTCTGGATTGCCATCACCTTGTGTTTCTATGACGTCATAAGTTTGATCAGTAATACCCGCCTCTATACTTTGCCAAATCGGAGCGAGCAGACGGGTTTTGGCTGGCGCTAGCCAACCACCTTTACTATCGGGCTTTAATGCAGAAAATAGATATAGGCGCCGAATTGCTCGGGTCGCAGCAACATAGAGTACCCGAGTATTTTCCAGACGAGTTTTTATGGCAGACTCGTGTTTTAGATAGCGATAAACACTGTCATCCTCTTCATCATGAGCGCCTAAGGGCGCCATAATCAAAGACATTTGATTGTGTTCATCGATGTGTTCAGACCAACGAAGTAGCAGTTTTTTATCCGCCCCAGAGCCCCTCGTGAGTCCAGGCAGTATGACATGATCAAACTCCAGGCCCTTTGACTTGTGGATAGTCATTATCTGAATGAGACTGCCATTATTCTCGCCCAACGGCGACGAAGGTGCTGCGTACAACTTGTCGACAGCCTCCTGAAATCCGGTCCAGTCCTTGACCGTACCAGCACCTTGCCAGACCTCTAAAAGATCCAGATACCTGCGAACATCATTGAGATCGCTACTGGCCATTAGACTATCCGGCCCACCCAAGTCGACCCATAGCTGCTCTATGCTGTCACGTAAATTAGAGCGACCACGCTGTTGCCATGCCGCCAGCAGAAGCGGTATCACGCGCTTTAAGGTTTGCTGACCATCCTCCGACAGCTTTCTGAACGACGCGGATTTGGAAAGTTTCTGTAACTGCTCAAGAACGGCGTCGCCTGATTTTCTGGCGCTGTGACTACTGTTGGAAACAATCAATAAATCCGCCAAACTTAGACCACAAAACGGAGCTCTTAAAACGGCCAGCCAAGGAATCTTATCTGCCGGCGACAGTAGTGCGCGAGTGAGTGACAGCATATCGACCACAGGCATTCTGCTTGCGAGAGGAGTGATATCTATGGCTCGCCAGTTGAGGTTGGCCTCACGTAGAGCCGGAACAATACTTTTCAGATGACCGCGGCCCTGCACCAAAATGGCAATGGTCTGATTCGGTTTCTCAGCGGCGATGTCTTTGCACAGACTGGCAATATGCTCCGCCTCAGCCAGCCCATAACCCTCGCCCGAAAAGCCCTGAAAGCTAACAGCTGGGTCATTACCCGGCCCTTTAACAGCCTCAGAGGCGGAGTATGGAATGGCGCCACGGCTAATGTCAGCTTCAGCCGGAAACGCCAGGCTAAAGGCATTGTTGACCCAGTCAACGATACCTTTCTGGGAACGAAAGTTAGAGGTCAACGTCAATGGTGCGCACTGTACTGGGCCGACCGGATGGCGCTGCGCATTGAGAAATAAACCGACATTGGCATTGCGAAAGCTATACAGCGACTGCATGGCGTCCCCCACCAGAAATAAGGTTCTGCCATCATCTGGTTGCCAGCCACCGATCAAATGTTCCAGCAACCTTATTTGCGCGCCGGAGGTATCTTGAAACTCATCTACCAGAATATGTCGTAACTGATAATCTAAGCGCAGAGTGATATCTGAGATGGACTCATCGTCAGGCGAAGGCTTAACAGCCTCCAGTGCGGCCAGTGTGACGGCCGGATAATCACATTGTTCCTGTGCTTTAAATACCAACTCAAGCTCTGCGGCCAAGCAGGGCAGCAGGAAGCCTAAGGCATCTAAAATCTGTTGCTGACTGGCGTTTATCTCTGAATCAGGCAGGCATAGCACGCTGGCAATCAAGTCATTGATGACAGAGCGTTCACCACACCAGTTGAGTAATTCCTGCATACGTGCCTTGGCATCCTTTTCGCCCGAGGGAAAGCCCTCAGCGATGGTTAATCTTTTGCGTAGATCACCGCCCTTGGTGACCAGTAAGCTGAGCAGGGTTTTCCAATGCTGTATGCCATCGAGACTGCAGTCTGGCAGTTCGATAATCCCCGCGAGATCCCTTATGGGTGAATCCTTATTCTCTGGAATCTGAGCGGCAGCAAAGTCAGCCAGTGCGATTAACTCTCCCTCGATAGGCAGCAGAGCATCGTGCAGAGCCAGTAGGTTCTCAGCAATAATCTGATCGATCACCTGTTGGAAATACCCTTGATTTTCCGCAGCGCTGAAAATCAGCGGTAGCCACTGTTCTCTTTTGCCAAGCAGATCTGACAGCAGACTTTCGCAACGTGCCAAATCGTTGCCGGTATGGGCTAGCAGTACGGCCAGCTGGGTCGCTATTGGACTATCCTCTTCAACCTTGTCTAGCAGGGCCCGCGCGGCCGCCTCGTAGTGAGCTGTTGGATACTCACTGGGCTCAGATAGGGCGCCCAGCTTGGTTTCCAACGCAAACTGACTGGCTATATAGCGGCAGAAACCGTCAATAGTTTGGATGCGCAAACGACCAGGCATCTCCAGCAGGTTCCAACCCAATGCAGTATTTCGAGCCACCGCCTGTGCTGCCAGATCCCAGGTTTGTGCCTCATAATCGTCCTCTGGACGTGGCTGATAAGCGGCTAACTGCAGGGCGCCATGGATACGGCTAGCCATTTCACCCGCAGCCTTGCGTGTGAAGGTAATGCTCAACACCTCCTCTGGGTTGTCGACGGTGCACAGAAGACGCAGTACGCGCTGGGTTATAAGACCAGTTTTACCCGAGCCAGCGGGCGCAGAGACAATAAAACTACGCTCAGGATCCAGCGCCTGTTGGCGCTGTGAAAGATCATTAACCTGATTCATAGGACTGTCCAGTCGTTAGCTTTGGCCTTCAATTCGGCATCTTCGGACCATCGATTTAACGGTAGCAAGTCAGATTGAAAGGCAAAGGCGGCGGCATTAAATATCTGCATACTCGCCTTACCAGAGGTGAATTCATGGGCCAAGTGGCCTAGAGCTGCCTGCCACTGATCGACCTGTAACGGCCAATCTTCAATCAGTTTCTCGTCGGGGATCAATTGACTGTCGCTATTGCCGACAAATTTGATTTTTCCCCCTTTAATTTGTGCGAAGGCACAGCCATTTGCCTCAGGGTTACTGGCCAGCAGGTACAGTGGCAACTGAGGGTCAGCGGGTCGATCACCCGCCCAACTAGAAGGTTTTACCAACCCAGATTTGTAATCGATAATTAGCAGTTTGTCCCCAATCCTGTCAACGCGATCGAGACGGAGCGATATTTCAAGATCACCGAAGCGCAGACTGGCCTTACTCTCCAGATTAACCACCTCAAAAGGCGCCCGTTGTTTCTCTTCCTCTAACCATTGACCGAGTAGTTTTTCTAATCGGGACTGCTCGAGAGCGCGATAATTCATGCCGAGCAAGATGGGGTGACGAGGCCCCCAATTAGTCAGTGTATCGGCAATAACGGAAGCCAGCTGTTCGCTGGTCTGTTCATCAGATAATAGCTGCAAAGTTGCCGACGTCTGCCAGTTTTCCCAAAGACGAAAGAGAATGTCATGCATTAATGAACCGCGGTCCATGGCCGACAGCCCTTGACTGGGTTGTTCCAGTGGCTCAGCCTTAAGACGATGGATAGCAAAGGCATTAAACGGGCAGGTGGACTGGTTCTTTAACAAATTGCTGCCGCCGCGGATCTTCTCAATCGCGGGGTCGTACGCCGGCGCACTATCTTCAATGAGATCACATTGATCTGGTCGCACAAGCCATGCTGGATGCAAGGGAGGTTCCGTTAATAATACGTTACAGGCCACTGGAGCAACATCGCGAATTAGCGGGCTGACATCGAGCTCTTGTTCGCCACTCATTAAGGGATAGCTGAGAATGAGTCGTCGGCTATTTTTCTTATAATCTGCCAACAGTTCCTGAGCAATCAGCAGTTCGCGCTCAGGCAGGCTGTGAGGCATCTCGTGCTCGCGCTGAAAGTCGGCTGGCAGCAATGGGTTGATGACCACCGACGCGGGAAAGTTTTGGCTGTGCATACCGACAATCCAGAGCTGATCAAACCTTAAGCCTGCACCCTCTAGCATACCCAGTATCTGAAACGGAGCATCCGCAGTCTGGGGATGAAAAACAGATTCCTGCGCTAGCTGTTGCAGATGTTTAAGTGCCGTAATGAGTCCGACTTCAATGGCCAGATTGTCGAGGCTGCAAAACTGTTCAATCAGACCATTCCAATGTTGGCGCTGTTGGTACTCAATGCTACTGAGTTGCCTGTTTCCGGGCCAACCCATCTCATCCAGAAACTGATTAAAAAAATCAGCCCAGCCAGAAAAGTTCTTTAGTTCGCCAGTCTTGAGGCGAGAAAGCGTTTTAAGGTCGATCAAAGGTTGTAACACGAGCAAAATGGCTTCGCCGTGATCGGTGTCAGCATCGGGCACTTGGTTAGGCAGGCAATCTGCGGCGTTATTGGGCACTTCGGCGGGTACAACACAGGACAGAAACTGTGCCAGCGTAAAGTCAAAGCGTCTGGTGCGACGCAGGGCTAATTCGCAGTCGGCACGGTACTGCACTCCGAGCTCATTGAAGGCGCAATAGGGCGAGTAGAGGAGGTGCAGCCAATCCTGCAGTGGTCGCTTGTATTGCAAAATACCCACGAGCTGCAGGGCGGCATTGACCACCGCCGTGTCAGCCAGAGCCGTCCCCGCTGAGATATTAACGACTGACTCAGTACCCTGAGTTTTGAGAGCTTCATTAACCAGTCGCGCCACCTGTTGTAATGTATTGTTCAGATCGGGGATAACAATACCTACCCGCTGATGGCCATTGCGCTGCAGTTCTTGGGCAGCCCAGTTAGCCGCCAAACGCAGTTCCTCGTCTGCATCCTGAGCCTCAATCAGACAGACATCTGTCTCCTGGTTGATATTGCTAATCACGCTTACATTAGAGCTAGCACAGGCTATGATTGCAGCCTGTAATGGTGGCGTTGATTGAAAGCCATAAAGCATTATTTCCGGCTCTGATGGCAGGGCGCCCACATTAAAGCTCTGTTCAATAAGTTGCCAAGATTCCTGGACGGTCACCAGATGATTTCTCTTTAGCAGATCAGTAAAGCTGTGACTCCAGCGCTTGAAATACTCTGCCGCTGGGGTATCGCCAGGGACCTGCTTGGGACTGAGATGCCAGTTTTGTATTGTCTTTAAGGTATCTCCAGCAATTTTGGCATAGCGACTACTGTGTTCAGCATCCTCCTTGGCTATGGCGCGCTCCCAGTAATAGCGACTCTGCTGCGCCCCGACAACGGACAGCCCACCGACCAGTTCATGGTTCTGGTCCTGAAGCTCATCCCAGCATTGTTTTAGCCAGTGCTCAATGGAATAGACACGCGGTGCAAGCCACACCGAAGCCGATGTCCTTAAGGCCCATGCATCAGTGATCTTTGCCGCCAGGCGGTGGTTTGGCGTCAGGATCAGGCAGTTGCGCTCAATGGCATCGGTGAAGGGGTCTATATTTATAAGAGGAGGCAGCATTCCTGAATCGGCAACTTTGATTATCAATAGAATAGAGCGCTATAGTCGCAAAACAGCGGTGCAAATGACAGTAGCCTGATACAATTAAAGCATGCAAATACCCAATGACTTCAGTGTACTCCCCGGAATATTAGCCGCCGCCACAGCAGGGCTTGTCCTCGGCGTGTTTATTAGTCAGTTACTGGGTCGAGACAACCGTGCTAAAGCGAGCCAAGAGATTGGCAGTCTCAGTGCGATACGCCTTGAATTAGCCACAGCCAACGGCGTACTAGAACAGCGCCTTATAGGCCAGCAAGCTCAGTACGAAGGACAGCTAAAACTGCTGCAAGACGCTAAGCAAACCTTGGGGCAAGAGTTTGAAAACCTCGCCAATCGCATCTTTGAAGACAAACAGACCAAATTTTCGCAGCAGAACAAAGAAGCATTAGAAGTCACATTGAGCCCATTGCGCAGAGATATTGGCGATTTTCGCAAGCAGGTTGAGAGCGCCTACGACAAAGAGAATGCCGACCGCAATAAGCTGGTTGGCCAGATCAGCGAACTGCAAAAACAGACGCTTCAGATTGGAGCCGATGCTGTAAGCCTTGCAAATGCGTTGCGCGGCGACAACAAGGCTCAGGGTAACTGGGGTGAATTTGTTTTAGAGAAGCTGCTCGAAGACTCTGGTCTGACCAATGGTCGAGAATATGATACTCAGGTGGCGCTCAAAGATGACACGGGTAAGCGTCGAAACCCCGATGTCATTATCCATCTGCCCGAAGGGCGGGATATTGTGATTGATGCAAAGGTCAGTTTGGTCGATTATGAGCGCTATTTCCACGCTTCGGACGAAGACACAAGGCAGCAATGCCTGCGTCAACACCTACTCTCCATGCGTGCCCATGTCAAAGGTCTTAGTGGCAAAGACTATGAAAGCCTCGAAGGCGTTAATAGTCTTGATTTTGTACTGATCTTCGTACCAATCGAGTCAGCCTTCATGCTAGCACTCGATCATGATCCCGAGATGATGCGCGACGCCTATGATCGTGGCATTATTCTAGTCAGTCCCAGTACCTTGATGGTCACACTGAGAACCATCAAAAATCTTTGGCGCTATGCTGATCAAAACCGCAATGCCCAGCTTATTGCAGACAAAGCGGGCGCGCTTTATGATCAATTCGTCAGCTATGTTGAAGCTCTTGACGACGTAGGTAAACATCTGGACAGGAGCAAAGACGCTTGGGAAAATGCGCGCAAACGCCTCACCACCGGCCGCGGTAATCTAGTGCGGCGTACAGAGGAGCTCAAGAAACTCGGTGCTAAAACTAAGAAAAATTTACCGGATGACTTGCATGTGATAGACGAAACAACAGCCTTGCTGGATAAAGATAACACCAATGAAGAGGGCGGGTCATGACACCAACCATTAGTATTGCAGCAGCCATTGCTATCGTCTCGATGCTGGCCATCTATGCCGCCTATTTGGGGATGCAGCTTCGTCGGCAGGGTAGAGATCAGCAGGCTTCACTAGACATTCTTGAACAGACGCGTGTTCAAAAAGATAAAGAGGCGCGACAATCTATTCGGATAATTTCACGGGCTCTAGTGCAAAAAGAGTTAAGCGACACAGAAGCGGCTATGCGCATTGGATTTTTGTCCCAGCAAGTCATGGCCACGACCGCAGAAACTGAGCTATTTTCGGTCTTCAAACAGCTGGCCGAGGCGACGTCGCATATCCCAATATTAGATGACTGGATCAATCTAGAGCGCTCTGAAAAAAGACGCTTCACCGTTGAGCGAGAGAGTATCGAAAAAGGTTACTCAGAATTCATTCATTCTAGCGCCAGCCAATTAGCCAAAATGCCACTAGCGTTTTCGTTTCAGCGTTAATCTCTTACCCGATGGAATAACCCTAACGCTTAAAAATTAGGCCAGTAATCCCCGAGACCTAGGGTAGAGATCTAATTCACTAGGTACCTGCCTTGCTTCTGCATCGGCTCCAAGTTTTCATATTAGGCGGGCTCTAACCAGTCTTACGCCTTAGCAATACGCCAGACTCCAAATGCGCGGTCCATGGGAATTGGTCAAATGCAGCGACGCTTTCTATTTGGTGGGTTGTGCAGATCTGCCGAAGATTGGCGGCGAGTGTCTCTGGATTACAGGATATATATAAAATATTATCGAATCGGGTGACGAGCTTGAGTGTCTCTTCGTCGAGTCCTGCGCGCGGTGGATCAACGAAGATGGTGGAAAAGTTGTAGCTGTCTAAATCTATCTCGACCAGTCGCCGAAAGGGCCGCTCTTTGTTTAGTGCCTGCGTCAGTTCTTCGCTAGACATTCTCACGACAGTCACATTTTCAATGTTGTTACTGAGGAAATTAGTGCGCGCCGACCTCACCGACACCTTGGATATTTCAGTGGCCAGTACCTGATCGAAATGTTGTGCTAATACCGTGGTGAAATTACCATTGCCACAATAAAGCTCGACCAGATCACCGCTGCTCGCTTTCAGGCACTGACTTGCCCAGGTTAGCATGTGGACATTAACCGCGGCATTGGGTTGAGTAAAGCCAGACTCGACTTGCTGGTAGCTGTACTCACGATTATCAATCTGCAGTGTTTCGGTGACAAAGTCAGAGTCCAAAACAACTTTTTGTTTTTTGCTACGGCCAATCACCATGACCGAAAGTTCGTTTTGCAGCGCTCTGGCTGCTGTCTCCCAGGTTTCATCTAATCGGCGATGATAGATTAACGTTATTAATGTCTGGCCGCTGGTGGTGGTTAAAAACTCCAGACTAAAGAGTTTTTGGCTGAGGGCGGGGCTGCGGTTAACGGCGGCTAGTAGTGGTGTCATTTGTTCAGTGATTAGCGGTCCACCAATGGGGAACTGGTCAATAATATGGGGACGTTTTTCACCGGGGTGGTTCATGGCATAGTGGGCACGTCCATCTTCATGCCAGATGCGAAACTCGGCGCGCATGCGGAAACCGAGGGGTTGAGAGGGGAAAACAACGACATTGGAAACCTCAAACTCGGCCAGTGTCTGATGGTATTTGTCGATTTTTGTGTTCAGTTGGGTCTGGTATCGCGCTGGGCTAAAGGTGTCGTTTGCTGTTGTCATTGGGGTTTAAAAATCTCATCTGTTTTTGCGGCCAGAACAAAATCGTTGTGATGCAGCCCAGCGATGCTGTGCGACCACCAGTTAACGGTCACTTGGCCATAGCTGAGTAAGAGTGTTGGGTGATGGTCATTACTTTCAGCAATCTCTGAAATGTTGTTGGCAAAGGCGATGGCTTGCACAAAATTATCGAATTTAAAGTTGCGCTGGAGCTGAGTAATACCGTTTATTGCGACCATTTGCCAGTTGGGAACCTGAGTGCACAGAGCGAATTTTTCGGCCTCGGTTAGCGGCTCGGCACTGGCGGGTGTCGCGGTGCATTGGTAGGTATTGAGTGGTTTCATAGACAGTTCTTTGGCTTGGGTAGTCCGGCGAGTTTGGCTATCAACCTAGCGGGGCTACCCGGGAATTGACGGTTGAGAACAATGCTTCGGCCCCTTTCGACACTGAGACTGGTAGCGACGGCTTTACACAGTGGTCGCATCGACGGCGAAAACCCGTAAAGGTCAAAAAATGCGCGGGCGACATCTAATATCTCAAAGTGCGCGGGTGTAAGAACAATGTCCTCTTCCACGGCAATAGCCGAGGCCTGTGCTTGGCCCCAATCCGGTAGTCGATTGAGATAATGCGTCTCTGTGGTCATGGTGTTTTCTCGCCCATTAAAAAAGCCCTACCATCTGATAGGGCTTTTGCTTAGACCTATAACCGTCAGTCGTCGCCCATGATACCAAACAGATGTAACAGGCTCAGAAACAGGTTGTAGATCATGACAAATAGGGTCACGGTCGCTGAGATGTAGTTGCGTTCGCCACCATGAATAATGGCACTGGTTTGCCACATTATTATAGCCGAGGCTAAAAAGGCAAACACGGCACTAATAGTTAATGACAGGGCTGGGATTTGTAAAAAGACGTTGGCAATGGCTGCGACGAACGCTACCAGCATACCGGTCATCAAGAAGCCGCTCATAAAGTCCAGGTTCTTTCTAGTGGTCAGTACATAAGCCGAGGCTGCAAAGAAGACCAGTGCTGTTGAACCTAGTGCCATCATAATTGGCTCGGAACCTTGGGTGGCCAGATAGTAACTAAGAATGGGTCCCAATGTGAATCCCAACCAGCCGGTGAGAGCAAATACCCAAAGCAGGCCGCTGCCGTTATTTTTGTTCTTCTCGGTCATCCACAGGCACAGAAAATAGGGCAACAACGTCCACAAACCAAAGTGGGGGGCATTGACGGCCATAGAGACACCGGCCATTAGTGCGCTAAAGGTGACTGTTGCGCCCAGCAACAGGTAAGTGCTGCGTAGCACCTTGCTAATTTCAGGGCTTAGGGCGGTAGTTTCAATGCCGCCTGTTGCTGCTTTGGTACCGTACTTTTCAGTGCTCATGTTGTAACTCTCAAATCGTTGTTTTGATAACCTTAATAATACTCAATAAATCCAGTATTACCAGTATTTAGTTGCCTGCGGCGTCAATGGGGAAGCTTTCTAAGTTGTAACCGGCGCTATCGAGGCTCAGCGCCCAGCCAAAATCTTCCCAATCGCCTAGAACTATACGCTCACAGTCCTCTAATGGATGGCGGTCTGGTCTATGGGTGTGACCGTGAATCAGGACCTTGACCGCATGTTTGGCCATTACGGTGTCAACGGCATCAGCATTGACATCCATAATTGCACTGGCTTTGTTGCGATTCGCGGCCATGCTCTTAGCACGCCAGTCAGTGGCCAAATTCTGTCGGTATTTTAGTGGCAGACAGCCAATGCCCCAGCGGTAAATAGGGTTGCGCGCTTTGCGCCGAAAACGCTGGTAGTCAACATCGTCAGTGCACAGTGAGTCGCCATGCATCACCAGCGCGCGGTGGCCATGGTGATCAATAACATGTTCATCAGCCAACATCAGTGCACCGGTATTTTGGGCAAAGCGCTTGCCCAGCATAAAGTCGCGGTTGCCTTGCTGAATAAACAGCGGCACCCCTGAGTCGCTTAGTGTTCGCAGAGCTGTTTGAACCTCCAAGGCGAGCTGGCTGGCGTCGTCATCACCAATCCAAGCTTCAAACAGATCACCCAATATGTAAAGAGCGTTGGCTGAGGCGGCTCGCTGCTGCAAAAAAATCAAAAACGCCCGGAAAACTTCTGGGCGCTCAGGTGATAGATGCAAATCTGAAATAAACAGGACCGCCATTGAGTACCCTATTTCGCGGCGTACTCGTCGCTGATCACTGTTTCGGTAATCTCGATAGCATCATCAGGCACATCGCCGTGACCTCCTTGATTACTGGTTGAAACGCCTTTAATTTTTTCAATCACGTCCATACCGTCAACAACCTTGCCAAAAACTGCGTAGCCCCAGCCTTGCATGTTTTTGCCGCTGTGGTTCAAAAAGCCATTGTCGGCGACATTAACAAAGAACTGTGAAGACGCCGAATGCGGCTCTCCAGTGCGTGCCATCGCTAGGGTACCGACATCATTCGTCAGGCCATTATCAGCTTCGTTCTCAATACAGTCACGCGTCTCTTTTTGCGACATATCGGCAATCATGCCGCCACCCTGCACCATAAAGCCATTGATAACACGGTGAAAGATAGTACCTGTGTAGTAATCGTCTACTGCATACTGCAAAAAGTTAGCAGCCGTTAGAGGTGCTTTGTCGAAGTCCAGCTCTATGGAGAAGTCGCCCATATTGGTGCGGAATGTGATCATTGATAATGCCTGCCTGAGGGTAAGTGATTTTGTTCTGACCATTTTAGTTTGTAACAGGCCCAATTTAAACCAATGATTGTCATTTTACGGGTTTATATCGGCTTTTTGTTTATTGCGTTGGTTGCTGCGGCTATAATCTCGCCACTACTTAGCTGGCCCGACTTTGAACTATGACTGATACCGAAAAACCCATTAATTTCATCCAGCATGTAATAAATGCTGACCTAGACGCTGGACAGGTCTCTAAGGTTATTACGCGCTTCCCACCAGAGCCCAATGGCTACCTGCACATAGGTCATGCTAAATCTATCTGTGTCAATTTTGGTCTGGCCACCGAGAATGGTGGCGGCTGTAATTTGCGCTTTGATGACACTAATCCGGAAAAAGAGGACGAAGAGTATGTTAAAGCGATTATCGAAGATGTTCGGTGGTTGGGTTTTCAGTGGCAGGGCGACATCTGCTATGCCTCTAATTATTTTGATCAGCTATATCTCTGGGCACAGGGGCTTATCAATGAAGACAAAGCTTATGTCTGCCAGCTAAAGGCCGAGCAGATGCGCGAGTATCGCGGCACCTTAACGGAAGTGGGTAAAAATAGTCCCCACCGTGAACGGCCCGCTGCGGAGAGTCTTGAGTTACTTGAGCAGATGAAAGTCGGAGCGGTAGACGAGGGCGCCATGACGCTGCGCGCCAAAATCGATATGGGGTCGCCCAATATCAATATGCGTGACCCGGTCATGTATCGAATTAAAAAAATGGCTCATCAGCGCACCGGTGACAAATGGAATATTTATCCGACCTACGACTTTGCCCATGGTCAAGAAGATGCCATTGAAGGGGTTACTCATTCTGTATGCACCCTAGAGTTTGCCGCTAACCGTCCTCTCTATGACTGGTTTGTGGCCAATCTGCCATTGCCCTCAACACCGAGACAGTTCGAATTTGGCCGCTTAAACTTAAATTATACGGTGACTAGCAAGCGCAAATTAAAGCAGTTGGTTGACGAGAAGCATGTTGAGGGTTGGGACGATCCGCGTATGCCGACTATTTCGGGTCTGCGCCGTCGCGGTGTTACGGCGTTTTCTATCCGTGAGTTTTGCGACAGCCTCGCCGTGGCTAAAACTGATGGCGTAGTAGACATGGCTCAGTTTGAGCACTTTATTCGCGATGACTTGAATAACATTGCTCGTCGCGCCATGTGTGTTATCAATCCTCTGCTGGTGACACTGGCAAACTACGATGCCGATAAATGCGAGGCCTTTGTGGTGCCGGGACATCCCAATCGCGACGATCTGGGTGAGCGCACCTTACCCTTTGGCAGGCAGATTTACATCGATCGAAATGACTTTAGTGAGGACACGACCTTGTCGCGCAAGAAGTTTAAACGACTGGTGATTGGGGACTATGTTCGTTTGCGCAGTGCCTATATTATCCGCGCCGACGAAGTTATCAAAGACGCTGCTGGAGAAATCATTGAAATCGTCGGGGCTATAGTGCCAGATACCGTTGGTCAGGATGCGCCCGAGGGTATTAAGGCGCGCGGCGTTGTGCACTGGGTGTCAGCGACAAACAACGCTGATTGCAGTGTCAAAATGTATGATCGGCTGTTTAATAAGGCGGCCCCTGATGCTGGTGAGGAGAGTTTTCTCACCCATATCAACCCGCACTCATTAACGGTTGTTTCCGGTTGCAAAGTTGAAGCGGGGCTAGCGAATGCGGTGGCAGAGGAGCATTATCAGTTTGAGCGAGAAGGGTATTTCTGCCGCGATAGCAAAGCCACGGAGCTAGTGTTCAACTGCACCATTGGGTTGCGCGATAACTGGAAAGCCTAAGGATCTGTCTTAATGAGTCTAACGCTATACAACACCCATTCTAGACGCAAAGAAGCGTTTATCCCGCTGAATTCAGAGCGAGTTACCATGTATGTTTGTGGTCCTACGGTCTATAACCGTGTGCATATTGGTAACGCGCGACCTGTGGTGGTATTTGATACGCTTTATCGGGTGTTGCAGACCCTCTATTCATCGGTTCAGTACGCGCGCAATATCACGGACATTGATGACAAAATTATGACAGCTGCAGCTGCGCTTGGCGAAGATATTTCGGTTCTGTCTCAGCGCTATGCGCAGGCCTATTTTGAAGATATGGCCGCTTTAAATAATCTTGAGCCAACGATCGTGCCCTATGCGACCCAGCATATACCTGAAATGATCAGCATGATTGAGCGCCTACTAAGTAAAGGCCATGCCTACGAAGCCGAGGGCAATGTGCTGTTTGCGGTGCAATCGATGGACGGTTACGGCAGCCTTTCTGGCCGTTCTCTTGACGACATGTTGGCCGGTGCCCGCGTTGAGGTGGCTGCATATAAGCGATATGCGGGAGATTTTATACTGTGGAAACCATCGTCAGACAGCGAGCCTGGTTGGGACAGTCCCTGGGGCAAGGGTCGTCCAGGTTGGCATATTGAATGTTCGGCCATGATTGAAAAACATCTCGGTGAGACTATTGATATACATGCTGGCGGACAGGATCTGATCTTTCCGCATCATGAAAATGAAATCGCCCAGAGCTGCTGTGTGCACGATGGTAAACCCTTTGCTAACTACTGGCTTCACAATGCCTTTGTCAATATCGAAGGCGAGAAAATGTCCAAGTCACTGGGCAATTTCCGTATGGTCAATGAGCTACTAGAGCAGTATCCGGGAGAGGTACTGCGCTATGTGATTTTGTCTGCGCACTATCGTTCGGAACAGCAATTTAGCGCAGACCTTTTGGATAGCGCTTGGCGCTCTTTGGATACGCTGTATGGTTTTTTAAGAGGTCAAGAAACCTCTGATGCGATACTTAATCCTGAGGGTGTTGGCTACAGGGCGTTGCTTGATGACCTTAACAGTCCGGTGGCTATTAGTGAGTTGTACCGATTGGCTAAGGAAATGCATGCTACCAGCGGAGATGCTAAAGCGCGGGTTAAAGCCGAGTTGATGGGGCTGGCTAAATTGATGGGGCTGTTGCAGCAGGACCCTGAGCAGTGGTTTACGCGGGCGCGTGGTGGCAATAATATTGGTGCCGAAGCTATCGAAATGCTGGTAGAGAAGCGAAAGCAGGCCAAATCAGATAAAGACTACGCGGGTGCCGACCGGGTGCGGCAGGATTTACTGGATATGGGTGTGGTACTAGAAGACAGCCGCCAAGGTACGACGTGGCGGCGAAGTTAACCGCTTATTAACCTTTTTATCTCAAAGGTTTCAAGCATGTCGACACCGCGACCTAGTAATTGCTGGGCGAGCAGGCTATCGCCCACCTCATAGGTTACTAGCTTGCAGTTGCTGAGTGGTTGGGCTGATTCTAAAGCACAGTCAGCGGGGATTATTTTATAATCGACATAAATATAATCTGGCCGCGCCTGGCGAATTAATGGGTTATCAAGATGCTCCCATCGGTGCAACACGACTCCCACGTGCGGCCATTGGGCCTCGCGAGCGGCTAGCGCTAGCGCATAATCAAAACTCATAATCACTGTTTGGTCTCTAACCGGCTCAAGAGTAGCCTGAATGGTTTGCAAGATAAGCGCACGACTACAGTGCTGTATCGCCTCGTCTTTTATTTCGACAAAGGCAGTGACCAGCGGGTTGCGCTGCAAAATATCTACCAAAATTTCCAGTGGAGCAATTTTTTCGTCAATAAACTGATCACCTAATCGACCGGGTTCATAGGCGCTTTGCTTGAGCAATGTCGCTCTCAGCGTCTTGCTGACCTCAATATTGACGTTACTGACCCTTACTAGATTGGTGTCATGATAAATAATCGGTAGTTGGTCGAGACTAAATTGCACGTCCAGTTCGATAAAAAGGGCGCCAGCCTCGATGGCTTGGTTTAAGCCTAGAGCGGTATTTTCTGGATACTTGGACTGATAACCCCGATGGGCAACGAGCCTGTTTGCATGGATCATTGTTAGCGCCTGATTTATTACTTAACAGGGTAATGGTATCCTTGTGTCACTAAAATTTAAAGGCCGCAAACATGTCGTTGGTATTATTTGATGTGCGCGATAATGTCGCACTATTAACGCTAAATAACCCCGATAAACGCAATATGCTGACAGTTGAAGTCTGCGTGCTCATTAGCGACTATGTGCAGCAGGCTGAGGCGCACCCAAAGGTGAAAGCATTAATCGTCACCGGTGCCGGTGAAGCGTTTTGCGCGGGTGGGCAGCTGCAGGATTTGACGCCTAACAAGGCTGTGATAGAGGCTATTTACAGCGGGTTTTTGAGTATTGCCAACTGTACGTTGCCAACCATCGCGGCTGTCAATGGGCCTGCCGTTGGCGCGGGCTTTAACATGGCGGTGGGTTGTGATGTCCGTATTGTCACCGAGAACGCTCGATTTGAGCCGCGTTTTTTTGGTTTGGGCCTACATCCGGGTGGCGGCAATACCTGGATGCTCCGCCAGCTGGCAGCTTGGGATACCGCCGCGGGTATGCTGCTTTTTTCCCAGTCATTGAGCGGGACTGAGGCGGTTGCCAAAGGTCTGGCATGGAAATGTGTCGATGCTGATGATCTGGTGGCGTCGGCAATAGCCTTTACGGTGAGGATCCGTGACCTGCCCAAGGAGCTCCTGCTGCGTACCAAACAGACTCTGCGTCAGGCAGGCGGCACCAATAGTCACAAAGAGATGCTGGATATAGAGACCGCGGAACAAATGTGGTCGATTCAACAGCCCTATGCAAGAGAGTCTATCGCTGCAATGATCAGCAAGATCAGCAGCGCGTCTTAGGCTAGGCTTCTCTCTGCGGCAACCACGCATTGTAACATTAGCGTGTTGATCGTCATGGGGCCTACGCCGCCGGGTACGGGGGTATAGGCGCTTACTCTGTCTGTTAGAGGTGCCAGTTCGATATCACCAACGCCACCGGGGTGGTAGCCGGCATCGACCACTACCGCGCCATCTTTAATCCACTCAGCTTTAATAAATTCGGGACGGCCAACCGCTCCCACAAGAATGTCAGCCTGCTTAATTAGCTCGGGCAGATTCTTGGTTCTGGAATGACAGATGGTTACCGTCGCGTCGGCGTTTAATAGCATCAGTGACATTGGCTTACCCAGAATAGGACTGCGGCCGACAACAACCGCATGCTTGCCTGAAGTTTCTATATTGTAGGCTTCAAGGATGCGCATAATACCCTGTGGGGTGGCTGAGCCAAAAGCCTCTTCACCCATAGCCATACGGCCAAAGCCAAGGCAGGTTACGCCGTCGACATCTTTAGCTAATGCTATGGCGTCAAAACAGGCGCGTTCGTCGATCTGAGAGGGCACAGGATGCTGTAATAGAATGCCATGACAATTTGGGTTGGCATTGAGCTCGTGAATCTTTTGCAGCAGCTGTTCAGTACTCGTGTCTTCACCCATTTCTATCTTGGTACTGTCCATACCTATGCGCTTACAGGCGTTTTGCTTCATCTTTACATAAGTCGCCGAGGCCGGATCGCCGCCGACGAGTATAGTCGCCAAAATAGGGGCCTGACCGCCGTTTTTGGTGACTAATACAGCAACGCGCTCCCGCAGTTCTGCTTCGGTCGTTGCGGAAAGTGACTTACCATCGAGAATCAATGCAGACATTTGAATACCTCTAAAAAGTTGTGTGCAAAATCAGGGTGACAAAATAGGGAAGGCGTGGGGCTAACGCAACCTTTTTTCACGGTTTTTAGCAATAATAAGGAACTCTTATGGGACTTGAGAGAAATCTAGATTTTGGACGAAGCGCAGTAGCAGGTTGTTTAGATTTTCCTTCACCTGCGGTGAGGCCTTGGCATACTCGGTTTCGGTTGATTCGTCCACCAACTCATCGTTCTGAATGATGTTTAATAGGCCATGGGTGTAGGCAAGTATGGACATACTGTTTAGCGGTAAGCTGGTTGCAGTGGCTCCGTTAATGCGCTGTATTCCCTCAGTTAACAGGCCAAAGGCTTTGTTGGC
>Ga0222630_1000517_pt1 | contig 19687 bp, 17 predicted proteins | sample AntAcemetagenom3_FD_179842 | JGI IMG/M metagenome (GOLD analysis project Ga0222630, IMG submission 179842) | Saline water microbial communities from Ace Lake, Antarctica - #3 | ecosystem: Environmental > Aquatic > Non-marine Saline and Alkaline > Saline | place: Antarctica: Ace Lake | collected...
ATAAAAGAAACATACGGAGAAATAATGGCATTTCCAATTAATCCAATAGACGGACAGACTGCTACCAACTATGGGAGGTCTTATCAATATAATAGTGCCCTAGATGTTTGGCGTCTAAAAGTAGCAACACTTCCTACCAGAGCAGATATATCATCTCTAGAAAGTGATGTTCTTCCCGCAGAAAATGCTTCTACAGACTTAGGTTCTGCAACTAAGAGATTTCAGAATATTCACCTAGATGGTTCTATTTTCATAGAAGATAAAGAGTTTACTCCTGCTTCTATTTTAGATTTTGACCTAGCAATTGCGCCAGAAGTATTAGAGATTCAGGTAGACGCTCCTCAAGCGCATCAAGATACTTCTTGGTTGTGGACTTGGACAACTTCTTCTCTACCATACTCAAGAGTCGATATCACGAACCAATTTCAAGCATCGGTTCCATTGTATAAACAAGGCACTTATGCTATAAACAACTACGCTGCCAATGACTTGCATGGTGCTATGACTCAGACACATAGTCTGTATTTGAAATGGGTAGATGGTGCTGGAACACAAAACAATGTCGATTGGGTTACAAATATTCAGTCTATCACCGACTCACATCCAGATATAAATGGCGGATCTAATACTAGTGTTCAACGGTTAAGTTTTGCAGTTCCTAGTACATTTACTCCTCCAACGCTGGTTGCTCCTACAGTTTCATATGATGTATCATTTGTTACGGCTGGTAGTTATACATTCATAGGATCTGCTCAGGGAGATAATCCAAACTTGGGACCAGTCTACAGAGGTGGAACTTACACATTCAACCTAGATAGTAGTTTGGCATCACACCCATTTTATCTCACAACAGATAATGGAACAAACTTTGCAACGGGAACATACTTTGGAGAGTATACTTCTGGAGTTGTTGGAAGTCGAAATACCAGTGGAACTTTAGTATTCACTATACCCCTTAATGCTCCTGATACATTGTACTATCAGTGTGGTGTGCATGGTGCTATGCGAGGTGCTATTACAGTTAACGACCTTGCAGTTGAAGTCAATAATAATGGAAATTATGTTCTATACTTGCAACATACACAAGAGGGACATAAAACTCCAGTAGAGATTCGACCAATACCAAGCCTAGTTAATCAAATGTGTTTGGTGTATGACAGTGTTTCTGCTAAATTTGTGCCGCAAGACTTGGCTACATATGTTGAACGCACTCCTTCTTTCAAGAACAAGATTCAAGAAATTGCTGGTACTGCAACACTAATTGCTCCAGATGGAACTTCATTGGTTCCTACAGTTAATGTTATTGAAGATGCCTCTTATTTACCTCTTGTAGGAAACACTGTTGGAGACCTTACATACGCATCGGATACAGAAACTCTCTATATCTGGAGCGGTACATTATGGAGCGCAGCAGGTGCTGGTGCGTTTAGCGGAGCATCTTTAGGATTACTTGGTGATGTAAACACAACTTCTAATGCGCCTATTGCAGGTCAGGCACTTGTATGGGATGATGTTAACAGTCAATGGATTCCAGGCACGGTAGCTGCTAGTGGCGGTGGAGGTACTTCTACACAGGCTAAGACTTACTACTGGGAAGGTGGTCTACAAGAAAATGTTAGTAAGGTTAGATTGTACATCAACAGCGCTTCAACTTTAAATAGTATAAATACTAATGTAGCATCTGCTGGAAACACCGAGGCTATATTTAAAGTGAAGAAAAACGGAACTGTGATACAGACGATTACTCTGGACGCATTACAGTTATCAAACTCACTTTCAGATTTAGGTATTTCTATAGTATCAGGTGATTACTTGACTGTAGATATTTTTAAGAGCAGTAGTGCCTCAGACCTATATGTTAATTTTATTTACCAGGATTCATAATAATGGACTTTAATTCATTCTCAAATAGTTTTTTAATAGTAGGTGATGTTTGGAATTACGATTTCTACTTCAAGTTATTAGAAGGCTCTACTAAAACTAATCAAGTGTTTTTTGAAGAATTTATGGAATCTAATCCAGATATCGAAAATATCAGATTTAGAATCGTTGGTAATATCGTATACCTTGTCGTGCCTACAGATTCAATATTGACTGAAGATTACGCGACTCAAGTAACAGAAGGAGTTCCTACTGATCAGCCAGTCGTCATTGATGAAGAAGAAACTCCGACAGAATAAAAGGAAATATAATGTTTATAAAACTAAGTTACACTTCTAATAAGACATATGATCAAACTTTTAGATTGGTGGACTATCTTATTAGAAATCCTGCTATAGCAGATACTGCTGATCTCATTACCCTAATGGGTGGATCAGAAGCACATGCAGATATTAAAAATGGATTTGATGCTGGTAACAGTCAGTTAATTAGAACTAACGAACCGAGTACAGTACAGAGTTCTTTTAAAAAATCTGGCACCCACTTTGCAACGGTCGATTGGATATTGGGGTTTGATGTTTCAGATGATCCTACTAAGAAATATTATATTAATTTATATCAACCTTCTGTGGCATACTCAGTTGCTGTTAAAGTATTTGATGGAATTACTGGTAATTTTGATTCAACCACACCATTGACAAATTCTTCTGTTACCACATATAACCCACCTAATTATCCTACACTACTGTCTGGTTCTAATCTAGTAGAAAATACCGCCGTTTTTGGCAATGGTAGTAATATCAGGACATTCTGGTGCTGGATAACCAACGAATGTTTTATGTGGGCGACCACAAATAACGAGTCATATGCAAATGGATTCGGTGCAGGATATTCCAATCCTCTATACTATAATGGTCCTTATATTTACAGTCAGTACTCTAGATATGATCATTGGAATACTGCAAATAACAACATTATTCCTCTAATGTTTAGCAATTGTGCAGCGGGAAGATCTACCAATCCAGGATTCGGCTATTCGATAACTGATTGGACTGAAGTTACTAACCCGATGTGGACAACGGATAATTCAGCATTTAAAGTGTTTAATACAATAAATACCCAGGCACAGACTGCGTTAAGCCCAACGATGTATTATGGCCCACAAGTTAATTACACATTGGCAGGCAGATCCGACAATTACGTTGCACATGCAGGATCCAGTTTTGCAGCGGTAAGTACTCAACGCGCTGCATGTATTGGCCCATCGATATTCCAAACTCCATATACTAGATATACAAGTGCAGATTTGAAGACTCAGAGTCATGCGATGTTACCTATTGGATGGGATCATTCATTCTATAATAACGCAGGTGGAAGTGCAAGCGATAAAGCAGGATGGTATATTTTTAATGGTGATTATTATCCAGGAGACGAGTTTACCAAAGATGGTAAGACTTACATAATTTTCCCAACTAACTCTGGATATATTGCTAGAGTTGGTGTAGCAATCCCTAAGGAATAATATAATGTTTATAAAATTAAATTTCAACTCAAATACAAATTTATATCGAGCATTTAGGTACGTCGATGATATCATCAACACCAGTTCAATAACAAGCATATCTGCATTTGAAACTAGGATTAATTCTTCTACATACGCCGCTGGTCTGAGAGATAGGATTGACTATGCTAATAGTGAAATAATTAGAACCAATGACACGACATTAGTTAAATCTCATTTAAATTCAGAAGGGGGTTCGCAATATGATGCTGGAAGATTCACACTGGAGTTTGATGTAAACGATAATCCAGGCGAAAAATATTATGTACAATATCAATGTTCTGGTGGCGCAAATGCAACTTACACAAGACAATTTATTGGAGATAGTTTATCTGGCGGAACTATAACCTCATCATCACTTTCGCCGAGTGCATATGTAACTAATGATAATGGCAGTACCGCCAACTTGATTGTAGGTAATTATTATAATAACGGCGGATACATTGTAGACGGAGGTCAGGCGACAGTGCGTTCTCTCTGGATGTACATTACAAATAATGGTATGATTTGGTGTACTACAAACGCTGATTATTTCAATAGTGGTTTCGGTGTTACATACACTAACGAAACTAAGTTTAATGGTCCGTTTATAGTTTCTCAATATACAAGGTATGATTCTTGGAACACTCATGAGAACGGAATCATCCCAGTATTCTATAGTAATCCTAAAAATGGTATAGGGACATTCGAGTACGCCGATTTTACCAGCTCGCCGAATCCGACCTATTCAACCAATGCGGTGTCTCATCCGGTTAGAGTATATCGAACAATCGATGTATATCCAAAGGTCGGTTCTGCATGGCCAATCATATCCGACCCCAATGTAAGTTTTGGAGCAGGTCACCATAGAAATGAAGTTGGTAATTTAACACAAGTCCCATCGGGGCCAAACACCGCTGCTGCTTCTGTCACCCAGAGCGGGCCCATTTCTGCGATAGCTAATACTAGACACCCCAACTCGACATTAACCAACGCAGGATTTTCGCTACTTCCTCTGAGGTGGAGTCAAGCAGTATATGGAAATGTTGGTGGTAATGTTAGTGAGAAGGGTGGTTTCTACTTTTTTAATGGAGACTATAGTCCAGGAGATATTTTTGCGTTCAATAATAAGGTTTGGATGATCTGGCCAATGTACTTTGGTTATACCGATCGTATTGGGTTTGCAATTCCTAAGGAATAATATTATGCAGCGGTTTATAACTATAAGGAGTATATTGTGACAGTAGCTACCGGAGGCTTGACCACATATGCAACAGAAGGTGGTGTATTATATCGAATACATACATTAACTTCCTCAGACACATTAAATATAACTGAGGCAGGTGAAGTTGAATATCTTGTTGTCGGTGGTGGCGGCGGTGGTGGTTCCGACATGGGCGGTGGCGGCGGCGCTGGCGGGTACTTAGCAGGCACACTCTCAGCAGTTATTGGATCATATCCAATAACAATCGGTGCTGGTGGATCTGGAGCGATTGCAGGCACAAGCAGAAATGCAGGGTCTAATGGTCAAAATACCACTGCGTTTAGTCTTACTGCAATTGGTGGTGGTGGTGGAGCAAGTACACATGGTGGTGGTGCTGATGCTGGTGGCAGCGGTGGATCCGGTGGCGGCGCATCTGGAAGAAATGCAAACAGAGGGCTCGGCACAGCAGGTCAAGGCAATAATGGCGGTAATAGTGGCGGTGCTTGGTATCCTGGCGGTGGTGGTGGCGCAGGGTCAGAAGGATCTTCTAATCCCGCCAATGGTGGTGGTGGTGTACAAAATGCCATTCTAGGTACGAGTTATTTTTGGGCAGCTGGTGGTGGTGGTGCAGGATATACTACCATTGGTGGTAATGCCGGTCAAGGTGGTGGTGGTGGCGGGGCCCCGCGAGTAAATGGAAATGGTGGCTCAGGAGACACTAACGGATTAAATCCAGGTGAAAACGGCGCTGACGGTGCGACAGGCGCCAGCACCAATGTGCCAGGCGGTAACGCAGGAGCAAACACTGGTTCTGGCGGTGGTGGTGGATCTCACTATAACTCTAACAACTATGGCGGCAATGGCGGTTCAGGCATTGTAGTTGTTAGGTATGCGATGAAGTTATATGTACTAGATTCATCTAGTCAAGCAGTAAGTTCATTAAACGAAGGTGATACCTACACCTTTAGATATGATAATGTAAATACACCAAACGGAACATATGCCTACTATATAGAGGGAGTATCTTCAGCAGATATAAACGGTGCAAGTCTTACTGGAAATGTTACAGTAACCGATGGTATAGGTAATGTATCAATCACGACAACTGCGGATATATCTGGATCAGAAGGAATCGAACTATTAAAATTTTCTATTAATGGGACGTATGATTCAGTAAATGCGTTTGCAGTATTAGAAATACCGATCTTAGACACATCTAAGATCATAACAGTATCGCCCGACTTATCTAGCGTACCGTTGGGTACTCCTATAACATTTACAATCAATACTACTGGAGAGTCTAATGGAACATTAGTTCCCTACACAATATCTAATGTTACATCCGCACAAATCGACGGAACACCGCTTACTGGCAATTTTACTATTAATAATAATCAGGGATCATTAACGGTGTCGACAAGTGGAGTTGTTAATAGTAATGTGATAATAACTAGTTACGGTGATGTCGCAACCATGTTCGTTAGTTTCATAGGAGGCTTCGACGACGATATCGTATTAAACCAATATAACAATTCTATATTCACTATACAAGATATCCCAGTACAAATGAACATTGATCATTTTGGTGGGCCAGACTATACATTAGATGCTGGATTATTAATAAAAGATATCCCAGTACAAATGAACATTGATCATTTTGGTGGACCAGACTATACATTAGATGCTGGATTATTAATAAAGGATGTTGCGAACATAGATTTCAATAATTCTGCTGAGAAAATATCGCGCAGACTAATGACAGAACTGGATGGTCAAATAAATACATATGTTATCCCAGCAATGGGTGAAATTAAACGAGAATATTGGTTCTAATATGACACAAAAAATAAATACTAAACTGATAGATACCACTGGTGCTACTGAAGGTTCTGCATTAACATATTCATCTTCGGGTGGTTTGTCTTGGCTAGAACCCGCCGGTGGAGGGGTTACAACATATGCAACAATTGCAGAATTGCCCTTGAGTGGAAATGATGATGGTTCATTAGCATTCGTTTCAGGTAATAATCGTCTATACATCTGGAATGGTGCTGGATGGTTCAACATTGCGTTGATTAATACTAGCCCTAGCATAACCACTGGCCCAGATGCATCATATGCGTTTGCTGTTGACGGCACTCCTATCATATTAACACTGGTTGCTCAAGATCCTGAAGGTTTACCAATTACTTGGAGTTACGCTGTAACCACTGGTAGTTTGGGTTCTACAGCAACTGTAGGCCAATCTGATAATGTATTTACAATCACACCATCTACCAATGAAGCGGACATTGGTGCATTTAGTATAACCTTTACCGCTTCTGATGGTATCAATTTGGCAACAGCGGCAAGTAGTTTTACATTGGAGTTTGCTGTTGCTGATTGGACATTAACTACCCAACAACAGAAGATACAAGGATCTGATGCACAAGCAACTGATTACTTTGGATACTCAGTTGCAATTGATGGTGATACAGTGATTGTTGGTGCGTGGGCTGAAGACACTGGTAGTTCTAATGCTGGAGCCGCTTACATATTCACCAGATCCGGTACTACTTGGACACAGCAACAGAAGATACAAGCATCTGATCTACAATCAGGTGATTTCTTTGGTTATTCAGTTGCAATAGACGGGGATACAGTAGTTGTTGGTGCTCAATATGAAGACACTACTGCTGATGCTGCTGGATCTGTTTATATATTCACCAGATCCGGTACTACTTGGACAGAACAACAAAAGATACAAGCATCTGATATAGAAGCAGGTGATAACTTTGGTAATACAGTTGCAATAGACGGAGATACAGTGGTTGTTTGTAGTTTTTATGAAACCTCTGGCGGCGGCTCTGAGGCTGGTGCTGTTTATATATTCACACGATCCGGTACTACTTGGACACAGCAACAGAAGATACTATCATCTGATATACAAGCAGGCGACTACTTCGGTGAAAATCTCGCAATTGATGGTGATACCATAGTTGCTGGCGCAATGCGCGAAGCCACTGGTGGTTCTAATGCTGGATCTGCTTACATATTCACCAGATCTGGTACTACTTGGACACAGCAACAGAAGATACAATCATCTGATATACAAGCAAGTGATTTTTTTGCTTGTGGAGTTTCTATATCTGGCGATACCATAGTTGTTGGTGCTCAATATGAAGACACTGGTGGTGCTGATGCTGGAGCTGCTTATGTTTTCACCAGATCTGGTACTACATGGACACAACAACAAAAAATACAAGCATCTGATATAGAAGCAGGTGATGCCTTTGGTACTTCAGTTTCTATAGACGGAGATACCGTAGTTGTTGGTGCACGAGGTGAAGACACTGGTGCATCTGGTGCTGGAGCTGTTTACATATTTACTAGAGATGGTACTACTTGGACACAGCAACAGAAAATACAAGCATCTGATGCAGAAGCAAGTGATAGCTTTGGGGGGTCAGTTGCAATTGATGGAGATACAGTAGTTGTTGGTGCTGACAGGGAAGACACTGGTGGTACTGATGCTGGAGCTGCATATATCTTCGTCGCTGGTTAACCAATAAATATATAAAAGAAACATACGGAGAAATAATGACATTCCCATCAACCGCCAGAGCGGGGCAAACTCATAAGAAGTTTGGTCGCAAATATGTATACTCAGAAACTACAGAAGCATGGACTCCCATTGTTCCTCTTGCTTCTGTTGCTGAAGTCAGAAAAACCGAGGCAAGTGCAGTTGGAGCAACAACTGTTTACGCAACAGCCGCAGAACTACCACTCTCTAATAACACAACTGGAACGATCGCATTTGTTAAAGAGACAGATCGACTCTATGTCTGGAGTGGTACTGGTTGGTATAACATTGCAACAATCGCATCTGCTGGTGCAGCTATCTCTGGTGTTAATGCAACATATAATCTAGTAATCGGTACTCCAACTGTTATTACTTTGACACAGACTGGATTGACATCTCCCACTTGGTCATACGAAGTTACAAACAGTTCTCTTGGCAGAACTGCTACTGTTACGCAATCGGACAATGTGTTTAATATCACACCAAGTTCAAGAGCACGAGACATTGGTTCATTTGGAATCACATTCAAGGCAACCGATGGTTCTAACACTATCATCAAGTCTAGTCAGTTTACATTAAGCAATATTGCTCCGGTCATTGTAACTGCGCCTCAAGCAAGTTATGCATTGAACTCGGATGGTACTCCTACCATAATTACATTAGCCGCAACCGATGCTGATGGACACTATATCACTTGGTCACACGAAGTTCTGAGTGGTTCGTTGGAGGATACCACTGTTACCAATGTCGACAATGTGTTTACTATTACACCGAGTGTAAATACAAATGATGCTGGAACATTCCAGTTGAGATTCATTGCATCTGACGGTGCTTCCTTTGATGCTGAGATCAGCGAATTCACACTATCGTTTGGTCCGAATTGGACATTAACGACACAACAACAGAAGATACAAGCGTCTGATAAAGAATTAAATGATTTCTTTGGAACGGCAGTTGCAATATCTGGCGATACCGTAATTGTTGGTGCTTGGAAGGAAGACACTACTGCTGCTGATGCTGGAGCTGCTTATATATTTACCAAAACAGGAACTACTTGGACACAGCAACAAAAGATACAAGCATCTGATGCACAAGCAGGTGATCAATTTGGTATATCAGTTTCTATAGACGGAGAGACCGTAGTTGTTGGTGCTTATGCTGAAGACACTGGTGGTGCTGATGCTGGATCTGCTTATGTTTTCACCCGATCTGGTACTACATGGACACAGCAACAGAAGATACAAGCGTCTGATCTACAAGTAAGTGATTACTTTGGTTGGTCAGTTTCTATATCTGGTGATACAGTGGTTGTTGCTGCTAACAGAGAAGACACTGGTGGTACTGATGCTGGTGCTGCTTACATATTTACACGATCTGGTACTACTTGGACAGAACAAGCAAAGATACAAGCATCAGATGCACAAGCAACTGATTACTTTGGATACTCAGTTGCAATATCTGGCGATACCGTAATTGTTGGTGCTTGGAAGGAAAGCCCTGGTGCTGCTGCTGCTGGTTCGGCATATATATTCACACGATCTGGTACTACATGGACACAACAAGCAAAGATCCTAGCATCTGATCTAGAAAGAAATGATAGCTTTGGCGATTCAGTTGCAATAGATGTAGATACCGTAGTTGTTGGTGCTAGGTATGAAGACACTGGTGATACTAGCGCTGGTGCTGCTTACATATTTACACGATCTGGTACTACTTGGACAGAACAATCCAAGATACAAGCATCTGATGCAGAAGCACAAGATCAATTTGGTATGACAGTTGGTATATATGGTGATACAGTGGTTGTTGGTGCTCAACTCGAAGACACTGGTGGTAGTAATGCTGGAGCTGCTTATGTTTTCACCAGATCTGGTACTACTTGGACACAACAGACAAAGATACAAGCATCAGATGCACAAATAGCTAGTTACTTTGGCAATTCAGTTGGTATATATGGTGATACAATTGTGGTTGGTGCACATCGGGAAGACACTGGTGGCAATGATGCTGGTGCTGCTTATATCTTCACAGCACCATAAATAGATAAAACAGGATAATACAAAATGACATTCCCATCAAGTCCAAGTGACAACGATATACATCAAGCGTTCGGTAGAAGATTAAAATATAAAGCAAGCAAGGATGTTTGGGAAGTAGTTTCCTCACCTTTGGTTGCTACTGTAACCGAATCTGCACCCAAGACAGAGTCTGTCGCTCAGGCGTCTAATTTACCAATGACAGGAAACGAGATTGGTGCAATGGCGTATGTGTCTGAGAGTAACAGATTATATGTCTGGAACGGATCTGGTTGGTTTGAAGTTGCACTGGTCAACACAACCCCGACTATAACCACTGGTGGTCAGGCAACATACGAGTTAAATGCCGACGGTACGCCAACTGTTATTACATTAGCAGCAAATGATCCTGAGGGAGTTCCTCTGACATGGAGTCATGCTGTGTCAAGCGGATCGTTGGAGGATACCACTGTTACCAATGCAGATAATGTGTTCACAGTTACTCCAGGAACAGTTGACGCTGCCTTTAATCTGACATTCACCGCTTCTGATGGTGTTAATTTGGCAACAGCGGCAAGTAGTTTTACTTTGTCGTTTGTTCCGGATTGGACATTAACTACCCAACAACAAAAGATACAAGCGTCTGATCCACAAGAAACTGATTACTTTGGTCAGTCAGTTTCTATATCTGGTGATACCGTAGTTGTTGGTGCTTATTATGAAGACACTGGTGCAGCTGGTGCTGGAGCTGCTTATATCTTCACCAGATCTGGAACTACTTGGACACAGCAACAAAAGATACAAGCATCTGATCTACAGGCAAATGATTACTTTGGTCAGGCAGTTGCAATAGACGGAGATACAGTAGTTGTTGGTGCTCGACTCGAAGACACAGTTGATTATAATACTGGTGCTGCGTATATCTTTACTAGAGATGGTACTACTTGGACACAGCAACAGAAGATACAAGCATCTGATCTACAGGCAAATGATAACTTTGGTATGTCAGTTGCAATAGACGGGGATACAGTTGTTGTTGGTGCTCAAATGGAAGACACTGGTGGTGCTGAGGCTGGAGCTGCTTATGTTTTCACCAGATCTGGTACTACATGGACACAGCAACAAAAGATACAAGCATCTGATAAACAAGCAGATGATAACTTTAGTATATCGGTTTCTATATCTGGAGATACAGCGGTTGTTGGTGCTCAATATGAAGACACTGGTGGTATTAATGCTGGTGCTGCTTACATATTCACGCGATCCGGTACTACTTGGACTCAACAACAGAAGATACAAGCATCTGATATACAAGCAGATGATTTATTTGGGGCGTCAGTTTCTATATCTGGAGATACAGTAGTTGTTGGCGCTAACGGAGAAGACACTGGTGCATCTAATGCTGGAGCTGCTTATATCTTCACCCGATCTGGTACTACATGGACAGAGCAACAAAAGATACTAGCATCTGATATACAAGCAAATGATTTCTTTGGTTGGTCAGTTTCTATAGACGGAGATACAGTAGTTGTTGGCGCTACCGGTGAAGACACTGGTAGTTCTAATGCTGGAGCCTCTTACATATTCACCAGATCCGGTACTACTTGGACACAACAACAGAAGATTCAAGCATCTGATAAAGAATTAAATGATTTCTTTGGTAATTCAGTTGCAATTGATGGAAATACAGTAGTTGTTGGTGCTCACGCTGAAGACACTGGTGGTCAAGAGGTCGGCGCTGCATATATCTTCGTCGGCGGTTAACCAATAAATATATAAAAGAAACATACGGAAAAATAATGACATTCCCATCATCTCCATCAAACGAAGATCTTCACGCTGAGTTCGGTCGTACATTTAAATATTCTTCAGCATCAAACTCGTGGTCGTCTGCGACACCTGATGCGCCAGTAGACAACACTCCGACAACTCAAGGGTATGTTGACACAGTAAGTCTACCGCTGACTGATGTTGTGGCAGGATCCAAAGCGTTTGTACAAGAAGGCAACAAGCTATTCATCTTCACTGGTAATGGTTGGTTCGAGATTGCTACCGTTAACACTGCTCCGACAATTACACAGGGTGCTAATGCAACATACGAGTTAAATGCCGACGGTACTCCTACGGTTATTACACTGCAAGCAACTGATCCAGAAGGTACTCCGATCATTTGGGGATATCAAGTTGCGAGTGGTTCATTAGAAGATACCACTGTTACTAATATTGATAATGTATTTACTATTACTCCAGGAACAGTTGCAGCGGTGTTTAATCTAACATTCACTGCGTCTGATGGTGTTAATATTGATACCTCTGCGAGTTCATTTACTTTGTCGTTTGGTCCGGATTGGGCATTAGCGACACAACAGGCAAAGATACAAGCAGCTGATAAACAATTAAATGATTTATTTGGTTGGTCAGTTTCTATATCTGGTGATACCGTAGTTGTTGGTGCTTATTATGAAGACACTACTGCTGCTGATGCTGGAGCCGCTTACATATTCACCAGATCCGGTACTACTTGGACACAACAACAGAAGATTCAAGCATCTAATGTAGGAGCAGGTGATTTATTTGGTGGATCGGTTTCTATATCTGGCGATACAGTAGTTGTTGGCGCACGGCTTGAAGACACTGGTGGTAGTAATGCTGGTTCCGCATATATCTTCACACGATCTGGTACTACATGGACACAACAACAAAAAATACAAGCATCTGATATAGAAGCAGGTGATTTCTTTGGATACTCAGTTTCTATATCTGGAGATACAGTAGTTGTTGGTGCATTCGGAGAAGACACTGGTGCATCTGGTGCTGGAGCTGCTTATATCTTCACACGATCTGGTACTACTTGGACACAACAAGCAAAGATACAAGCGTCTGATCTACAAGTAAGTGATCAATTTGGCATGTCAGTTGGTATATATGGTGATACAGTGGTTGTTGGTGCTGGTGCTGAAGACACTGGTGGTAATGAGGCTGGTGCTGCTTACATATTCACAAGATCTGGCACCACTTGGACACAGCAACAGAAGATACAATCATCTGATGCAGAAGGAGGTGATTACTTTGGATACTCAGTTTCTATATCTGGCGATACAGCGGTTGTTGGCGCACGATCTGAAGACACTGGTGGTTCTAATGCTGGAGCTGCTTATGTTTTCACCCGATCAGGTACTACATGGACACAGCAACAGAAGATACAAGCATCTGATATAGAAGCAAATGATGAATTTGGGACATCAGTTTCTATATCTGGAGATACAGTAATTGTTGGTGCTAAACTCGAAGACACTGGTGGTAATGGTGCTGGAGCCGCTTATGTTTTCACCAGATCTGGTACTACTTGGACACAACAGAAGATAGTAGCGTCTGATGCAGAACCAGCTGATCAATTTGGGGCGTCAGTTTCTATATCTGGCGATACAGTAGTTGTTGGTGCTTATGGTGAACGCACCGGCGGCGCTAGTGCTGGCGCGGCATATATCTTCACTGCACCATAAATAGATAAAACAGGATAACACAAAATGACATACCCATCATCCCCAGTAAATGATCAAGTGTTCGAACGCTATGGTCGTTCATACATATATTCTACAACCACGGGCGCGTGGGGGTCAGTTGATGTAGTAATTCCTACGGTAGAGGGTTCTGTCGGAGTAGAAGTATATGCAGAACTAGCATCTCTACCAACTACAGACAATTCCGAGGGAGATCAAGCATTCGTATCAGAAAATGGTAGCCTATATGTGTGGGATGGTACACAATGGTCTATATTAAATGCTCCAGCGTTTAGTGGTGTTGGTATTGATTCCCCAACTGGTGCAGCTACATTACCAGCAGGCACAACTGCACAAAGACCAGTGTCGCCTGTTGTTGGTATGGTTCGCTTCAACACGGATTTAAATTGCCTTGAGGAGTACCGCTCAGGTCAGTGGCTGGCGGTGTCCGACGTTGTTTCGGCTGATGGCGGAACGATCGCGGTCGCTGGTGGATACAAATACCACACGTTTACATCATCTGGTACTTTTAGTGTCCGGAGTGGTAGCACTGTAGTTGAATATTTAATTGTTGCTGGCGGCGGAAGTCATCGTGCTGGCGGGGCCGTTACTGGCTCAGGTGGCGGAGGCGCTGGAGGGGTGGTAGATTCGTCAATTACAGCAACAGCGCAAACATACCCTATTGTAATTGGCGCTGGTGGTGCTGGCGCAAGCGGCGCTGGAAACGGGTCAAACGGCGATAATTCAACCGCATTTGGGCAAACAGCAATAGGTGGCGGTCGTGGCGCGAGTTACAATGGCTGGGCTGCGGCGTCTGGAGGATCTGGAGGTGGAGGTGGATACGCACCAACCGCAGGCGCTGCTGGCACATTAGGGCAAGGAAATGCAGGAGGCACAGGTATCAATGGTACTACTCGTGTTGGCGGAGGCGGTGGCGGAGCTGGTGGCGCGGGTGGTGATGGCAGTGGTAGCGGCTCTAGTGGTGTTGCGGGCAACGGTGGAGTAGGAATTAACTGGAAATCACTCGGTACTTACTACGCAGGTGGCGGTGCCGGCGGCGCAGCCCCTTGGACTGAAGGCGGGAAAACCGCTGGAACTGGAGGACTAGGTGGCGGTGGTAATGGTGCTAGAGCAAGTTCACAGGTATATCTTGCTGGCGATGCTGGTGCTGCAAACACTGGCGGTGGTGTAGGAGGTGCTTCAGTAAATGGTGGTTCTCAGGATAACCAAGCTGCTGCTAATGGTGGCTCTGGTATTGTAATCATTCGTTACGCAATTTAAAAATTAATAGGAAAATAAAAATGGCACATTTTGCAAAAATAAACAACGGTATCGTAGAGCGAGTAATTGTTGCTGAACCAGAATTTTTTAACACATTCGTGGATACATCTCCAGGTGAATGGATCCAGACATCATATAATACACATGGTGGTCAACACACTCAAGGCGGCACTCCATTGCGTAAGAATTACGCCGGTGTTGGTTATGCATACGATTCTACAAGAGATGCTTTCATTCCACCAAAACCTTATTCATCATGGGTATTAGATGAAGAAACTTGCTTATGGAACGCACCTACTCCATATCCAGACGATGGTAAGGTATATTCATGGGAAGAAGAAGCTTTGTCTTGGATTGAAGTAGAATTTCCAGAAGAGTAACCCGTATAAAGAACTTCATAAAATGTATAAATAGTACTAGTAATAAACACTAGTGCTATTTTATATGGAGTCAGTATGATGGTCGCTCAAAATTTAAAAGTTGTTCTTGCAACTACATTCACATTTTATCTCAAAGCACATAAGTTCCACTGGAATGTTATGGGGTCAGACTTTGCTCAACAACATGAGTTCCTTGGAGATCTGTGGGAAGAAACATTTGCTGCTATCGACCCTATTGCAGAAGCAATTCGCACACTTGGGGAGTTTGCTCCTGGATCACTTTCAGAGTTTATGGAACTATCATATGTCGAAGATAGTGTAGAAGATGTTTCTAATGGTCAGGTAATGTTCTCAACGCTTATTACCGACAATGAATTAGTTATTCAATCGTTAAATGAAGCATACGAAGTCTCAGAGTTAGATAAAACATTTGATGTCAGCGACTTACTTGCTCAAAGAATTAGCGCTCATAAAAAACACGGATGGATGCTGAATTCATTCCTAAGTAAACAACAAGGTTAATTCACATGGCACGCCCTAATTCAAGAGAAACCCTTATCGACTACTGCTTTCGTAGACTAGGTGCTCCGGTCATCGAGATCAACGTTGATGAAGATCAGGTAGAAGATCGCATTGACGATGCGATGCAGTTCTATCAAGAGTACCACAGTGATGCAGTAGCAAAGGTATACCTTAAACACCAAATAACTACGATGGACAAAGAGAATGGATGGATTCCAGTTACAGATTCTACTATCTATGTAACTCGTATTCTGCCTGTTGCAAGCGCATTGTCATCAAGTAGTATGTTTAGCGCCAAGTACCAGATGTACCTGAACGACTTATATAACTTGAACTACATGGGTTCTATGACAAACTATGTGCAAACGATGCAGTACATGTCTATGATCGATACTGTAATATCCGGTTCTGGTATGGAGATCACCTCTTTTAATAGAAACGCAAATAGATTGTTCCTACGCATAGACTGGAACGAAATTGAAGTTGGTGAGTATATTGTAGTGGAAGGTTATCAAATTATAGAACCCGCTTTGTTCTCAGATGTATATGATGACATGTTTCTAAAAAAATATGCAACAGCACTTATCAAACAACAGTGGGGAACTAACTTAATCAAGTTCGACGGAATGCAACTTCCAGGCGGGGTTACCATCAATGCTCGTCAAATATTTGATGATGCTACCACAGAGATAGAACAAATTAGAGAGCAGATGCAGCTTAGTTACGAAACGCCTCCAATGTTCTTTGTTGGTTAAGGAGACCCAATGCCAACAAGTGTTTATTTTGGTAATGGAACTAAAAGTGAGCAGTCACTATATGAAGACATTGTAGTAGAGTCGTTGAAGATTTATGGGAACGATGTTACATATGTTCCCAGAAGATCAGTCCGTGATAATATTTTAAACGATGTAACATCTGGATTCTACGACTCGTATGCGGTTGAGATGTATATTGAGAACAATGGTGGTTTCGAGGGAGACCAAACTTTGATGTCTAAGTTTGGTCTGGAGATACGCGACCAAGCAACATTCATTGTTGCTAGAAGAAGTTGGGAACGCTTTGTTGGAATTTTCAATAACGAGGTTAATAGTATTCGCCCACTTGAAGGCGATATTATTTACTATCCACTATCTAAATCGTTCTTTGAAATTAAATTCGTAGAACATCAGCAACCGTTTTATCAACTGAATAACCTCGTGGTATTCAAACTGCAATGTGAATTGTTTGAATACAGTAATGAGATCTTTGACACAGGAAATCCTGACGTCGATGCTGTTCAAACATATAGTGCAGTATCAACAGTTATTAGAGTCGCGTTACCATATGATGATTCGGAACTTCTCGTGGGTGAGCAAATAGTTCAAGGCGTTGCAGACGGAATCTTTATAAATGCTGAAATCACCAATGTAGTTGTTGACAGTGAGGATCCTGCCAAGAGAATCGTTTGGTTAAGTAATATAACTTCTAGCGATGGTGAATGGCACGATATACTGAATAACTTTAGAATAGTTGGTCAGGCAAGTTTATCTAGTTGGTTGATTGATAGAATATATGATATTAATGATACTGACGTGAACTTTACATTCCCACAGAACTCTGCTCAAAACCAAGAATTCGAAATAGAAGCGGATGGTATCATGGACTTCAGTGAGGTTAACCCGTTTGGTGATCCAAACGACGGAAGATACTTTAGTATACCAGATAATATAGAATCTAATTCTATATCTGGAGCATTTACAGTTAACTCTACAAGTATCACAGTAGATAGCGTCCTGATAACATCAGACAAAACAATTTTTTAAGGATATATAATGGCTAAACAAACTATATTTACCGGAAGTGTTTCTAACGACGGCACTGGAGACCTATTGCGAGACGCATTTATTAAAGTTAACCAAAACTTCGACGAACTGTATGTAGAAAATTCTGGTGCTCATGATAGGTTCAATGTAGCATATGGTGGAACTAATTCTGTTCAAGCACTTGTTGATACGGTATTTACATATAACTCAGTTCCGATAGAAGTATCTATTACAGTGACGAGCGAAATATTCCCTAGATGCGAAGTTAGGTTAGCGGCGCCTAAAATTATTTTGGATGGTGTAACGAACGGACCCGTTATCATCCAACGAGTAATCGGCGCGACAATTACAAACCTGCATGCTGTATCAGTTTCTAACATTGATAATAATTATCATGTAGTAATAGAAGATGAACATAATCAAGAGGCAGGGGTTGAAGTTACATATAGACTTTATAATGGAACTTCAGTTGAACATGGTGGAACTATATACTTCCCAACTACATATGGATTTCAATTCGGATGTAAGGAAGTATAATGGTCGGAGAATATTTCTACCACTCATCTATTCGTAGGTTTGTAGCAGTATTTGGTTCTCTGTTTAACGACATCAAGGTTATTCATCAGAACGGTGCTCAACAGCGTGTACCTCTTTCATATGGGCCCAAGGATAAATTCCTTGCTAGGTTAGATGAACAAGTAGACTTAGAAGCACCAAAGGTTGCTATTAAATTACCTCGTATGTCGTTTGAAATATTAAACATGACATATGACACACAATCTAAATTGAATAGGAATAATAGAATCATTGTCGACGAAAGTGTATTATATACATATGCTCCATATAATATATCAATGTCGTTGAGTATTATGGCTAAAACTCAAGACGATGCGCTTCAGATTATAGAACAGATCATTCCGTATTTTCAACCAGAATATACGGTTACTATTAAAGAAGGTGTCTCTGACTTATTGAAAACAGATATACCTATTACACTAAATAGTATTGACATGACCGAAGATTATGAGGGTGACTTCATGAATAGGCGTGCTATAATATACACACTTTCGTTTGACGCGAAAGTGCGTTTCTACGGTCCTGTTTTGAGAACAGGAGTCATTAAGAAAGTTTCTGTTAGAACTATCGATACAGAAAATACAAATAATCGCTATATGAGGCAAACTACTGCGGTTTCACCCAGTAGCGCTCAAGCTTCAGAAGATTATGAAATTATAGAAGACACCAACTACCTTGATGTATCTTATGTATTATCATTAAGACTGTTTCCTGGAACTTATGGCGGTAACTTGGTTAATTATGTTGCTGGGGAAACCGTAACTGGGGCCAATTCTAAGATTAAAGCAAAGGTGTTATCATGGAACCCAATATCTGAAGTTATCAACTTAGTCGATTTTGATGGAACTGAGTTTTCTATCAACGAAACATTATTAGGTTCTACTACTAACGCAGCTAGGTTGATTGAACAATTTATATAAATCGGAATATATTATGAGTGAAAAATCAAGCAAGTTATTAGAGGGATTGAGTAAAAACATTCCCGCTGAGGTTGTACAACGCAATGTAGTAGTTGCTCCTCCAAAGGAAGACACTTCTATACAAGAACTAGATGCAGACTATGAGTTCTCGCGTGAAAAATATAAAGATCTTGTTGATAAAGGTACTCTAGCAATAGACAGTATGATGGAACTTGCTTTACAAAGCGATCACCCCCGAGCGTTTGAAGTTCTTGGTGGTATGCTTAAACACGTTTCCGACATGACTGATAAACTAATGGTGCTGCATAACAATGTAGAGAAGATTAAAACCGTTAAAGAACAAAACAGTAATACTCCGCAAGTTACATCATCAGGTGGATCAGTTACAAATAATGTATTTGTTGGTTCTACTACAGATCTACAACGGTTTATTATTGCCCAGCAGAATAAGACTACGACTATAGACGCGTCTGAAGTATAACTGATGCAAGTCACTAATAATCA
>Ga0222630_1000521_pt1 | contig 19583 bp, 18 predicted proteins | sample AntAcemetagenom3_FD_179842 | JGI IMG/M metagenome (GOLD analysis project Ga0222630, IMG submission 179842) | Saline water microbial communities from Ace Lake, Antarctica - #3 | ecosystem: Environmental > Aquatic > Non-marine Saline and Alkaline > Saline | place: Antarctica: Ace Lake | collected...
TGACTCGGGCGTTACTGGCGTAGAGCTATTTGACACCAACAGTGGCGAAAAAAAGCAGCTCGAGGTCACCGGTGTGTTTATTGCTATAGGCCACAAACCGAACACCGACATCTTCACCGACAAACTTGAAATGAAGGATGGCTACCTGACAATTGCTGGCGGCCTAGCGGGTAATGCCACTGAAACCAGCATCAAAGGCGTATTTGCTGCCGGCGATGTGGCAGATCACGTCTACCGCCAGGCTGTTACCTCTGCAGGTAGCGGCTGTATGGCTGCGCTTGATGCCGAGAGATACCTCGATCAGTAAATGAATCTGCATCTGCTAGATACACAGATACCGCAGTTCCCAAATCCTTGCTATGCCGCTGAGGAGCCCGATGGGCTTCTCGCAGTAGGTGGCAATCTTGCGCCGAGTACATTAATAGACGCATATCGCCAGGGTATCTTCCCCTGGTTTGGGGGTGACGACCCGATTCTGTGGTGGAGCCCAGCGACTCGCTGTGTCATCAGACCACAGCATTACCATATCTCAAAAAGCCTGCTTAAATGTCTGCGCCGCCAACCCTATCAGATAACCACAGATAAAGCCTTTGACCGAGTGGTCGAGGCCTGCGCCGCACCCAGATTTGAAATGGGTGTGGCGGTATCCGGCACTTGGATAACGCCAGAAATGATGGTGGCATATTCTACCCTCCATACAATGGGCTATGCGCACTCGGTAGAAGTATGGGACCATGATGAGCTAGTCGGTGGCGTCTATGGCATCGCTAGTGGTGCAATATTTTGCGGCGAATCGATGTTTAGCAGCGTGACTAATAGCTCAAAAATGGCTCTGGCGTACCTGTGTAAATGGCTGGAGACAAATGACTTTGCCCTTTTGGACTGTCAAATCATCAACCCACATCTGCTATCTGTGGGGGCCGAACCAATGGCTCGCCATGTTTTTCTTGATCTGTTGGAAATTCATCGAGATCAGCTGCGACAATGGCCGTCTAAGCTTGACATTGACTGGTGATAATCGAGTTCTGAAGTGACCTGCTTAGTTAAACTTAGGCCCCACCAACAGCGGACGTTATATGATCATAGAGGCAGCCCCCCAGGGCGACAGTATCCGACTGAGACTCACCGAGCCGCACCCATGCAGCTATCTGGATGATCGCATTGCCACCACCGGCTTTGTCGACCCCAACACTGTAGTGGACAACCAGCTTTATGGGCGGCTCAGCGCCATGGGTTTTAGGCGCAGCGGCAACCATCTTTACGCGCCCCTATGCGATGACTGTAACGCCTGCGTATCGGCGCGCATACCAGTAGCATTGTTTTCGCCCAATCGATCGCAAAAACGCTGTTTAAAAGGCAATACCGATGTTGCAGTCAGCCATACCAAGCGTATAGATTTTGATGAGCACTACCCTGTATACCATGAATATATCTCCGACCGTCACGAAGACGGGGATATGTTTCCACCCTCTAGGGAGCAGTTTGATCAATTTCTTGGCAGCGTGCGCGACTGCACGACTTTTCTCGAGTTTAGAGTAGATAATAGATTGATTGGCTGCGCAGTTGTGGATGTTCTGCCCAATGCCCTGTCGGCAATTTATACGTACTTTGATCCCCTGCATTCAAGTCGCAGTTTGGGGACTCTCGCCGTCCTCCGTCAGGTGGCATTGGCAACTGAACTGGGCTTGAAATACCTCTATTTGGGTTACTGGATAGCGGACTGCCAAAAGATGCGTTACAAAACCAATTACCGACCTTTGGAGCTGCTTCGTGAAAATGCATGGAAGATTTGCGAATGACTTTGCTATGGCGGGTAATTTAGGGCAAACTGCGCCCTTTTTTACAGGCATGAAAATAAGCGTATGGCGAAGGAAGAGCACATTGAATTCGAAGGCGAGGTTGTAGACACCCTGCCGAACACCACTTTCAAAGTAAAATTAGAAAATGGTCACACCATTATTGCCCATATTTCAGGCAAGATGCGCAAGCACTACATCCGGATTCTGACCGGAGACAAGGTCAAGGTCGAAATGACCCCTTACGATCTCTCTAAGGGCCGCATTACGTTCCGAGAGCGCTAGGCACTAGAAGAAGTCAACGCTGGCCTGAAGCGAGACAGCAGGCCGATCTGCCACCTCATTTGCCGCTCTCAGAGATACACTCCCGCAGGCGCTACTAAGCACTACGCCGAAACGCCAGCTGTTGCCTCTGTGCCGACTATCAATTCACCGTCTTCAACGGTGACAAACGCGGTGCCACCCTTATCCGAGAGACTACCAAACAGCACCTCCTCAGCAAGAGGCTTCTTAATTTTTTCCTGAATCAACCGATCCATTGGCCGTGCGCCCATTTTGGCATCATAACCATTGTTGGCTAACCACTCTCGAGCATCATCATCAACATCAAGAAACACTTTCTTATCGTCAAGCTGCGATTGCAACTGAACCAAGAACTTGTCCACTACTGTTTTGATGACCTCTATCGTCAACTCACCAAATTGCACAATACAATCGAGCCGATTTCGGAACTCGGGCGTAAACATTTTCTTTATCGCCTCCATTCCGTCGGTGCGGTGATCCTGATTGGAAAAGCCGATAGAAGCCCTACTCATGAGCTCAGCACCCGCATTTGTGGTCATAATAACGATTACATTGCGAAAATCAGCCTTGCGTCCATTATTGTCGGTCAACGTACCATGATCCATAACCTGCAAAAGCAGGTTAAACACGTCCGGATGCGCCTTCTCGACCTCATCCAGCAAAATAACACAGTGTGGCTGTTTATTAACGGCTTCAGTTAGGAGACCGCCTTGATCATAGCCCACGTAACCAGGAGGCGCCCCGATCAAACGAGAGACAGTATGCCGCTCCATATACTCTGACATATCGAAACGAATCAGCTCAACACCCAGCACATTGGCGAGTTGCCGACTGACTTCGGTCTTTCCGACACCCGTAGGGCCTGCAAAGAGAAAGCTGCCAATCGGCTTACTGCCATCACGCAGTCCTGCTCGCGCGAGTTTGATTGCTGTCGATAACGCATCTATGGCCGGGTCTTGCCCAAACACTACCATCTTCAACTTATCAGCTAATCCTCTCAACTGCGCCTTGTCGGAACTAGAGACACTCTTAGCCGGGATACGCGCTATCTTAGAAATGACCAATTCGATATCGCTAACACCAATAAGTTTTTTGCGCTTACTGACGGGTTGCAGGCGCTGGTAGGCCCCGGCCTCATCGATGACATCAATCGCCTTATCGGGCAAAAATCGGTCATTGATGTGACGCGCAGCCAACTCAGCAGCGATCTTCAGTGCTGGATTACTAAATTTAAGGTCATGATGATCTTCAAAGCGAGACTTTAGGCCCTTAAGAATTTCATAGGTCTCTTTAATACTCGGTTCAGGTACGTCGATCTTCTGGAAGCGGCGTGACAGCGCATGGTCTTTCTCAAAAATACCTCGGTACTCTTGATAAGTGGTTGAACCGACACAGCGCAGCTGTCCTGACGACAGCAAGGGCTTCAAAAGATTGGAGGCATCCATCACGCCGCCAGAGGCAGCACCTGCACCAATAATCGTGTGAATTTCGTCAATAAACAGAATGGACTTTTCACGCTTCATAAGCTCAGCAATAATACCTTTGAGACGCTTCTCAAAGTCACCGCGATACTTGGTACCGGCCAGCAATGAACCCATATCTAAAGAGTAAATAGTGCTGCCGAGCATCGGTTCTGGAACATTCTCTTCGACAACCAATTTGGCCAGACCTTCGGCAATCGCAGTCTTACCCACGCCCGACTCTCCCACGAGTAGCGGATTGTTCTTACGCCGACGAATCAAAATTTGGCTAACCCGCTCAATCTCTTTATCACGACCGATCAGTGGATCGATAAGTCCAAGGCGAGCTTGTTCGTTGAGATTGATGGCAAATTGATCTAACAGACTTTCTTCTTGCGCCTCCCCGCCGGCAATACCCTCCACATTTTCTTCCTGAGCAGCGTGACCTGAGTCGGCCTGATCTGCATACTTAGAGATACCATGGGAAATGAAATTAACCACATCAATCCGGGCAACATTTTGTAGCCGCAGAAAGTAAACTGCCTGACTCTCCTGCTCACTAAAGATCGCAACCACGACATTGGCACCAACGACCTCGCTATGATTGGCCGAATTGACTTGAAATACAGCGCGCTGCAATACTCTTTGAAAGCCATGTGTTGGCTGAGTTTCCTGCTCTAACTGGGCATCGGGTATTGTCGACATTGTCGAGTCAATAAACTCGGCAAGGTCCTGGCGTAGCGTGACTAAATCTGCCCCGCAGGCTTTCAGCACATTAGACGCTGATGCATCATCCAGAAGGGCCAAGAGTAAGTGTTCAACAGTCATAAATTCATGACGCTTCTCGCGGGCATTTTTAAATGCGAGATTAAGGGTAACTTCTAATTCTCTACTTAACATATCTATGACTCTTCGTCGTCATTACAGGGTTCTATTTGGCATAGAAGCGGGTGCTGATGGTCCATCGAGTACTGGTTGACCACAGCGGCTTTGGTCTCAGCCACATCTTCAGTATAGACACCACATACGCCTTTGCCTTCGGTATGAATCTTTAGCATGATCTGAGTAGCGTTTTCACGTGACTGATAGAAAAACTGCTCTATTAATTCAACCACAAATTCCATCGGCGTGTAGTCATCATTTAACAGTACTGCTTGAAACATACGCGGTTTTTTTAACTTTGGTCTTGATTCTTCGACCACAGTATCGTCTTCGTGTTGCCAATCCGGTGAATTTTTATCTATGCTCATGGAAAGCTGCCAAATGCCTATCATTAAAAGTGTGCTGTTATCTTACATCACAACAATGCAGGTACGTAACCGACGAATGCAGCTTGACATACGATTTAAGCGATTTAGAGTTGTACTGGTGTAAAAATGTACGCTTTACGGAGCACAGGGGTGTTACGCTCTTTTTGAAATGCTGGATTGGAAGAAGGCAAAGTATATGTCACATAGAGGGACTATTAAATGGTTTAGTAACACTAAGGGGTTCGGCTTCATTATCCCCGACGAGGGCGAGGGCGATGTTTTTGCCCATTACAGCGCAATCAGTATGGACGGTTACAAAACACTAAGGGCGGGTCAGGCGGTCAACTATGACACGGAACGGGGCGATAAAGGGATCGTAGCTACCAACATATCTGCGATTAGCCAAATCGACCTGTAGACCACAGGGTGACGGCTACACACTAAAATACAACACTAAAATACAAAAAACCCGACTCTACCGTTAAACGGTAACGTCGGGCTTCTGCGCCTGTATCTCGACCTGTAAAACGGCGTTCTTACATATTTTCTATCATGACATCGCCAAACTCAGAGCAGGACATCAGCTGCGCATCATCCATCAGACGCTCAAAGTCATAGGTCACTTTCTTCTGGCCAATAGCGCCTTCGATACCCTTAATTACCAGTGCTGCCGCCTCATGCCAACCCATATGGCGCAACATCATCTCAGCACTTAGAATCAACGAGCCCGGGTTGACCTTGTCTTGGCCTGCGTACTTAGGTGCAGTGCCGTGAGTCGCTTCAAAAATCGCCACATCGTCGGACAGATTAGCGCCAGGCGCTATGCCAATACCGCCTACCTGTGCCGCCAGGGCATCAGAAATGTAGTCACCGTTTAAATTTAATGTAGCCAAAACACTGTATTCATCGGGACGTAGAATGATCTGCTGCAACATGGCATCGGCGATCACATCTTTAATAATAATATCTGTGCCCGTGTTAGGGTTCTTGACGACCTGCCAAGGACCACCATCAATAGGAACACCGCCAAACTCATCGCGGGCAACTTCATAGCCCCAGTCACAGAACGCGCCTTCGGTGAACTTCATGATATTGCCCTTGTGGACAATCGTCACAGACGGCTTATTTTGATCAATAGCATATTGAATCGCTTTAGCTACCAAGCGCTTCGTACCCTGCTCTGACACAGGCTTGACACCGATACCGCAGTTGGTATCGAAACGGATTTTTTTCACGCCCATTTCTTCTTGCAAGAACTTGATGACCTTAGTGGCCTCGTCTGTGCCAGCGCGCCATTCGATACCAGCATAAATATCTTCAGAGTTTTCACGGAAGATACACATATCAACCTTGTTGGGCTCTTTAACCGGCGAAGGCACGCCTTCGAACCAGCGCACAGGCCGCTGACAAACGAACAGATCAAGCTCCTGTCGGAGGGCCACGTTTAAAGAACGAAAGCCGCCGCCGACTGGCGTCGTCAATGGACCCTTAATTGATACCACGTATTCTTTAACCGCCTCTAGTGTCTCGGCAGGAAACCAATCTCCCTCATACAATTCCGCAGCCTTCTCGCCGCAGTAGAGCTCCATCCAAGAAATCTTCTTAACGCCACCGTAGGCTTTGGCTACGGCCGCATCGATAACCTTGACCATAACTGGCGTAATATCAACACCAATACCATCGCCCTCGATAAAAGGGATAATGGGTTGGTCTGGCACATTGATGGAAAGGTCTGCATTTACTGTGATTTTTTCACCAGATTGTGGAATCTGGATATGTTGATATCCCATTATTGTCTCCGTGGACTATGAATACTGCGGTTTGAAAAATCGTTTTTTAATTTTCGCTTGTAAAAAATTTACCTAATGACTTCATTTTAACACGATTTTACTAGGTTTTTGTAACCCTGTTTCATTTACAATGGTTATAACAGGAGAATTATCTTGGCTAAGCTGATTATTTTTAACAAACCCTTTCAGGTATTGAGTCAATTTACGGATGATAGTGGCAAACGGACCCTCGCTGACTTCATCAAAATTAAAGCAGTGTATCCTGCCGGACGTCTTGATTATGATTCTGAAGGGCTAATGCTACTGACAGATAATGGTCAGTTGCAGGCGCAGATCAGCGACCCAAAATACAAACTTAGCAAGACATACTGGGTTCAAGTCGAGGGCACCGCGAGTGTCGCGCAATGCCAGGCATTGCTCGAGGGCGTCAGGCTAAAGGATGGTCTGGCCACCGCGCAATCGTGCCAATTAATGTTAGAACCCCCTATCTGGGCCCGGGTACCACCCATAAGAGTGAGAAAAGCCATACCCGACAGCTGGATTGAGATTGTTATTAACGAAGGACGAAATCGCCAGATCCGCCGCATGACAGCTGCAGTCAATCTACCAACGCTTAGATTGGTGAGGGCTAAGGTGGGCAATTGGGCTTTAGGTGAGCTAAAGCCCGGAGACCACAGAATTGAGACCATTGCTAATCACGCGCGGATCTCAGACGACAGAGCGAATAAACCTTTTAGAAAATAAGGCTAATACTGTGCCAAATGAAATTCATTTAACCGTTGCCACCGTCGTCGAAAAAGACAACCTTTTCCTGATGGTCAGGGAAACGCGCGGTGGTATCCAGGTAATTAACCAGCCAGCAGGACATGTCGAACCCGGCGAAGATATTTTGCACGCAGCGCTTCGTGAGACTCTGGAAGAAACGGGCTGGGAGGTGGCTATTACCGGATTTCTCGGCATTTCAACTCACCGCGCTAAGAGTACCGGGGTCACTTATTACCGCCTAACCTTTGTCGCTAATGCGCTGCACTTTGATCAGACAGCAGAGATTGATTCGGATATCGACGAGGTACTGTGGATGTCTCTAGACGAGATTATCGCCAATACGGAGCGATTACGCAGCCCAATGGCCCTACAAAGTATCGAGGATTATCGAGCACAGCGTATTTTCCCCTTGGAAATATTTCGTAACGGCCTATAGTAACGGCCCTAGAGTTTTCTTTAATTTGGTGTTCGATGCTCAAACCGCAAAAAGTGATTGTCGGCATGTCTGGAGGCGTTGACTCGTCTGTCGCCGCTCTACTTTTGATACAGCAAGGGTATCAGGTCGAGGGTCTGTTCATGAAGAACTGGGACGAGGACGACGGCTCCGAGTACTGCACAGCCAAGGTCGATCTGGCCGACGCGCAGCAGGTCTGTGACAAACTCAGCATACCCTTGCATACGGCTAACTTTGCCGCTGATTACTGGGACAATGTGTTTGAGTATTTTCTCGAAGAGTACCGCCTTGGGCGCACCCCCAACCCAGATATTCTCTGCAACCGTGAAATAAAATTTAAGGTCTTTCTCGACTATGCCCAATTAATGGGTGCCGACTTTATCGCCACAGGCCATTACACGCGAGTGGTTAATTTAAATGGTACCACCCAACTCTTAAAGGGCTTCGATAACAATAAAGATCAAAGCTACTTTTTGCACGCAGTGGCTCAGGAGGCATTTTCGAAGTCCCTATTCCCCGTTGGTGAATTGCAAAAACCTGAGGTTAGGCGTATTGCTGATGAGCAGGGTTTTATCACCTCTGCAAAAAAAGATAGCACCGGGATCTGTTTTATTGGCGAGCGCCGCTTCAAGGATTTTTTACAACAGTATATTCCAGCCCAGCCCGGAGAGATGCGCACCCCAGAGGGCAACCTTATGGGAGAGCATCAGGGCCTAATGTTTTACACTCTCGGGCAGCGCCAAGGTCTGGGGATTGGCGGCGTCAGGGATGGCAATGCCGAGCCCTGGTACAGCCTCGCTAAGGATCTCGATAATAATGTGCTAATCGTCGGTCAGGGTTCACAGCACCCACTGCTATTTTCCGACAGTCTCGCAGCGGCGGACATCAATTGGATTAATGTTGCGCCGTCGGTGGGTGTTGCCCGACAATGTTATGCCAAGACCCGTTATCGTCAGCCCGACCAGGCTTGCTCGGTCACGCCAACCACAGGCGGCGGCTGTGAGGTTCGCTTTAGCGAGGCACAGCGAGCGGTCACGCCCGGTCAGTCTGTAGTTTTTTATGACGGCGACCAGTGCCTTGGCGGCGGCACAATAGAGAGGACGTGGAACTCAGTCGCACCTGCGGATAACCCTGCCTGATGTTTTTTTCTACCCCAACTTCCGAACAGGCCACGGCTTTAGCAGCAGTCTTTCACGCCTGTGAAATGGTCTCGCAACTGGCCAATACAGGAGAGCTCTTGAACAAAGATATGGGCGTATGTATGGGCGCCCTACTGAACCAAAATCCAGAGTCGCTGGAAGATCTCTATGGCCCAACCGCAGGTCTTAGGCAAGGCATGGACGTGATGAAAACCATCTTTCAGGCCCGCGACGGTGAACACAGCGAGACATTGCGCTATGTGATTTCAATTCTCTATCTTGCACGCAAAATTTCCCGCGACAAAACTAGCCTCGACGCCATAGGCAAGGGTATCGAGACAGCCGCGCGGCAGGCACAACATTTCTCAATCACCCATGACAATGTCTATGCCAACGTAGCGTCGCTCTATCAAGACACGGTTAGCATCCTCAAGCCCCAAATACAGGTCAGCGGTTCGAGCAGCTTCTTACAGCAACCGGCACTAGCATCCCGGATTCGCTGCCTGTTGTTTGCCGCCCTCCGAAGTGCCTTCCTCTGGGAACAATTGGGCGGTAGAAGGATTCACCTGGCGTTCTATCGCAAACAGCTAGTCCAAATGTTACCCAACTAGAGATCGTTGAAGCGCTGTAATTTATCTGAAATTGAAGGCTTATTCCGGTATTATTACCCCTTATTTCACCTAAAGATCTTGGAACTTAAAATGACCAATCTAGCACTCTCTGCTCTCACTGCCGTTTCACCCATCGACGGCCGGTATGGCTCAAGAACTGAGCAACTTCGTCCGGTATTCAGTGAGTTTGGGCTAATCCGATACCGCGTATTGGTTGAGGTGCGCTGGTTGCAGCATCTGGCGGCTGACGCCGCGATCACGGAGGTAGCGCCATTTAGTAAGCAAGCTAATGCTGTGCTCAATAGCTTGGTAGATAACTTTACCCCTGAGCTTGCGGAGCGTATTAAGACGATTGAGCGCACCACTAATCACGATGTCAAAGCCGTCGAATATCTGATCAAAGAAACCATTGCCGACAACCCTGAATTAGCGGCCGTCACCGAGTTTGTGCATTTTGCCTGTACGTCCGAGGACATCAACAACCTGTCCCATGCGCTGATGCTAAAAGAGGGCCGCAATGAAATCATGCTCCCCGCGCTACAGGGGATTACCGATCAGCTTGCCGCTATGGGCAAGGCTTTTGCTGACGTGCCAATGTTGGCGCGAACCCATGGACAGACCGCCTCCCCCACTACCGTGGGTAAAGAGATGGCTAACGTCGCCTATCGCTTGCAACGCCAGATTGATCAATTAAAAGGCGTACCTCTGCTGGGCAAGATGAATGGTGCGGTGGGTAACTACAATGCCCATATTTCAGCCTATGCCGACATCGACTGGCAGGCCAGTGCGCAGGTCTTTATCGAACAGCTTGGATTGGACTTTAACCCCTACACAACGCAAATCGAGCCCCATGATTACATGGCGGAACTCTTTGATGGTCTGGCCCGTTCGAATACTATTTTGATCGACTTTGCGCGGGATATCTGGGGCTATATCTGTCTGGGGTACTTTAAGCAGAAGACCATCGCCGGCGAAGTGGGATCCTCGACCATGCCGCACAAGGTCAATCCGATCGACTTTGAGAACGCCGAAGGTAATTTAGGCATTGCCAACGCACTATTTGGCCATCTAGCGGCCAAATTACCGATTTCGCGCTGGCAGCGTGATTTGACCGACTCAACTGTGCTGCGCAACATGGGTGTTGGCCTAGGCTACACCATGGTCGCCTACGCCTCACTCGACAAGGGTATTAGCAAATTAGAGCTTAATAGGCAAAAACTGGCTGAGGACTTAGATGGCAGCTGGGAAGTGTTGGCCGAGCCCATTCAGACCGTTATGCGTCGTTACGGCATTGATGAGCCCTATGAAAAACTTAAGGCCCTAACCCGCGGCAATGTGATGGATCAGGCAACTATTCAAGCCTTTATCGACACGCTTGACATGCCCGAGGACGCAAAGACAGCGCTAAAAGCATTAACACCCGCATCTTACATCGGCAACGCGGCAGAGCAGGCCAAAAACATCTAACTATGACTCAAAGTATTCTTGGCAATATCAGTGCAGGGGACTTCTTGTCCAATTACTGGCAAAAAAAGCCTCTACTCATTCGCGGCGCTATCCCCAACTTCCAACCCCCCATTGACGGTGATGAACTGGCTGGATTAGCCCTTGAATCGGAAATCGAGTCTCGTCTGGTGGTCTGCGAAAAATGGACCCTTGAGCATGGTCCTTTTGAAGAAGAGCGTTTTGCAACCCTGCCGCCAAGTCACTGGACATTGCTGGTGCAAGCCGTTGATCTGTGGGTGCCCGAAGTTGGGGCGCTAATGAAACATTTTGATTTCCTACCGCCCTGGCGCATCGATGACATCATGGTCAGCTATGCCGAAGATGGCGGCAGTGTCGGCCCTCACTTTGACTACTACGATGTATTTCTGCTGCAGGGCGCCGGTCAGCGAAAATGGCAAATTGGGGCAGCCTGCGACGCTGAGAGTCCCCTGGTAAAAGATGCTGAGCTAAAGATTCTCGCGGAGTTTGACCCGCTAGAGGAATGGGTTCTGGAACCGGGAGATATGCTTTATCTGCCGCCCATGGTCGCCCATCACGGTGTCGCTGTGGGCGCCTGTACAACCTTTTCCGTTGGCTTCAGAGCTCCGGCCGCCACAGAAATGCTCGATGATTTAGCCACTGAACTACTCACGGGCATTGTCGCTCCCAAGCACCTCATGGATCCGCCACTGACGCCCGCTATGGCTGCAGATCACATCCCTGATGCCTATCTAAAGCGAGTTAAAGCCCTCTTACTCGAGACCCTTGACGACGACAGCATGCTAGCGGAGTGGTTTGCACAATTTATGACGGCACCAAAATATCCGATGCTGGTCGATGAGACTGGAGAGCTACGCAGGGCCACAGTCAAGCATGATGACGGCACGGTCAGCCGTTATGAAAACGGCCTCAAAGATTAACCGCTACCTCTAAGGCTGAATCGCTACACCTGCGCCATGCGCACGACTGTCGGCAGCGCCAAATAAGACACCTTCTCCGTTGCTCTGGATGCTCTGCGTTGAGCCAAGAACCGCCGCACCATCGCTTACTAAATGACCCATCTCACGCAATCTACGAAGAGTATCAGGAGAAATGCCCGACTCGTAGTACACATCATCGGGCAGCCACTGGTGATGAATTCTGGACGCCGCAGAAGCCTCAGCTATACCCATATCAAACTCTAAAACGTTGAGAATCATCTGCAGGACAACTGTAATGATGGTACTACCACCAGGGCTACCCGTGACCAGAAGAGGCTTGCCTTGAGGATCAAAGACAATCGTCGGAGTCATTGATGACAGGGGACGCTTACCCGCTTCGATCGAATTAGCCACTCCGCCCACTAATCCAAAACCATTCGGCGATCCTGGCCGGGCCGAGAAATCGTCCATTTCATTATTCAGTAAAAAGCCAGCATCTACCACCGCAATACCACTGCCGTAGGAAAAGTTCAGAGTGTAGGTGTTACTAACAACGTTGCCCCATTCGTCCCAGACACTGAAGTGTGTGGTCTCGGTACTCTCGTGGGTGCCCTCTATACCCGGACCAATGTCCGCTGAACGACTGGCATGGTCTAGGTCAATTTTGTCACGCAAAACCCGACCATAACCTTTATTTATTAGCGATCCGACGGGCACCGGGTAAAAGTCAGAATCCCCCAGATACTGACTGCGATCAGCATAGGCTCGACGCATAGATTCCACCAGTCGATGGATATAATCGGCGCTGTTGTGACCCAGCACTTTTAGGTCCCATCCCTCAAGAATATTTAGCATCTGTACTAGATGAATCCCCCCTGAAGATGGCGGCGGCATGGCACAGACTCGATGATCTCGGTAATCTCCGCAAATTGGCGACCGCTCGACCACGGCGTAGTTATCTAGATCCGCCTGAGTGATCAAACCCCCTGTTCGCGCCATTTGCGCCAAAATCAGCTCTGCCGTCTTGCCCTGATAAAACCCCTCCGCACCCTGAGCAGCAATACGCTTAAGGCTTGCAGCCAGATCCCGCTGTTTGAGCACATCACCGACAGCATAGTCCGTTCCGTCTTTTTTAAAGAAATATTGGTTAGCGCCGGCATCGCTTTGCAGCAGCCTGCGGTGCGACGCCAAGGACTCTGACAGAGCCACAGTCACTCTAATGCCACTGCGAGCCAGCTTAATCGCTGGTGCCATGACCTTTTTTAGGCTGAGTTTGCCGTATTTTTCCTGTACGTGCACCAAACCCGCTACGGTGCCGGGAACACCGGAGGACTGGATACTAAAGCGCGCCTTGCCCACATCCACCCCACCTTCTGCGTTGAGGAACATATCCTTAGTGGCGGCAGAAGGTGCCATCTCACGGTAGTCAACGGCCACAGTTTGATTTTGGTCTGCCAGATGAATAAGCATAAACCCGCCACCACCGAGGTTGCCGGCTTGGGGTAAGGTGACGGCCAAGGCAAAACCAGTGGCCACGGCAGCATCAATGGCGTTGCCTCCCTTGGCTAAAATCGATGCACCGACTTGACTGGCAACCATCTCCTGAGAAACGACCATACCCTTGGCGCCAATAACAGGATGAACCCGCGACTGAAAATCGAGTAGTGGCTGCGCAGCCGCAGGAAGGACAAGTGCAAAGACAAGTAACAGGATACTAATAGACTGCGCAGGCTTGATCATGATAAGGCTCACACTAAAAAGTTGGCTCGCTGCGGACTCACAGTAAACGATGTTGCTAGTTTTTCTTGTTGCCGACAATAACACAACCTTTGGCGCGCCAAAATGAGAGGTTTATAGGTTTTTTCGCTGAAAAAGCAACCTGATTAGACCTCCCGCAAACGATGAGGCTAAAGCAGCTGTTCTGGCGCGACAACAACCCCATTGTTATCGGCATAGAGATAGTCTCCCGGCCTGAAGGTAACGCCGCCAAAACAGACGGCTATCTGCGTTTCGCCGACACCCTTCTTCTCGGTTTTCATAGGATGCACGCCAAGTGCCTGCACGCCGATATCAGTGGTCATAATCTCGTCCAGATCACGAATACAGCCATAGATAATCAGGCCACTCCAGCCATTGACAGAGGCCTGTTCCGCGAGCATGTCACCCAAGCAGGCGCAGCGCATGCTGCCCCCAGCATCCACGACCATCACACGCCCCTGCCCCTCAGTCGCCACCAAGGCCTTGACGCAACTATTATCTTCAAAGCATTTCACCGTCACAATCTGGCCACTAAACTGCTCACGGCCACCGAAGTTGCTCAACATCGGCTCAAGAACCCTTACCAAATCTGGGTACTGGTCACACAGATCTGGAGTCGACTTCACGAGCGCGACGCCTTGGCTTTCTGACGATAGGCGTGCAGTAAAGGCTCGGTATAGCCACTAGGCTGGCTATCACCTTTGAATACGAGATCACAGGCCGCTTGGAAAGCAATACTCTCAGCGACATTTGGTCCCATTGCGACATACTCAGGGTCGCTGACATTTTGTCCATCAACCACAGCAGCCATGCGCGTCAGCGTTTCCATCACCTGCTCGGCAGTGCAGATGCCATGATGGAGCCAGTTGGCCATATGCTGACTAGAAATTCGCAAAGTGGCACGATCTTCCATCAGGCCGACATTGTTAATATCAGGTACCTTGGAGCAGCCAACACCCTGCTCTATCCAGCGCACCACGTAACCAAGCAGACCCTGAGCATTATTGTCTAGTTCCAACTGAATTTTTTGGCTGTCCAGCGCGGCCCCACCTAGCAGAGGTATGGTCAAAATATCGTCCACATTAGCTGGCGTTCGCGCCGCAATCTGGTCTTGCAGACTGGCCACGTCAACCTGGTGGTAATGCATCGCATGCAACGTGGCAGCCGTTGGCGACGGCACCCAGGCCGTATTAGCGCCAGACTTGGGATGAGCAATCTTGATTTTCATCATATCGGCCATATTGTCAGGTACCGCCCACATGCCCTTGCCTATTTGAGCCTTTCCTTTTAGGCCACAGGCCAAGCCGACATCGACATTTTGATCTTCGTAAGCTGAGATCCAAGGCATCGCTTTTAGGTCTGCCTTAAAAGCAAAAGGCCCCGCTTGCATACTGGTATGTATTTCATCACCGGTACGATCAAGGAATCCAGTGTTAATGAAAACAACACGACCCTTGGCGGCACGGATACACTCCTTGAGATTTACCGAGGTGCGACGTTCCTCATCCATAATCCCCACCTTAATAGTATGGCGAGTAAGGCCGAACGCGTCTTCAATGGCATCAAATAGATCATTGGTAAACGCGACCTCTTCCGGCCCATGCATCTTGGGCTTAACAATATAAGTACTGCCAGCCCTCGAATTTTTCAGCGGGTTTGCACTGCTCAAATCATGCAGTGATATAAGGCTAGTGATCACCGCATCCATGATCCCTTCGGGGATTTCATTACCCTGGGCATCAATGATGGCGGGATTGGTCATCAAATGGCCAACGTTTCGGATGAACATAAGGCTACGACCGTTAAGGATCAGCTTGGAACCATCGGCAGCCAGAAATTCGCGATCAGGGTTCATAGCGCGCACAAAGCTCTTGCCGCCACGTTTGATTGTCTCTTTAAGATCGCCTTTAATCAGTCCCAACCAGTTACTGTAGGCGAGTGCCTTATCTTCAGCGTCAACCGCAGCGACAGAATCTTCACAGTCCATGATGGTGGTAAGAGCCGCTTCGAGGACAATATCTTTTATTCCCGCAGGATCAGCGGCGCCGATATGATGTATATAATCCACTTGAATTTCAACATGCAACCTATTGTTATTTAACAAAATAGAACTTGGCTTGTCACTGTCTCCGCAGAAGCCAGAAAACTGCTCAGGTGCGCCTAAACCCACCGTATCACCAGAACTCAGGGTCACGCATAACTGATGGTCAACCACCCTATAGCCCACAGCCTCAGCATGGGAACCACTCACCAATGGCGCAGCGCCGTCTAAAAACTCACGGCCATAATCGACAACCTTCTGCCCGCGGACGGGGTTGTAGGCACCGCCTTTACTCGCCCCGCCGGCCTCCGAAATAACGTCATTACCATAGAGCGCATCGTACAGGCTGCCCCAACGGGCATTGACAGCGTTCAATGCAAAACGAGCATTCATAATGGGCACGACAAGCTGCGGCCCAGCCTGATGACGGATCTCGACATCAACATTGTCTGGGCTAATGGTAAAATCGGGGCCCTCAGGGACTAGATAACCGATCGATTGCAGAAATTTTTTGTAGGCTGAAAAATCAAAATTGTCACGATGTTCAACGTGCCAAGCATCAACTTGCGCCTGCAATATTTCACGCTTTTCCAGAAGATCGCGATTAATAGGCGCAAATTCGTGAATTATGTCGGCAAATTTGGCCCAGAACGTATCGGAATCAATAGCGGTTCCAGGGCAGATTTTAGCGGTGACTAAGTCATAGATTGGTGTGGCTATCTGCAGTCCTGACCGCTCAATGCGTTTGCTCATGGTTCGCTCCCCGATATTTAGTTCTATCAACAATAAAGTCTATTAGCTGCACCCTAATCTGCCAACGCTATCGTTATTATCTTGGCTATTCAGCAGGGCTATTTGGCGTCGTTACCTAGCCGGCACTACATTAGGTGTTTGAAGCAACCGGATCAGCACCACTAACGTCAGCCTAGCGCAGCATCTCTTCGGACACCGACTTTATCATCTGCCGTAGCCATTTGTGCCCTGGATCATGCTGTAGTAGAGGACTCCACACCATCTTCAAGCGCATGCGAGGAATTTCAAAAGGCGGATCCAAAATCACAACCTTGGGATTCTTCGCCATGCCCATCGCAGTCATCGTGGGAATAGTCACGATGAGATCATCCTGCTCGCCCAATAACAGCGCCGCTTGGTAGTGGCGTGTAAACAGCGTGATATCCCGCTTGGCATCGAGCTTAGCTAGCGCCTCATCAACCCATCCCAGACGCTGAACATCGTTAGGTGTCATACCCACACCCACTCCCATACCGGTTTTGCTCACCCAAACATGCTTGCTTGATAAATAGCTGTCGAGATTCCAATGCTTGATAACCGGATTCTCGGCACTCAACACACAGGAGAAACTGTCGTCCCACAGGTGCACCTGATGGAATGACTGAGGTAAGCTGTCGAATCGATTGATCACCAGGTCCACCTTGCCCCGCTCCACATCATGAAAACTCACATCACTGGGGGTCATAATATCTAAGCGAATTCCCGGCGCTTCTTTGCGCAACTGTCGAAGCAGCACTGGCAGTAGTGTCGACTCGGTATAGTCACTGGCCATGATACGGAAGATTCGGCTTGATGCTGCGGGGTCGAACTCAGTCTTCGGCAAAATAACCTGTTCCGCCGCCGACAGCACATTACGCACCAAAGGCTGCAATTCGAGGGCGCGGTCGGTCGGCGTCATGCCGTCACTGGTGCGCACTAAAATCGGATCACCGAACAGGTCTCGCAGGCGCCGCAGACTGTTAGACATAGCTGGCTGGCTGATGCCGAGCTCCTCAGCAGCCCGTGTCACATTGCATTCTCGCAATAGCACATCGAGATAAACGAGAAGGTTTAGATCCACTCTTGATATATTCATTTAAGAAATGCCCGCAATACAAAGTATCAATTAGATTTATGGCCGCATCATACCTAAACTTATTGCTCTGTCAAATTGATTAGATTACAAGACACAAATAAAAGGGGTTATAGTAAAAATGTCCACATATACAAAAAACATTGCTGATGTCGCAACCATTTTAGAGAGCCAGTCAGGCGCTTGGGATGCAATCAATCCTGAGTCTGCAGCACGTATGCGCGCTCAAAACCGATTCAAGACGGGTTTGGACGTTGCCAAATATACTGCCGCTATCATGCGCTCAGACATGGCGGAGTACGATGCCGACACCTCTGCCTACACTCAATCACTGGGTTGCTGGCACGGGTTTATCGGCCAGCAGAAGTTAATCGCGATCAAGAAACACTTTGGCACCACCGACAAGAAATACCTCTACCTGTCAGGCTGGATGATAGCTGCGCTGCGCTCTGAATTTGGTCCGTTACCGGACCAGTCTATGCACGAAAAGACAACTGTGGCCGCATTGATTGCTGAGCTCTACACATTCTTACGCCAAGCCGACGCTCGCGAGTTAGGCGGCCTGTTCCGCGAACTGGATGCATCGCAGGGCGATGCCAAAGTTGCCATTCAGGCACAGATTGATAATTTTCAAACCCATGTCGTGCCGATTATTGCCGATATCGATGCAGGGTTCGGCAATGCGGAAGCCACCTACCTAATGGCCAAGCAAATGATTGAAGCTGGCGCCTGCTGTATTCAAATCGAAAACCAAGTGTCTGATGAGAAGCAATGCGGACATCAGGACGGCAAGGTCACGGTTCCCCATGAAGATTTTCTGGCCAAGATCAATGCAGTGCGTTATGCGTTTTTAGAGTTAGGAATAGAAGATGGCGTTATTGTTGCCCGTACTGACTCACTAGGCGCTGGTCTAACCAAGCAGATCGCTGTCACGCGTGAGCCGGGAGATTTGGGTGATCAATACAACTCATTCCTAGACGTTGAAGAAGTGACGCCTGAAAATATGCAAAATGGCGACGTCATCCTCAACCGTAATGGCAAGCTCGTTCGACCCAAGCGTTTGCTGAGCAATCTATACCAGTTTAAGTCTGGCACCGGTGCAGCACGCTGTATTCTCGACAGCATAACAAGCCTACAAAACGGGGCTGACATGATCTGGATTGAAACCGAAAAACCCCATGTTGGCCAAATTGGCGCCATGATGGATGAGATTCGTAAAGTGGTGCCGAACGCTAAGCTCGTCTACAACAACTCCCCATCATTTAACTGGACACTGAACTTCCGTCAGCAAGTTTTTGACGCCATGGCAGAGGCAGGCGCGGACCTTTCAGCCTATGACCGCACCGACCTCATGAATGTCAGCTATGACGAGACGGCCTTAGCCATAGAAGCCGACGAGAAAATTCGCACCTTCCAAGCAGACGCAGCCAAGCATGCAGGTATCTTCCATCACCTGATTACATTGCCGACATACCACACCGCAGCCCTGTCTACGGACAATCTCGCCAAGGATTACTTTGGAGAGCAAGGTATGTTGGGTTACGTTGCTGGCGTACAGCGCAAGGAAATCCGTCAGGGTATCGCCTGCGTTAAGCATCAGAATATGTCTGGATCAGATATGGGTGACGACCACAAAGAGTACTTTGCCGGTGATGCCGCACTCAAAGCATCGGGTAAAGACAACACCATGAACCAGTTCTAATTCCCCTTAGACGGTTTAGCCGCGGCGGCGCTCACAGCCGGACGCGGTAACCAAAAGGTCACTTTAGCAAGTGGCCTTTTTTTATGTCTTTTTATGACACTCGACGGGTAACACAGATCACATTGACAAAATCTTGTACAATGCCCCCGCCGATACCTAGTCATTACCCTGCAGTAAAAGGGTGTCGAACTGAGGCACTCTCAAAGCAACGATCTTATTGATCCACAGGCCCAGCAGCTTCAACC
>Ga0222630_1000526_pt1 | contig 19461 bp, 15 predicted proteins | sample AntAcemetagenom3_FD_179842 | JGI IMG/M metagenome (GOLD analysis project Ga0222630, IMG submission 179842) | Saline water microbial communities from Ace Lake, Antarctica - #3 | ecosystem: Environmental > Aquatic > Non-marine Saline and Alkaline > Saline | place: Antarctica: Ace Lake | collected...
GACCACGCCGGACCCGCCGTTTTGAAAACAAGCGGTGACCGCGGCGCCGCCTGCGTCCCTCACCTCGTTCCCCTCACTAACCTCTCTTTGTAAGAACCACGCCCAGGATGCGACGTACATCGCAAAGCCTCGCATCTTCAGGCCCTGTGTAAGCCCCTCGACAACAACGTCCCGGCCTTGCACTCGGAACTTCTCGCTCCCGTCCGCCGCGATGCGGTCCAGCTGGTCCTTCACCGCGACGTTCTCGAACCGCGCCAACACCGTTCCCGCGTACGTTTCCATGCCGTTCAACAGAATGGGCGAGTCAATCATCGCGCCGTGTTTCAGAAGCGTGGGGGCGATTTCGTTGATTTGGATTTGCGTCAAAAGCGCGCGAATCTTCTGGTGCGTCACCGCTTCGTGCTGGCACGATTAACAAGAAAGTGTCAGCGTTTCGTGATGGGTATGAGGGATTGGTATGAGTAAACAGTCAGGGTACTGGGCAGAGGGAATAGTCCCTTCTGGTCGTAATAGTCCCTTCTGGTACGAGTATGGGCAATCGCGCACGGCGGAACGTGGTGATTGGGAAAGGCCCTTACCACGTGCGTGCACCCCGCCAATATGCCGGCGTAGCACATCGCACTGTGCGTGACGTTCAGCAGCCTGACTTTCATGAGCTCGTGCGGAATCACGTCCGCCACGACCACCGCGCCGGTTGCTTCCCAAGCCGGCCGCTCGTTGTCCACGAAGTTGTCCTCTATCACCCAGTGCTTGTAAGGTTCGCACATCACAGGCCATGCGTCTTCGAACCCCAACTGCGAGGGTAACGTCGCGATGTCTTCCCACGAAGTCGCGGGGGTGATTCGGTCCACCATCGTCGACGGGTACTTGACCTGCGTTTGCAACCACACCACGAACTCGTCCAGGCTGGCGGCGCACAACCCGGCGCACCCGAGCTCCTCCGCCGCGCTCGTCATGCGGCGCTTGCACACCTCGCCGTTGTGGGGCAGGTTGTCACAGGACATTATTGTGAACGGCCGCGTGCCGTTGGCGAACCGCACCGCGGCGGCGGCGCAGATCAGGCCGAACGTGGTGGGGTTTTTCGATTCCGGGTGAAGCGGCTCGTCTTCGTCGCGTAACTGACAGTTCAAACACCGTTCAATCAAGGAAAAGTCCCCTGATTGTGAACGAAAAAGTTTCAGTCTCGTATATCGCGATGTATGGACAAACAGTCAGAGGGAATAGTCCCTTCTGGTACGAGTATGGGCAATCAGAAAGCGGAATGTGGTGGGTGGGAAAGGCCCTTACCTTTCGTGAGCGGCACCCTGTATCCAAACTCCGTGATCGTTAAAGAGATGATCTTCACGTCAGGTGAGGCCATTCGCTCGATCGTACCAATCGGGTCCTCCCACGCGAGCACCATGTCGTGCATCGCCACGACCTCCTCGACCTGAACGTCGAAGGAGGAAACCTCCGCGCCGGCGCGACTGATACCAATAAAAGAAAGTATCAGTCTTTCGGGCCATGTTCATAACGTGTATACGCAAACAGTGTAGTTACTTTCCTACTGTACTCAAAGAGGGGCGGCAGAAACCGTCGGCGGGATTTGGGAAACGCGCAATACGTACCTGATTATCGGATAACTCCAATCGTTGTCCCTCAAATAATCACGCATCTTCACATCACCGGGCATCACGCCGATACCGGTGTAGCACCACTTCTTCGCGTTCTCGAAGTCGTGTTTCAGCAAATCGTTCAGGTAACACTGTTTTGAGGAGGGGAGAGAGAGTTTGTCAGGCTGTTTCCTTTGGAGTCGCGTTTCAGTGCACTTTTCATCCAAAAAAGTTGCCAGAAATCAATAATCCAGTCACCATTCCCAGACGGGAACAAAGAATGGAGGGGTGGAAATCAAAAGCCGCGCGGTGGCGGCCTAGTTGCGCGCGGTGCGGAGGCTCAGGGTTTCGAGCCGTCCATAGATCGACCATCTCGCGGATACCGAGTTTCACAAACTCGCGAGGCGCTTTGAGTCCCGCGGACGACGCAAAGACGCGCTCGCGGCGTAACGCCGCGGCGCGACCTTTCGGCTTTTCCGAACATCATCCTGCTGAGTTGGACGATAGGGCTAACAACAGACTCTGGGCTTTCGAAAGTGGAGGTAAAACGTACCAGCTGGTGCGAGCGGTGGAACCCGCCCACGCCGACGTGCATGATGCCCGTGGTCGTCGCGGCGCGGTCGAACACGACCCTCTCCTTGAACGTCACACCCTTCCGGTCCGTGGTTCCATCGGGAGCCGGGATGCGCGTTATTTCCGCACGAATCCCCGGGGGCGCGCGGTGTCGCGTGCGCCGCACCGCGCGCCTCACCGCGATTCGGGGAAACCCCAGAGAGGCGCGTAGACCGTGCGTCGCGAGACTCATGGTGCGTGGGTATCAATAAAACGACGCGCGGTTGAAACGACGCGCGTCGTTCGTTGTGCCGGCGCAGGTACACCAAACTAAACCGACGAAAAGAGCAAAGCATCCCGCGGTTTTTCAGAGGTGACGGATGTCTCCAAAAAGGCCACGCCGTGCCACGTCATCACCGCGGCGACTGCGAGCGTTTCGTTTCGCAAGGGAAAAATGGGGTGCGTCATCCTGATCCACCCAAAAGCACCCATCGGCGGCCTTCGGCTTTGTTCCACCACGGAAACCATCGGGCGGGCGTTTTTGCGCCGACGCGCTTTCCCACGCGTTTTGGCGGCCCGTTTTGTCCTGTCAGCATCAGCCCTCGCCACCCCACACCCCACCGCACCGTACTCGTCACCAAATTTGTGATGAGCGGTTCCGTGACTCGCGCGCCCGCGCTTGTGTGCGACCGCGGCGAGCTGAGCACCGGCATCGTGCACTTCGGCGTCGGCGGGTTCCACCGGTCGCACCAACAGGTGCGTGTCTGTCCCATTCTCTGTGCCAAAAACGTCGGACGCCCGTTTTCGGAACCGCGAGGGGACGTGTCGGAAGTGCTGTTGCGTGCGATTCACCGAATGAAACGCGTACCGAACGTCACGACCGGCCTCGGTCGTGCCAACTCAGGCGTCTCAACTCGCCGCCCGTGGTTTTCCCACCCGCACAACCCCATCCGGTCGAGATCCTCCCCGCCTCGGAATTCACCGCTGACATTCGCCCTCAATTCACTCGCGTTTCTTCTCGTCTTGTCTTTCCAACCGCAGGCGTACCTCGACGAGCTCCTCCGTGTTGATTTCGAAAACACCAAGTCCTGGTGCTACACCGGACTTGGGGTGTTATCCTTCGATACGAAGATGCGGGACTACCTGGTGGCGAACAAGTTCACCTACCCGGTGGTGTCCCGGACCGGAGAGACCCCTGAAACAATGGCGATGCACGTGCATCACGTGGTGACGCTGCGTGATATGCTCCTGTCGTTCGAAAACCCCGCGGCGGCGGTTCGCCTGCTGTCCTCGCCTGACGTGAAAATAGTGTCCCTTACAATCACCGAGTTCGGGTACCGCGTACCGATCAACGAAGGCGACCGGACGCTCGTGAAGCTAGCGCTGGACGGCGCGGTCGACGGCGCGCACAACGACGAAGCGACCCCCGCCGAGTGCGCCGGCGCCACCGTTTTCGGCATCCTGCTCGCCGCGCTCGCCAACCGCAAGCGACACGGCCTGAGGCCGTTCACGATAATGTCCTGCGACAACCTCCCGCACAACGGCGAGGTCGCGAAGCGCCGGGTGCTGGGCGCCGCCGCTGACTTGGATTTAGATCCCGCCACGCAACAATGGCTCGAGACGGAAGCCAAGTACCCGTCCACGATGGTGGACAGGATCACGCCCGCGACATCGAATGAGGATATCGTTTCGCTGAAGGAAAATGCGGACATCACCGACGCATGGCCTGTGATGTGCGAGCCGTACAAGCACTGGGTCATCGAAGACGACTTCGTGGATGGCGCTCGGCCGGCGTGGGAAACTGTCGGCGCGCTTTTGGTACCCGACGTCCGGCCGCACGAACTCATGAAAGTCAGGTTGCTGAACGTTGGGCACAGCGCCATGTGCTACGCGGGGGTTTTAGCAGGGTGCGAGCACGTCCACGAAGCGGTGACGCACAAGATGATCAAGCCGTTTCTGAAACGGCTGATGCGCGAGGAAATCGCGGCCAGTCTGGTGGCGGACCCGTCCATGGAAGCGCTGGTGTGTGGGCTCGATCAATACGCCGAGTTGGTGCTTTCCCGGTTCAAGAACGTCGCGGTGAAGGACACACTTGATAGGATCGCCATGGACGGCAGCGAAAAATTCAGAGTGCAAGGCCGCGCCGTGGTGATGGAGGGACTCGCCGCGGACCGAACCGTGCGAGGGTTCGCGCTGTACGTCGCCGCGTGGGCGCACTTTCTGCGCAAGGCGGTGATGGAGGGCTCTGTCGTGCGGGACGCGAGCGCGTCTTTGATCGTCGCGCCGTGGGCGGACGTCGCGGGCGTAGGGCCTGTCGAGTCGGCTGTGACGGCCACGGAGTACGCCGTCCCCGCGCGTCTCCCTCCCCAAACCGCGGAGGACGCCGCGGCGCTGCAGCGGTTCCTGGACATCGAGGAGGTGTTCGGGGTGCTGGCGCAGCACGAGGGGTGGCGCCAAGCGGTGGTGCGGGAGTTCGAGGACATCGCAACGAGTGGCGTGGAGGCCACCCTGCTGGGGTACATCTTCGGCGTGGGGCACAACTCAAACGGCGATCTCGCGCAACTCGGATCGAACGGCGCGCGGCTTTCCGAACGCGTCTCGGGGACCTTCATCCTGGACGAAGTCTGCGCGCACGAAGACGCGGCGGCGGCGCCGGACATCACAGACGAAGCCGTCGCCTTCGTCAGCCTGTACTAACAGTCACTACCTGTGTAAAGACGGTGATCTGAAATCAGGATCAACGCAGACTGTATACGCATACAAAAACACACGCGCGCGAAACGTGAAAACGACGCGCGCGAGGACAATAATCGACGATGGATACGCATCCGCAATAGACTAGTCAACACCGCGCGCCCAAAAGCAGGCGCGAACTCTTAGAATGTTTTGAAATACTTACTAAAGCTAGAAGTATACTTACTAAACCTTAACCTGTTTAAAGGCGTACGGATCTAGACGCGCCCGTTAGCCCGCAAAAAGTACCGGTCGTTTTCCCGCAGGCTCGTGTATTGTCTTGCTCAAGTTTCTTGTTTTACATTGTCTTTCTAACGTCGCTTACATTGTCTTTCTAACGTCTCTCGCTCCGCGGCGTGTCACGTTCGACGGCGTCAACACTTGCGCACCGTCACGACGCCAGCGGGTTACTCTCGTTTCTTTTGCACAGTCCAACTTTTTTACGCCTCATCCAACTCCTGCGTCTCGTCCAACTCCCGCATGTTTCTTTTGTCCAACCCCTCGGAATCCGCTTCCCAGTGCTTGTCCCTTAACGAGTTTTTGATTTCCGAAAAGTCAAACGACCCGGCTTTGCAAAGTTCGGGGTGGTCCAGCTTTAAATTCAAAAACGAGTTCACGATGGCGGGCAGGTCCTCCATATCCCGAATCACGATATCCGCGCCCCGGCCGTTCAAACTCTTGGTGCCTTCGAGCAACTCAAACGCCTGGGTGTCTTCTAGATCCCTCGCCACGTGCGACCCCCCCACGTACCCGACAATCAAACCGATGTTCGCGTTCGCCGCGGACCCGACCCCGGATACGGAATCCTCAACCGCGATGCACGAATCAACGCTGATGCCCTCCGCCGCCGCCGCTTTCAGGTACACGTCGGGTTCGGGTTTGTACTTCGGCGGGTCGAAATCGCTCTGCCCGGAGTGGATCTTGTCATCCGGAAAGAACTCCTGCAAACGCGCGGTTTCGATGCAAACAGGCACGCGCGGTTTCGGCGACGTCGTCGAGACGCAGTACTTGAATCCCGAAATTTTCAGAAAATTCAAAGCCTTCACCACGCCGTCGTTCGGTTTTGCAAGCGCCCGCAGCGCCACCAGGATTTCATCTTTTTGCTTTTCCAGCAACGTCGCGTGGTTCTCCCTGCACATCTCCAGGGGCTCTAAGCCTAGCCCTGCTCTGTTGGCGTTGACGACTTGAATGATATCGAAATCCTCGGTGTACTTTTCCCGAATCTCCTCGATGGAGGGAAGGCCAACCGCGGCTCTCTCCGTTTCCACCTTGTCGAACATCAACTCAAACGCCTTCCCCGCGTTCAAACGGATGAACTCTTTCATGCGAATCGGAGTGAGGTCTTCCGCGGAGACGTTGGGAAAGTACGGCGCGAGTTCCCAGAACGCCACTTCCATGGCGGGGGATTCGGTATCGCCAAGAGTTCCGTCGAAATCGAAAATAACCGCGATGTCGCTCGCGGCGGTCGTTCGGATTTGCGTTTCGCGGATCTGCACGGCGGCTTGTTCCTCCTTCATCGCGTTTTCAAGCGCCTCCATGGCGCGCGCCCTTTTATCAACTGCCGCGAACGGCCGCGCCTCGTCCACCAGGTTCTGAAGCGTCTGTTTCAGCTCGGTGAACTCTAGGCCGGCGCCCGCTAACAGAAGTTCCTGAGGACATCCCTCGTTCCAGCCGGTTTGAAAAATCTCACTCGACACAGTCGTGGCCGTGGGTAACAACCTTCCTTCGTACCGCAAGCTGACGCCGCCGCCTAAAACCCGCGACGTGCTGTCTTCTATTGAAAAAAAACGGTCAAGCGTGGTCCGTAACGTGTCCAGCAAAAACTCCACTAGCTCCTCGTCCGTTTCCTTGCGGTGCACGCGCTTCATCGTCGTCACGCCGTGCTCCCACATCAACACCAGGAGCTGCGCCACGCCCCAGCTCCAGATCTCGTGTCGTTGTTCCGCCGTGATGGTTTCGTCGCTCAACAGCGGCATGGACGGACACTTTTCCGGGGGCTGGAAACTCCTCTGGGACGCGGCGAACGAGCACAGCGTGCGGAACGCAATCACGGTGTGCATCCCGTTCACGGTGAGCAGTTTTTTGCGGTACAGGTACTTGCTGTCGGCTTCGTTTTCGGGGCTCTGCACGTGGTCGCCCATCAGGGGCAGGGGCTCGCCGTCCTCGCCCTCCGAGGGCGTCGCCAGCATCACGATCGACCCCTCGTGGCCTTCCGCGGTGACGTGCACGGTGAGGGCGTCGTCGCTCACGGTCAAATCGGCGCAGATCCGGTCAACCATACACGGAATGGCTTCGATTTTCGTGCGCAGCGCGAATTGCAGTTTCTCGATCATCCCGTGATCGTTCTCGCACGCGTACAGCACCGGCCGCGACTCGTCTTCGCACTCGGGAAGGTTCACCAGGTGTTCGGTTAGGAATGGAACAGCGGGGCCCATGGCGCACGAAAACGAGGTCGCGGCGCCCATCAGCGGTTTCAGTAAATCGACGTCCATGGACAGGCACAGCATCCCTTTCGCCCCCCCCCGAATCGCATCCGACACGACGCCAACCACGCCGTCTGTGTGCGCCCCGATGGTTTCCTCCGTTATCACGAACAAACCGCGGCCGCCGCAGGCGCACTCGCCGTTGATCTGCGTTTGTGGGGGTATGGTTGTGGGGGAGGGTCAGGGTCGAGTAGGTCTTTTAACTCCTAACCGCCGCGTCTTCGCTCGGCGTCGTTCTCGAAAAGGACAAAAGAAGCCAAAAATCGTCTTTTCCCACAAACAAAAGCCGTGCGACGCTTGGAAAACGCGAAGTGCCGAGCGGTGACGATGGCGAGAACGCGAGTGGCGAGGGTTTAGGGCGGTCGCGGATCGCGGCGCCACGACCGGTTCCCCACTCGTCACCGCCACCACCGCGTCTGATCACCACACGGGGCACGGCGTTTCCGGACGCGAACCCGCGGCGCCCCGAAGTGACGTGGCCACGCCAGGTTTAGATTCGACGAAGGTTTAGGAAAACCGTGCTGCGAGATCGAGACGTACCTGGACCCCCACGTGTTGCTGCGTGTCCCTTTCCCGTTCCACCACGGGCATCCACTGCGCGGACGGGCGGTTCAGAATCACGTACGGGCTTCCCGCGTTTTCAAGCGCGGGAAGCACTAAGCCGAACCCGAGCCTCCCGGCCCCGAAGTGCACGTGAAGCTTGTCTGTTTTGGGGGGCGGGGATGGGTGGTGGGCCTCGTCAGATCGGGAGATGATTGCAAAACCAGTGTGTCACGCGGGGGGGGTGTTTGCGTACGCACCGTTGTCCGAGCTGAACACCGACGCCAGCGGGTTGACGCCTGAGATGAAGTTCATCATCGCACTCAACGGGTCGCTGGTCGAGCTCCGGTCATCCTGCTTAGGCGAGCTCTCACTGGGCTCCTTGCTCGTCAGCGCGCGTCGCACCAAGTTCAAAGCACGAGACTTGGGACGGCCAGGCCCGGCCGCGCCGCGCGCCGCGACGGCGGGCGAGACGGAGACGGACAGGGCGGCGGAACTTAACATCGCTTACTGATTCGTTTTTTGCATGAAATGGGAATCAAGGAAAGCCTTGATGTTCGTTCTGGACGTGCGTCGTGGTGTGCCTAGAGTGGAAGGGCCGGGTGGGGCATCGCGTTTTAAAGAACACGTCGATAAGAAATACTGCCACTCTGTTTCCCGGGAAACTCGAAGATTCGCTGGGGAAATATCGGTCACTCGTTCCGAGAAGAAGAAAAAAATTGAAACGTCGTTTCCGAAGGGGCTACGGTGCGGCAGTCTACCGTTTTAGAAAAAGAGAGCCTTTCCATACGTCCCGGATGCTGGGTCTATCCATACAGTCACCTCAGCAACTTTCATGAAAAGCGAGAGAAAACCGGATGGGTAATCTTTTTATTTCAAGCAGTCTCTCGCGTTCGCGGTCTCTTTCTCTCTTTTTCTTATACAGGGATTGTGGGTTCCGGAACACCTGGTGCGGGGCGCTTGTGTATGGGCTCCGGAGCTTCTTCGTGTCCCGCGCGCTGTGGTGCATCAGTTTTTACTTTACACCGTACCCGTATAAGAAAAAGCATTTCATGACAAGAGAGAAAGAGACGACCGATGTCTGTTCTAGTCGTAGAAGAAAAAGCATTTCATGACAAGAGAGAAAGAGACGACCGATGTCTGTTCTAGGTGCCGCACAGAAAAAAACACCCACTCACGGGTACCCTTCCCCGCCCGTAGTGACCACGGTGTCGTGCGTCCCGCCGAGCTGCGCGTCGTGCGCAAGCGTCGTGGCCACCGAAAGCGCCTCACTCGGGTTGTACCCCCGGAGCGCTTTCCATCGCGGCAGCACGCCAATAAGCGCGACGTCGTGAAACACGTGCACCGTGATTGCGTTGTCAGGGTCGTTTGCGTCTTTGTCAAAGTCCGGTCCTTCTGGAATCAGGCGGTCGATCTTTTCAATCAAACTTTCGCGATCGATTGGAGACTTGCGATGAGTAACCGAAAGTTTCAGTCTTTCGTAGTCTAATGTGTATGAGTAAACAGTCACCCGTAATCGGGCCGAACACTGTGTCAGGATTTGGGAAATACAACACGTACCTTTCCGAAGTGCGCGTACTTGACGTCGTAGCTCAGACTTTTCGTGGAGGTTCGGCTTACCGGCTTTGACAGGACGCCGAAGGACTGTGGGAGTATGTCACGCACCGCGCGTACGATGTCATCTTCCGTAGCGTGGCACACCGTCTCTACCGGGATCAGTCTGGCGAGGTACTCGGGCGTGTTGTTCGGCGCGAACGGCGGTTGCGCGAACGCGTCGACCGCCGCCGCCGCGAGCGAAACGACCGGGTTTCCCACAGGGAACGGCGTTTTTGCGGCGGCGTCTGAGACGTGTAAGGGTAAATACGCACACCCGAACTCGCCTCCCGGGTGTAGCGCGATGGAGTCGGTTTCGTGTCCTACGCACTGTGTCAAAGGAACACCCAACGTGGTCGGGGGATTTTTGACGGACGTCAGTAAAGCACGAGCCTCTTGCACCGCCCGGCGCGTGCGTTCCTCGCTCTTGCCGCCCGCCGCGGACTGGACGGTGACCAGGAAACCGCGTGGGTTCGCCAGTAACAACACGGGGTCGTAGGTCGATGCCTGTGATGCGGGAGTCCCGTCTCCGGTGGCGCGCGTGCGTGGATGCCGCGACGCGTGGGGTACGTGAAGACGACCTTCGGTTTTGTGGGGGACGCGGTGAAAACTCGGGAGAGGGTAAAATAAACCCTCCGCGTATCTCGGAACGCCCACGCCCGCGTGCAGTTTGTGGCGGTACCCGCGCATAGAGACGCGCATCGCGAGGCGCGAGGTCATGGAGGACATGGGGACGGGGACGAGGGCAAGCGCGCGGAGGTGTGGACTGAAAGACGGCCTACGAAGAACAAGTGTCGTTGCTTTTTTTTCGGCGAGACCAAGGAAATATATTATTGGACAAAAAGACTCACATAAACTCCAAGTCCCCCTCGTCCTCGATCGCGGCGAGTAGCTTGCTGTCCACCCCCGAGTCCCTGGGCAAGGCCACGCGTCCGGATCGCGCGACTTCCAAAATCCCATAAGGTTCCAGTAACGACTGCATGGCGGTTATTTTTGACACTTTTCCCGCGACTTCAATCGTCACCGTGTCTTCGCTGACGTCCGAGATGTGGCCGCGGAAGATGTCGCACATATCCACAAGCTCGCCCCGCATTTGTCTCGGGCACACCACCTTAATAAGCATCAACTCGCGTTCCACGTACGGCGTTTTCGTGATGTCCTCCGCGGAGATAACGTACGGGACTTTCAGGATTTGTTTTAACAGTTTGCTGACGTCTTCGTACGTCCCTGGAACCACCGTCGAGATGCGCGAAATATCGAACGTCTTCTCCGGCCCGACGCCCAGGGATTGCACGTTGTAACCCCGCCGGGCGAACACCCCGGTGATAACATCAAGCACGCCGGGTTTGTTCATCACCACGATGGAGATAGTGTGCGCGACGTACGCGGCGTTCGGGTCGGGTTTGGGTATGGACGACGTGCCGTCGTCGGTGCTGCGATTGGGAAAGAAAAGGGTCAGTCGCGAGTCGGCGAGTGTGGGTGTACTTCGTGACGTGTATATCCGGGATTGGGTACAGTAGTGGTGTGACTTTCCGACAGCACTCCATAAAACGCAGGTAACAGTGCACTTGTGATATATTTGTAAGAGTTGCCAGTACTGTAAATGTTACCAGTAGTGCACTCAGTAACAGTCACAGAGGGTCTGCAAACAGCGTTTGGATTTGGGAAATAACACGTACTCGAGCTGTCCAGGCGACGGGCTTAACAGCGGCACGTCCCACACCCCGCCCGCACCGGTCCCCCCCCCGCCGTCCATGGAGGCGTACGTGTCCCCAAGGTCGAACCCGCCGTCCGCGTTGGCGTCCATCTCGGACACGACACGTACGATTTTGTTCGCGAGCTGGTAATCGTACTCGTCCCCGCCGCTCCCGCCGCCCATCCCGGACACCGCGGCCCTCGCTTCCTTCATGGCTTTCATCAAGTTCACCCGCCGGCGCCGCGATTCCGAAAACACGGGCTCGCGCTTTAAGGCGAGCTTACCCGTCCGCGCCACCTGTACGATTCCGAACTTCAAGCACGCCTGCTGGAACGCCCGGTTCTTCCCCGGGTCCCCGGTGGTGGCGAACATCAGGGTGTTGTCGCTCGTGTCCACCACCGATGCGCGGAACACCTTCCCGAGTTCGATAATCTCAGGCCGCTGTTCCGGCGTGGACCGCACCTTGATCAGCATCAACCCGCGTTCCACGCACATCTTGTCCGTCACGTTCTCCACCTTCCTCACTTTCGCGAGTTTGTTTATTTGCTTGATCAGCTTGTTCGCGTCGTTGTCACTCGCGATAACGACCACCGTGAAAATCGCCTTGTCCACGTTCAAACCAACCGCCAGGGATTCGATGTTGTACCCTCGGCGCGCGAAAACCCCCGCGACTCGGTTGATCATCCCGGTCTCGTCCGCGACGTAAATCAACATCGTCTGTCTTCGTAAGCCCTCCTTTAACCGGGCAGGGCCGCCGTACACACCCACAGGGTCGGGCTTGGATTGCGACTCGCTGCTCTCTGACGCGGCGATTGTTTGGACCGGAAAACGGGATTTGCCATTTCGTCTCGTGGACAGGGACACCGAAGATTGCGATTGCGGGACAGACGAGGTTCGGGGAACCACGGCGCGACGCGCGGTGATGGATCTGGCGATTTTGGCGGCGGGGGTTAAGACCGCGAGGCCGCAGGGAAGCGACAAAGCGTTAGCCATGGTGGAAACCCTGAACACCGGCCGGTGGCGCGGCGGTCTCTGCGATCGCGACGCGGCGAGGAATATCGAAAAGCAAAAAGGGCGGCGGGCGAAAGCGCGAAACGAAGAAAGGAAGCTTGAGCTCTAAAGGTTGTAGTGTAGGTTCAAGTCGAAGAAACTTTTTTTTTGCGATCAAAGTCACGGTCAACAAAAAAACTGAAGCTAACCACTTCATCGCCGGAATCGGTCAAGTTTCACCGGCTTTGGCCGTTTTCTCGGGATGTGGAAAAGAGGGGAACGACGCGCGCTCGGCAAGACACTGCGTACCGCGCCGGAATCTCGTCGCGGCGCTTCTTGCGTGTCGCGGCGTTTCCGTCGGGAACGACCATGGCCACGGCGTGGCTCACTGACGGTGGGGACGACGATTTGCTTGATCTGGGGGACGTGTCTCCCATCACAGCAGGGCAGGCGCGGCATCCCCCGAGGACTTTGGCGTGTTCGCCGCTCGGCGAGATCTCGCCCGCGAACGCGAACGCGCGCCCGGCGAGTGACACCGGTTTCATCGCCACCGCCAAGCCGTTCCCGTTCGCCCCGAGTCCTTTTGTGAAAGCCTCTCTTCGGGTTGGGCCTGATGCTAACGCCACGACTTGCCCTGCGTCTACGGCGACCAAGTCTCCATCTTGTCTGGGAAAACGCGCGAGCCCGGAACCAGATGTTTTGGCCAAACGTGATAACGCTGCGGTGTCCCCCGCGACGTTGGGGTCTTCCTTGAACCTAAACGTAAACACAACATCCGCGGCCTCGCCGGTGTTCGCACCGCCCCTTGCTCATGGCTCGAGACTCGAATTGGGCACCGCCCCCGCCCCTCCTCGTTTGACGCGACGCAAAAGCCTGGGCCTCGATGCGTTTCAAGGATTCATCGCTGTTGGGAAAGGGCTGCTGGACGACGACGACGATTTCGTCTTCGCGCCGTCGTTCACCCCGCGCGCGGCGAAAGCGCCTATGCGCAAACAGTCAGGCGCGTTCGCCCCGGTTCCGATGATTGAGGAGGAGGAGGAGAACACGGATCTGGAGGATTTCGAGGAGGAGGATCTTTTGGATTTTCGGGAAGAGGACGTGCGGACGAAGGGTGAGACGGTTTTGCCTTCGCCGGCGAAAGAGGCGAAAGAAGCGTCGCCCAATCTTTTCCCTCCCGTCTCAACCGACTCCTCCGAGCTGGACCGAAAAATCAACCTCGCCGTGTCCGCCGCGGACAAAAACAGAGGCTCGGGTGGTTTGTGCGGCGGAGGCACGCGTAACTCGCCAGTGCGCAAACAGTCGCGCGCCGCGCAAAACTCGCCGCCCGCATGTTTCGACGCGTTTGAATCGAACGAAAAAGAAGAAGAAAAAGAAGAGAACGACGCGAACGACGCGAATGACGCTTCCAACGGCGACGTCTGTTCCGACGACGACACCGTGGAGCTAAACCCCGATTACGACGTGTCCATGATGGACGTGGAGGAGGAGGCGTGTGCTGACTCTCCGTTTTCCTCACCGGTGGTTGTGTTGGAAAGTCCTGACTGTTTGCCCATAGAGAGTCCGCCAACGGCGGTTTCGACGGAGAACAAATCTCCAAAAAGTAAAGCGCCATCCGCGGCGCTCGCCGCGCCGGCGTCGCCGATCGAGGCGAACGTTTCCGACTGTTTGCCCATACAGAATACCTCGTCTTTCGAAACAAAACGCAAAGGAACGGAAGCGGGTGCGCGGTCAAAGCTGGTGACACCGCGGACGGAGTCGAACCCCCGTTCCGAAAACCAACCTTCCCTGGATGACTCGTTTGAGCGGAAACTGCAAGCCGCTATGGTCGCGGCGGAGCGCGGCGGCGGATTGTCCGGGCTGTCGGGCGGGATGCGTAACTCGCCGGTCGGGGGCAACAAGTCAGGTGGGATGCGTAACTCGCCAGTGGGCAAACCGTGCGTCGCTACCGTCCCAGCACTGACACCGCCACCCTACGCGGCCGGGACGTCGCGTAGGGAAGGCGCCGAGGAAACGACAAAGGCGGGTAAGGACGCGGCTGGGGAAAAAAAGAACGCGCCTCTTGCGAAAAAGTCGAAACCAGCCGCCGCGCCGAAGGAAAGCGTGACTGCTGACGTGACTAAAAAAGAAGTGCCTAAAGAAGAAGTGGCTAACAAAGGTACGACGTTCCCGGTGGTCCCCGGTTCGAATCCCGCCGAAGACGACGACTTCGAAAGAAAAATCACAGCCGCCATGGCGCTCGCGGAGAAAGGCGGCGGGTTGTCCGGGCTGTCGGGCGGCATGCAGAACTCGCCCCCAGGTTCGTCGAGGCCGGTTTTCGCCGCGGCCGCGAATTCTCCAGACTGTTTGCCCATAGACGATGCCGAGCCACCTAGTGAGTCGTGTTTAATGGACCACGACGGCGAGGCGACCCCCAGGTTTGCCCGGGCGAAAACGCACGGTACCAAAAATATCCCCGATCCGGCGTCGTCGCCCGTCTCGGTGTCGGCGTCGCCGCCTGAACGACGAAACCTCCGCGGCGCCAAACCGGTACCGAAAAATACGAAAGCGAAAACCCCGACCGCGGTTCGAACCGCGGCGCTTACGACCGAGAAGGAGACAGATAACGGAACCACCCCTCCTGGTGTCGATTTCGAACGCATGCTCGCGAAAGCCATGGCGGCGGCGAACGACGCCGAGGCGACGGACATGGACAAAGTGCTGGGCGCGCAAAACTCGTCCAAGATGATGAACTCGCCGGCGCCTCTTCGGCGACAGACACCGGCGCGGGCGGCGAAGCAAACGCCCGAGTCTTCTACCCAATCAGTCGAGAAAACTCCAACAAGCGCTCGGGCCGCGCGCGTTCGCGAGAGGGTGACCGCCGCGTCTGCGGTTACGAAAGCCCGGGTGGAATCGAAAGAAACCGCGAAACCGTCCGCCAAACCGGAGTGGGTTTCAAACTCCGGCTCCGTGGACTTGGCACGGAGTTGCAGTGACACGAGCGTGGAAAACGAGTCGATAGATGACGTATCCTTGACCGAGTCGCCGGTAATATCCCCCCCGTGCGCGCCGCCGCCGCCGCCCACGGCGTGGCTCGCGAAAGCGGCGGCCGCGAAGGCGCCGCCGTTGCCGAAACCGGAGTGGGTTTCATTGAAAAACCCGCCCGTGGTTGTCGAGTCTGCAAAAAAAGTCTCATCGCACGCAATCCACGCCGCAGTCCCTCTCGCCGTCCCCGCTCTCGCCGCCTCCGCGGTGCTCGCCGCGCTGGCCGCTGGGCAGCAAAAGAAACTCGCCAGCGGAGAGCCGATTGCGGCGTTTGATTTCGAGGCGAAGCTCCTGGCGGCGATGCGCGCCGAAACCCTGGGCGGCGCCGCGGCGTTCGGGGGAGAGAGCAAGGTTTGCAACTCGCCGGACGGTAACTCGACTGGACACGCGCCGCCGAAACTGTCACTCAAGGAAGACGCCAAGCGCCAGGGCGTGACCGTGGCGCAGCTCATGCACGCGCAAGCGCACGCCGAGTCGTCGCCGCTCGCGAAGGTGAGGTTCTGAATAGAATAAGAAGTCGAAGCGTTCAAAATAAATAGTCTAGTTTCTCTCCTCGTGTTGTTCGCAACGACGTCCGTCCGTCTTTTCAGTGTTACTCCGGGTCTCAAAATCGTCTCTGGGAAAGGTTCGTGTTCGTGTTTTCCGAGTTGCGTCCTCGTCCTCCTCGTCGCGTCCCTCCTCACTCTCTCACCTCGCGTCTCGAGATGGTCGCCTCCTGCGGCCCGACGGAGCCTGACAAGGAGTCGTGTCCGGGACGTCGCGTCCCTTCCTCCGCGGCGGAGCCTCCCGTGTGTGCGCCGTCCACGCGACGACGCGTCCTGAGTTGGCGCGCGCGGGCCAAACCCGAGGCGACGCCGCTTTTGCCGCGGCGAGCCCCAGGCAAAACAGGCGCGGACGTCTCCAGGAGTGCCAGCCCAAGGCTTTATGAGTTATTTCTTTCGTCTCGGTTCGGCCGACTCGCGCTCGGCGTGTTGGTGGGCGCGGTGTTCTCGCTCGCCGTCGTGGGGTTCTCTTCACGCGACGACGACGCGCGGTCCACATCCCTGTCGCACACACAGCCACCACCCGGCGGCGCCGTGGCGTTTTTGTTCCTCACCCGAGGGCCCAGTGACGGCCACTTCGCGCTTCCCCACGATCACCTGTGGGCCAGGTACGTCTTTCCCAATCACCACGTTCTGCCTCCCTGCTCGGCCCGATTACCCTGACTGTTTACTCATGCACATTACGAGAGACTGACACTTTCGGCTTTTATCGTATCAGGTTTTTCGCCAACCAGGACGAGCGGACGTACTTGATCCGAGTCCACGCTCCGCCAAACTTTACGTTCGACGAAACCAACACAGAAGCGCCTGCGATTTTCGTTGGTACGGAGATCAAAGACCCGGTGTTTCCGGTTACCTGGGGCGGCGTCTCTATTGTCAACGCGGAGAAGCGGTTGCTGAAATCGGCGTTAGCGTCCACAGCGCCGATCGCGCGCCGGTTCGTGTTGCTCAGCGAATCGTGCGTACCAATCCGAACGTTTCCTTTCACGAGAGACTACTTGTTCGATGGAGACGTGTTTAGACGTGACGTACGTGGCACTGATAAGTCCTTTCTGGAGCTTGGTTTTGATCGACACAACCGCTGGCCCGGGAGGGGGCGCGAAGAAATCGCGAAAGCGCTTCCCGCGAAGGTACGGGCTTGGGCCTTTCCCAAATCCCAGCAAGACTGTTTTCCCATACAAGACTGACACTTTCTTTTATTCATCTCAGAATTGGCGGAAAAGCGCGCAGTGGTTCGTTTTGACTCGCGCGCACGCAGAGTTGGTGGAGCAAGACACGGTGGTGCTCTCTGCGTTTGCGAGGTTCTGCGACGCGAGTTCGAGCCGGGACATTCTGGTACCATTGAACGATACCGCTGAAGGATCTGTTCATTCGGGCGGATCGATTCCCGGGTTGAGCGAAGCGCCCGTTCGCGAAGGGTCGCGCTTCGACAAATCCAAAACGAAAACGAAATCCTTCTGCGCGCCCGACGAGCACTACGTCGCGAGTTTGTTATCAATTCTGGGAAAGGAACACGAGTTGGAGGGAAGAACCGTGACGTACACGAACTGGTGGCCTACGACTCGGTGGCACCCGAAGCGGTACGCAGTACAGGAAGCAAGAGATGCAGTTACACTAATTATGGAAAAAAAATCGGTGGATGACGTTTTCGACGGCGGCGACAGGTGCGGGGCCTTCCCACTGAACACGCTCCGCCTTCGTGATTTACCGAAGCTGGTGACTGTTGTCCATACATCGCGATATACTCGTCCTGCGAAGGGACTATTACGACCAGAAGGGCGCATTCCCTCGGACTGTTACCCTGACTGTTTACGTAATACCAATCCCTCATACCCATGGTCCGAGAGACTGACACTTTCGGCTTTGTCGTATCAGTACCTGCGGGTGGTACCGCTACGGAAAAAAAACAGGACTCCCGAAACCGTGCTGGCTGTTCGCCAGGAAGTTTACCGAGAAATCCGGACGGCGAATAGGGAGGTTCGCGAGCGTTTTGATAGGGTACTGATGAAGTACTGATAGGCAGTACTGATAGGGTAGTCTACTGATGTAAATTTGCCATAGCGTATCGAGAGGTTGTCACCGGCGCTCGTCACGGAGTGTTGAGGGTTGAATGGAAAAGTCTCTGTTATACACCAAGTCTCTGTTACTCCTTATCACACCGCCCGGTCGCCCGGCCGCGTCGATAACAGCTTCTTGCTGAGTGTCGGACTCATTAATAACCTCAACACGCCATGACCAAGCACGTCCATCAGTTGGTTCGAGCGCAACACTACAACGTGTCTTTGGATCACGCGTTGAGCACGGAGGTCAAAACAGTAGTTCGTGAAAGCCTTTTTTTATTGACTTCCACGAACAACTGTCGTAAACCCGCGCTCAATGCAAAAAAACCATGAACAAGTTTCCGCGTCACGCTTGAACCAACTGATGGTTCTCCTTGGTCACAGCGTATGGTGATTGTTAATGAGCCCGAAATCCAGCAAGAAGCTGTCATCCCTCGTTGATTACAGCGTCGTAGTGGATGTCGCTCGACGATAATACCGAGATCGCCACTCACCAAGGACGTCCGTCAGCTGGCGCAAACGTCCAGTCGTCTTTTTGGGTGCTTTTCTGGCTTACGTGTTTCCGTTGGTAACAAGTAGTTCGCGGAAATCAAGAAAGAAAAAGGCTTTCACGAACTACTACTCACCGGAAACACGTGCGCAAGAGACCATCCCAAAAAAATGACTTGAAATCGTTTCAGTCAGCTGATGAACGTCCTTGGTCACGGCGTACCGATGTTATTGTCGAGCGGTGCCAATACGAAGCTGTTTACCAGCGGACCGGACACAGAAAAGACAAAACGGAGGCTGAGGGTATCAACAAGCCAGACGACAACGAAACACAGCGAAAGGGTCGTTCGTCAGCGCTTTGAAACAACCCTTTCGCTGTGTACTGTAGTTGTCTGGATCGTTGACATCAACAACCTCAGTTTTGTCTTTCAAGGCTGCGTCGACAACGGCGTCGTAGCGGTTTTGTCGCCCTCGTGGGTCCATCCCAAATGAAGCTTCCAGGCTGAACATCAGTTGGCGAAAACGAAATCAACGTGTGTTTCAATAAAGCGTGAAGCACGGGAAATATTTCCACGAGCCGTGGTTCGTGGAAATCAAAAGCAACCCGTGCTCAAAGCTTTTTTGAAATCAAACGTACGTCTCGCTTGCGCCGACGGATGGTCGTCCGTGGCTGTTTCATTTGTGACGTCATCCAGAAGGTTTACGAAACCAACAACTACGAAGCTGTTATCAGCGTCCGGTAGTACTGTTATGGTATCGGCTCCCAAACCACACGCCGTGCTGTATCACCCCACCACCGGCATCATGAGTTCGCCGTCAAGCACCACACAAAGTTTCCCCACGCTTCCGATTCCACGCGCCGCGTGCTGAATCACGGAAACGGTCGTTTCGTTGTCCCCCCGCCTTTCCTCGCCGGTGCAAAAGAAATCGTGCCTCCACTCGTTCACCGCCGCCGTTTCCCAAAGCTCCGCTTCCGAAAACCGGTTCGTCCCGCTCGCGCGAAGCACCGCGGCGTACTTGGCGTGCACCAGCGCGGCGACCAAGCGCAGGTGCCCGCTCGCGGCGCCCCCCGCGGCGGCGTCGGCGTCGCTCGCGACCGCGGTCGGCGGCCGCGCCGTGCCGAATTTATGAAGCGCGTTGCGGTACAAGCCATCCGCGAAAAGAACCCCC
>Ga0222630_1000544_pt1 | contig 19190 bp, 11 predicted proteins | sample AntAcemetagenom3_FD_179842 | JGI IMG/M metagenome (GOLD analysis project Ga0222630, IMG submission 179842) | Saline water microbial communities from Ace Lake, Antarctica - #3 | ecosystem: Environmental > Aquatic > Non-marine Saline and Alkaline > Saline | place: Antarctica: Ace Lake | collected...
GCCTGGCGCGGACGCGGCGGTGAAAGTCGCGGGGCGCGAACCGGATGTCGTCGCCGCGGTGGCAAAGTCAGTCACCGCGTTGTTGCGGCAAACGCGAAATCTGGGGGATTCGTCTGCGTCGCAAAAATCGGGTGGCGGCGAGGCGCGGGAAATCGCGCGCGTCGTGTTGGCGTCGAGGACCATTCGGTCGCACGTCGAGCCCATGCTCGCGACGTTGCTTTCCGAATTGGACGAAGGCGAGGACGGCGACGATTTTTACGAGGAGGAGGGTGACGGGTACTCGGAGCAGGGTGTGCTTCAGGAGAGGGATGAGGAAGACGGGGAAGAGGTTTCAACAGGGGCGTAGACTTTACTTTGTAACCCAACCGCGGAAAAACTCAAGACCTTTCCTTAAAATGTCAACTCGACCTGCGCGCCGTGTTGGCGCGATTTTTTTATTACACCCGAAAAGAAAAACAAACAAAACGTTTAATGCCGGAAGTGTCTGTGTCCCGTGGTGACCAGCGCGACGCCGTATTTGTTACACACGTCCACGGCTTCCTGGTCGCGCATGGACCCGCCCGGGTGCGCGATGGCTTTGACTCCGGCTTGGCACGCGATTTCCACGGAGTCGCCCCACGCAAAGGGAAAAAACGCATCCGACGCCAACACGGATCCGGCCACCTCGTCGCCCGCTTTTTCAAGCGCGATGCGCACCGAGTTCACCCGGTTTGGCTGGCCGCTGCCCATCCCAAGCAGCCGGCCTTTCGTTGCGACCGTAATAGCGTTACTCTTGGTGTGCTTCACGCACCGCCACGCGAACTTCAGGGCTTCCATTTGGTCCGCGGTAGGTTGGGTTTCCGAGACGACTTCAAAGTTGATTTCCTCGGGGAGCAGGGAGTCGCTGGCTTGCTGCAACCACCCGCCGCCGACTTGCCGCAGCGTGGTGGACGGTAGCCGGGGCTTGGCTTCCAAGATCCGCAAATTCTTGGATTTCCCCTTGAGTATTTCCAAGCCCTCGGTGGAGTACGACGGCGCGATGACGATTTCGTAAAACATCCTTGTTTCATCGTCCGTGGGCGACCTGAACTCGCGAATCTCGCGCGCCATGTCCGCGGTGACTTCGCAGTTGAACGCGACGATGCCGCCAAACGCGCTGATGGGATCCGCCCTGACGGCCTGGCGGTACGCCTCCAGAACATCCCCGTCGCACCCCGACGCGGACGCCACGCCGCACGGGTTGGTGTGCTTCACCACGACGCAGGAGTGGTCGTCGCTTGGGAAGTCGCTGACGCACGAGTACGCCGCTTCCGCGTCCAGGTAGTTGTTGTAAGACATCTCCTTGCCGTGGTGCAGCGTGGCTCTGCCGACACCAGCGCCTGAGGATTCCGCGAGGGACGCGTCCGCGTACACCGCCGCGGCCTGGTGCGGGTTCTCGCCGTACCGCAGGGTGTCCATCAGGGTCATCGGGACGGACCTTTCAGGCGCGGGCGCGCCTTCCCCGATTGAGTCCCACAGGTACTCCGCAACCACGGAGTCGTAGGACGCGCAGTGCTGGTACGCTTTCCACGCGAGCATTTTGCGCATGCTCATGTCCTCCGCGTCGCTGTGCGTCTTACCCAGGTGCTCAAGAAGCGGCGCGTAGTCCGCCGAGTCCACCAGCACGTACACGAACGGGTGGTTCTTCGCCGCCGCCCGGATCATCGCCGGGCCCCCGATGTCGATGTTCTCCACGCACGCCGCGAAGTCCGCGCCGCTCGCTACGGTTTCCCGAAACGGGTACAAATTCACCGCCACGACGTCGATGTATCCGATGCCGTGTTTCGTCACCGACTCGACGTGCGACGGCACGTCTCGTCTGGCGAGAATCCCGCCGTGCACACCAGGGTGCAGGGTCTTCACCCGTCCGTCGAGCATTTCGGGGAAGTCCGTGATTTCGTCAACGGGCGTCACCTCCACGCCCGCGCTCGCAATCGCGGACGCGCTGCCGCCGGTGCTGATGACTTCGTACCCCAACTTGGCTAACCCGGACGCCAAATCCGTCATGCCGGATTTGTCGGAAACGGAAATCAAAGCCCGCGGCTTCGCGCCGTTCGGGGACTGGTACTTGCTGGGAGACGCCTTCGCGCTGGCGATGACAGAGGCGCCGCGGCGAACGCAGGGAGCGCGCGACGATACACGAGCGCCTGGTTTGATTGAACGATTTTGAGTGCGTTTTGTTTTGGCAGCACGAGAGATGAGATTTCAAATGTAAAAGATGATGAGTCTTGGTCAGTGGGTGTGCGAAGCGTGGGCTGGGGTAAAGGCGACGGGTGTTGCAACCGGAAGCTGTGTGACTCTGTGCGTCTGCGCCGTGTGCCGTGATTCGCGGTGCGCCCGCGTGTGTGCATCACACGACACCACCGCGGACGGAACCACCGATCGCGCGCGGCGGCGGTTTGGGTTTTTTGGGGAGCGCCTCGTGGGTGCCTGGTGCCTCGCGCGATAGGCTTGAAAGGACACCATCGCGTCAGGGGACGTACCGGTGCGCATCACGCGGGGAACCGCGGAAGCGGCGGCAGCAGAGGCAGTGGCCATGGTGGGAGTGGCGTCGGAGAGGTGCGGCGCAGACTTTGCGGATGGTAGGTGTTTGAAGCTGCTTGTGAGCTGTTTCATTAATTTTTCTCGGCCGGCGCTGCTGGCAGGCTCGGTGGCTCGCGGCATCGTAGGGGGAGAGGCTCGTGAGCGCAATTATTAACTCGGCATTAGACCGTGGAGCGTTGTCCACCTGTCGTGCGTTTGATTGGCTGAACCCGAGGATCAATCATAAATCCAACAGACGATCTCCAAAAAAAGGAAGGTGCCGATGTGAGAGCGCGACACCCGCCGTTCCCGCCGCGTCGACCTCACTACGACGTTCACGAGCACATCGTGCTTAGTCAAACGACTTCTTCGTGAACATGTCCGCCATGTCCGCTAACTTCGCCGTGGCGCCCTCCCACGTGCGCCCCGCCGCGGCCCTTCGCCGAGGGGCTCGCGGGAACTCACTTCGCGTCGTGCGTCGCGACATCGTTGCTGAAGCCATCAAGGCGCCGGCCAAGTTGAACACCACCAAGTCCGACGCGGTACGTTTTTAGACACGCATTTCTTCTCCGCAAGTCTGTGGGAGTGCGACATCCAAACAAAACACCGCTTTCACGCTCGCACCGCGCGTCACCCCGTGGCGCCGACGCGATGAGTTTCGGCATTTCCGTCTCGGCATATCTCGCGTGGATATCGACAACAGAGCCAGAGCCACGACCCTCGAGGGGGGTGTGACCCGCGGGCCAGGCAACACCACGCGCGTCACGCGCGCGCATTCCGTTGCCGATCCAACCACATCGCGACAACGCCGTCGCCGCGCCGAGCCAGGGGAGACGAGCCCAATCCGTGACCCCTGGGACTCCGCGCGATGCCCCCATCAAAACCCGAGACAGAATCCGACGACGGTTCACACGGCGTTTGTTTTTTGGCAATCGTTCGGCAATCAAACTGAACCTTCGAGACTGTTTGCGAGTGATGACTCCACTCCATCCATTAATCGTTTGTTTCCCTCATCCCCTGACCACCCGCCCCTCCTTTCCAACCATCCCCACCACCCTGCCACAGATCTTCAAGGCTGCGCTTGATATCCTTCCCGGCGGCGTGAACTCGCCCGTGCGCGCGTTCAAGTCGGTGGGCGGCGGCCCCATCGTTTTCGACCGCGTCAAAGATGCGTACGCGTGGGACGTTGACGGGAACAAGTACGTGGATTACGTCGGGTCCTGGGGTCCCGCTATTTGCGGCCACGCCAACGACCGGGTAAACGCGAAACTCAAGGAACAGATCGACAAAGGCACCTCCTTCGGCGCGCCTTGCGAACTGGAGAACGTGCTCGGGCAGATGGTCATCGACCGCGTGCCGAGCGTGGAGATGGTGCGCTTCTGCAACAGCGGCACGGAGGCCTGTCTCTCCGTCCTGAGGGTCATGCGCGCGCACACCGGCCGCACCAAGATCATCAAGTTCGAAGGGTGCTACCACGGCCACGCGGATCCGTTCCTGGTGCAAGCCGGGTCCGGCGTCGCGACCCTCGGGCTCCCCGACTCCCCCGGCGTACCGGATGGCGCCACCAACACCACGCTGTGCGCGCCCTACAACGACCTGGAAGCGGTGAAACGGATCTTCGCCGAAAACAAAGGCGAAATCGCTGGGGTCATTTTGGAGCCTGTCGTGGGCAACTCCGGTTTCATCGTCCCCGACAAGTCCTTCCTGGAAGGCCTGCGGGAAATCACCACTGCGGAGGGCGCGCTTTTAACGTTCGACGAAGTCATGACCGGGTTCAGGATCAGCAAAGGGTGCGCGCAGGAATACTGGGGGGTCACCCCCGACCTCACCACGATGGGCAAGGTCATCGGCGGTGGGCTTCCCGTGGGCGCGTACGGTGGTCGGCGCGAGATCATGGAAATCGTCGCCCCCGCCGGGCCCATGTACCAAGCGGGGACGCTTTCCGGAAACCCCCTCGCGATGGTCGCGGGTATCGAAACCCTGAACATCCTCGCCGAAGACGGTAAGGGCCTTTCCCAATCACCACATTCCGCCTCCCTGATTGCCCATACGCGACTGACACTTTCTTTTTTTACAACCAGGCGCGTACGAGTACATGGAGGAAACCACTTCGCGTTTAATCGCGGGAATTTTGCAGGCGGGCAAGGACAACGGCCACGCCGTGTGCGGCGGCTCCATCCGAGGCATGTTCGGCCTGTTTTTCTGCGAAGGCCCCGTGCGCAACTTCGCGGACGCCACCGAATCCGACACCGACAAGTTCGCCAGGTGGCACCGCGGCATGCTTGAAGAGGGCGTGTACCTCGCCCCCTCGCAGTACGAAGCCGGCTTCACCGGTCTTAAGCACACCAAAGAGGACATCGACTTCACCATCGAAGCCGCGAAGAGGGTCATGGCGCGCATATAAGCGCTTCGCGATGACGCGCCGAAGGGTGGTGGTGCGTCGACATTTTTTGGCGCGGTCGATACGGCCGGAGGCGAATAGCGCGTCGCTTTGCGTTTGAAATGAATTGTTGTTCTTCATATAGCTATGCCCCAAAACTTGGTTCATGTTGCTCGCCACCTGTGTCGCTCTGCCGCGAGTTTGGCGCTGGCCTAATCCTCGCCCTTCGCGGCGGACCATCCTGAAAAGTAGAAGCTCATTTCAAAATCGACCTGAGAAACGCGATGAATGGTTTTCCGCCAGAAAATTTGGCCGTTAAGCAACGGCTTTTTGCGTTTGCCCATGTTGGCGACTGACTCGGTCGTCCTCTCGACGCGAAGTCTCTCCTGTTCGCGACGTCCCCGTCATACCCGCGGGCGCCGAATCGCAAACCCGCAGCGCGGTGTGGTCGGAGCGTCGCTGGTCGGAGACCGGCGAGGGAAGGAAGGTCAACACCAACGCGTGGCGGAACGTTTTTTGTTTGGACATCCCGAGAGTGCCGTTTTTTCTCGGACGAACCTTCGCTCGCTCGCGGGGCACTCCGCCCCGCGTGGCTTGCGTGCGGCGGGGCGTGATGTCGTTCTCCACCGCGCCTCCCGGTTTGGGTCGGCGGCGTCGCGACCCCCCGCCGCAACGCGAGCTCACCGCGGCGAATTTGGCGCAGCAGCGTTCGCAGCCGTTCGAAGCGCGCATGCCCGCGGTTGCGCCCGGCCGGGATGGGCACCGGGACAGGCTTCCCCTTGGCCGGGAAGGCGCGGTGTGCGGTTTGTGCGGCAATTCAGGCCACGACGCGGAGGTGTGCGCGGACCGCCCATCGCCGGCGTTACGCGTGAGTTTGGATTTAGACGAGGACGGTAACCCGACCGGCTTCCCGAGCACGCTGACGGAGGAACCATCCATGAGCAGCATCCCGGATTCGCCGTCGCACTTGTTCCCGAAACCTACGCCTGCCGAGTCGCGGGCTATGCGCGCGAAGCTTGAAGCTTTGGAGACCAAAGAGGCGGAAAAACAAGCCAAAGAAACCGAAGCCAAGCTACGCGCGCTTGACGAGCTGCACCGGGACGTGACGGATGGCGGCGGCGACGGCGGGCCTGATTTCGTCGAAAGCCGGTTCGACCCGTACGTGTTACACCCGAAAAGAACGTTCAAACCGCCGCCGACGCGGACACAGATTCTGGCGAAGCAAGCCCTCGAGTTGGAGGCGGCGTTGGAGGCGAAGCTGTTGGCGGATGAAGCCGCTGGGAATGCGCGTAGGAAACCGCCGTTACCGCGACCGGACGTCTCCGTGGCAGGGTCGGATACGGTGCGAGGAATCGCGGCGTGGGAAGAGTCGAAACGGCAACTCGCGGCGGAGGACGCGGAGACGGCGGCGCGGGAAAAGCGCGCGGCGGAACGGGAAAAATTGGAACTCGCGAAGGCTATGAAACTCGCGCTTCTTAGGGCGATGGAAAACGAAGATGGGGTAGGTACGAACGTTGCGAGTAACAACAAAGGCGCTTGGGCGGGTTTGAAGGAAAACGAGGGAGACGACGAGGGGGGCGCCGCGGAAGAAGAACCTGACTTGAAAAACCGCGCCCGGGAACTTCTCGAAACGAAACAAGCCGCGAACCGAATGCCCGGGGGGGGGGCGAGCGGTGCCGCGGATGACCTGCGGCAGCCGATTGTCACGCACGAAAACCCAGTCGCGGACGACGCCGTCGCCGTCGCGATGACCGTCGCCGCCGCCGTCGCGAACGTCGTGCAAACCGGCACGCAGCCTGATTGGAGGTTGTACGAACCGGAAGGAGGGTTCCAGGGTATGCTCCAAGCGCGGAAAACCGCCGAAAGAGACGCCTGTTTGGCCCAGGAAGAGCTGGTGCATATGCGCAGGGAAGCCGCGTCGCAAGCCATGGCGCTTTTCGAAGAGAGGGAACGGCACGCGATTGACTTGGAGCGAAGCGACTCTTCGGCGCGCGACGCGTTGGCGAGCGCGGCGCGGCTTACTCTTGACCTCGCGGCGACGAAAGGGGAGATTGATGCGTTGCGCGTGCGATGCGATGCCGAGTTGTGTGAGGCGAAACAGGACGCGGAGGCGAACGTTGAGGCGGCGCGAATGGCCTCCGCGAGCGTCGCGGAGGAGTCCCGAAAAGTACGCGCGGCGCTGGAGGAGGTTCGAGCGAGCGCGGCAACGGAAGCGGGTAAGGCTAACGACGCGATAGCGTCGCTGCGCAGACAGCTGGAGCGGGCGGAGCGGGACTCGAGGAACGCACATGATGAACTGACATCACGTTTAGAAGCCACCGAGGTGAATTTGAAGGACGCGCGTGCTGAGATTGTGCGGGCGGATGCGCGCACGACGCAAGCTGTGCGACAAACCGAGGATGCCGAGTCAAGAGCCGCCGGCGCAGAACGACGCGCCACCGCGGCGGAAACGTCTGAGCGGAAACTCGCCGCCGTGCGCCGCAAAACAGGGGAGGCGGCTGCGATGCGAGCCGGGCTCGAGTTGGACGTGTGCAACGCTACGCAAGCCGCGGTTGCCGCCGCCGGCGAGGTTTCTTATTTTCGTCAAACGCGACGAGAGCCTTCTTCCGCGGGCCGAGCGCTCGTCAAGAAACCGAAAAGCGCGTCATTCGCGTCGTCATTCATTCTGGATCCCGAAATAGCGGCGGCGAGAACGGAGGCGATGCGGTACGCCGCGGAACAGCTTGCTTTCGAAACCGCCGCCGCGGCGACCGCGATTTCGGACGCGAAACGGGTTAGGCGGAAAGCCGCGGAGTTGGAGAGTGAACTCGCCAAGACTGAGTACCAAAACGCGCCGCTTTGTTTGAAACCCTTCAGAATTGCGGCTCGGGTATTCGTCGCGGCCGGGTCCGACTTCTTCGCCACAGCCGAAACGCGAGTCGCGCTGGAACAGGCTGGGTACTCGGTTTCGCACCGACCGCCCGGGGCGGACGCGTCGCCCGGGCGCGCGCAATCCGCAGAGGCGTTCGTGTTGCTTGATTCGCAAGTGACCAGGCAAGACGACGGTGTGGCCACAGAACTTTCGGCGGCGGTAACAATCGGACGACGCGTTTACGTGTTGTGCGACACGGAACACTTAGGGCAAGCCGAAACGAAGTGGCGCGCGCTCTCCCCGCACGCGCGGTTCATCGCGCACGCCGCCGGTGCCGTGCAAGCCGCTGTCGATACAATCGCGAAAGTAACACACCTCGGCGTGCCTGACTATTTCCTCAGCGCGATGTCGCAGCACACGCTGCAGTTAATGGCGAGCGACGCGAAAGCGCCTGACTTCGTGGGACTTGCTGGCGCCACGGCGCTTCGGTTCGACCCGGCGGCGTTTAAACGCAAAGACACGAACGACGTTTTTGACGGAAACGCTAATTTAGTGTACCAAACACTCGCGAACGCGCTTTCCCTGAACTCGCCGTTGGACGTACTGACCGTAAAGGTTGGCGGAAATATCGACCCGTCGGTGGCGAAAAACGTGGCGCAAGCGTGTTGCGGCGACAACTCGCGCGTTTTGACGCTAACCTTCGGAGGCGCGTTTGTGCCAGTCGGCGCGATTAGGGACGCGCGGCGAAGGACAAAAGACGTTTCCGGAAAAACACAAAACGTTTCCTCAAAACAGTTTCACCTCGACCTGACTCTGTTCGAACCAGGGTCTGCCGCGGAGAGGTGCGATTTCGGCCTTGGTCCTTGTGAGCTGCAAGCCTTAGCTGGTTGTTTGGAGACGTGCGGCGTCACAGTCACGTCAGTCCAACTTCCGCCGTGGGTCCCGGCGCGCACGGTTCGCGCGACGCTCGTCGCGATTGGCGGTTTCGAAACCGAAAACGAAAACGAAAACGACCAATCGCAAGCGGAAAGAAATTACCCCGCGGTCAACGGCGTGCCTTCCCAGTTCGACACGGGGAGTGACACGGTTGACCTTACCCCTCCCAAGTTCGCCGCGTTTGGCGTGCCAGGCGCGGTCGCGCTGGCGCTTGCGATGGAACGACACCAAAAAACCGATTGGCGAATCAAAAACCTGTGTCTCAACGGCGCCTGCTTGGGCGGCGAGGGAGGGGACGTCTTGGCGGAACTTCTGTCCTCGTGCGCCGTGTTTTCCACGTTGACGGTGTTATCCGTGACGAACTCGGAACTGGGCGGACACGGCTTGGAGTCGGTGCTGGTGAACGTGCCGAATTCGTTGAAAACGCTGGATATCGGCGGCAACGCGGGCGGCGACAGGTGTTGCCCCTTTGTTGTTTCGGCGCTGAAAAAGTGCACCAAGCTGAAACGGCTGGGGCTTTCGCGGAACGAAATCGGCGCGGACGGCGCGGTGCGGCTGGCGCCGTCCATTCGCGACCACGCGTGTTTAACCGAAATCCAGCTGGATGGCAACCGTATCGGCGACCGCGGGGTCGCCGCCGTCGCGACCGCGGTCAGAGCCACCGCCGCGCCCCTGCAGGTGCTTCGCTTGGCGGGGAACGCGAACCTCACAGCGGCGTCCGCGAAATCGCTCGCGCCGGCGGTGGGCGGATCGCAAACGCTTAAAGTTCTGGATCTTGCCAAAGCCGCGATCGGCCCGGAAGGCGTCAAATCCCTGTGCGTTGCTTTGTCAGACGCGGGAGGAAGTACATGTCTCGAGACCTTGGAACTCGGCGGGTGCCGGCTACGCGCGGAGGGGGCTAAGTGGGTGGGCGATTTGCTGAAAAACTGTCGCTCCCTGAAAAAGCTGGGCCTGGCTCGAAACTCCCTGGGCGACAAAGGCGCGTTTGAGTTGAGTGAACGGGGTTTGGACTTCTCCCTGGGGTTAGTTTCGATTGATTTGCGACACAACGCGATCGGGCCGGAGGGCATGAAAAAATTGAGGGCCTCGTTTGAGAAAAAGTGCGTCACGGTGACGGACGTGCAGATGGACGGGAACAAACTCACGGAGACGGAGTCTGGAACTGTACACGAAGTCGTTTCGAGACAGAACCGAACGCGGTTGGCGGTCGCGAAAAAGGTTTCGGTTCGGGAGTCGCTTAAAAAGGGTTCCCAGTCGCCAAAACCCGTCGCGGCCGCGGAGAAACGCCACGTTTCTCCAGACACGACGACCTGCGCGGATGCCTCGCACGCCGGAAGAAGACCGGCGCTTCGCGCAAAGGCGGTTTTAGTGGGAGAAGGCGCGGGCAAAGTGGGGGCTCATGCGAGTAAGAAAAACGAAAGAGACGTCTTCGTCTCGAAAGAAACGCCGTCGAAACCGAAAACGAACCGCGAGACGAGGGAAAAACCACTCGCGGAGAAGGAAAACGTCGTCTCGCGAACGTCGACCACGACTTCCGAAAGGGTTGACCTTTGCGAAGCGACCGGGACGACGAGCGATGACGCCGAAAAAAAAGAATTTGTCCCGCATGACGGTCTAACGACTCAAGAGCGCACGAGCGACGCGGAGTCTGCCGCGGACGGCGCCGCGGATTTCGAGTCGGGCGCCTTTCCGGAGGAGACGGACGAAACGATTACCCAAATCGATTCCCCGGGAGAACCTGTTTTCGTGCCGCCCCGCGTACCCGAAAAAAACAACACGCTGTCCCCCGGATCCGCCAAAGTCGTGGATGACGTGGTGGACGCGGCGGTTGACGCGTCGATGGAGATGTCGGAGGAGGAGGGTGAGTTGGGGTATGGGGTTGGTGGTGGGGATGCTTTCGATGCTTTTGGAACAGAGACGGAAATCGAAGAACCGGGCGAAGAACCGGTCACGATCCTCGTCGCCGCCGCGGTCCAGCGCGCCGCGGCGGGTGACGCCATGAAGCGGGGCGATAGCTCCGTTGTTCGAGGTCTCGTGGGCGACGCTATTGACAAGGTTGCTGGAACAGAGGTTAGGTTCACGAAGAGCGACAGCTCCGTTGTTCGCGGCATCGTGACCGACGCCATCGAAAAGGTTGCTGGAACAAAGGCGGTGTTCACGAAGAGCGACAGCTCCGTTGTTCGCGGTATCGTGGGCGACGCTATTGACAAGGTTACTGGAACAGAAACTAGGTTCACGAAGAGCGACAGCTCCGTTGTTCGCGGTCTCGTAACCGACGCCGTTGACAAGATCGCTGCAACGGAAACGGGGTCACCTCAAAACGCAACCGTCCCGCCGCTCAAAAAGAAAAAGTCAGTCGCCTTCGCACCGGACGTGCGATAGCGCTGGCGGTTTTGGTTTAGGGCTTAACCCGACCGGGTTGTTATGTATTCCAACTTGCTATTCTCAATTCGTTTCACCAGTACCGCAACCCGGTCTGCGGGTCCCCGGGGAGGTCAAGCATCTCTGCGAGTTCATTGGAAAACCCGGCGTAGTCGTCCCGCAGCCGCGACGCCGCGTCGCGATCCACGACACCGCCGTACCTGCCGTGGAACGCGTCCATTAACATTTTCTCAGCGGCTATAAATGATTCGTTGTACCCCCGCGTCGCGACGTCCACCACGATCGCCGCGACGACGCGCAGCGCCCCGTTTTCGTCGCACATGTTGACCAAGTCCTCGTGCAACAGCGCCGTGCGCCAGCCCCATCCCTTTGGTGCACGCGGTAACGTCGTGGGCTTGGCGGTGGACTCCAGGCTCCCGAGCCGCACGATTTCGTGTCGCGACGGACAAAGCAACTCGTACCGCACGTCAACCACGTCCCTGTGGTCGATGAAATGCGACACCCCTAACCGCTGTTCGTGACTTTCTCTTTCGTTTGAGTTGCCGTGATTCGCCGTGCTTTTTGGTTGAGGGTCGGATCCGCGACGTCGCGAGTCGGGCTCTCTAATCCACAGGGAGTTTTGTCGGTTCGCGCTCGCCGGTTGCGCCTCGGCGTCTATTGTCGCGATTCCGTCCTCGTCGTCGTGTGTCTCCGTCAAGCCGTCCAGCGCGTCCTGTGCGCTGGACCGCGCGGTCGATGACCGAAATCCAGCGGAAACGACAGGCGTGTCATCCACCGCGGGCCTTCGGTGCAGAAACAAACCAAGCGTTCGCCGGCCTTTCGGGTCTGATACGATGAAAAAGAAAGTGTCAGTCTCGTATGGGCAATCAGGGAGGCGGAATGTGGTGATTGGAAAATACTTACCTTCGTCCGAAAACGCCTGCACCGATATTTTCCAAAAGCTCCCCGCGTAAAACGCCTCGCGCGAGTGCTTGGCGCCTTGTCCGTCTTTTAAGTTTGCGACATCCGGGAAGGAAACCCCGAAACGGAACGGGGTGTCCATGCCGGTTTGCCACTTGGTGTCATTACTTGACGTGATTCGCGATTTAAGCGCGGTTTGCAGCCAAAACCCCTCCACCGCTAAACGCGTAGGCGTCGAATCAAGCAAAGCGCGCGTGGCTTCCAGGGAAAATATCTCACGAGTCTGATGCTCTTCGTCGGCAAGCTTGTCAACGCATGGCGCGTCATTTTCGCCTCGCGCCATGCGTCTGAACGCCGCCGCGCGTACGTCCTTTTCGTCACGCAGAAGCAGATCCCGCATGCACCGCAAGTTGTCGAAGGAAACGTGCTGGTACCTTATCCCGTCCGCGAACGCCGCGGCGGAGGCGAGGACGCGGAAGTCGTCGAGACGACGCCTGTTTTGTGTTTTCTTCTCGTTTGATTGTTCGTCCTGTGTCACCGCGGAGACGACATCATCCAACACGAGCTTGGTGATTTCCGCAGCCGAGAGCTCCGCATCAGCACTACAGTTACCCGACGACGAAGCAGTCATTTCCGCTTGCGCCGCCGCGACTCTCCGCACCAGCGCGAACCGCTCCGGCTCCCCCGAAACCCAAAGCTCGTCGCAGGTCAACAGTTTGTTCAGGGCGTTGGGGTTCAGACCATGCAGGTTATTTTTCAGCTCAAGTGAGGCGTGTTGCGTTAACAAACCCCAGGCCGCGATTTTAACTCGTTCGCCGTCGCCGCCCCACTCGCGCTCGTCCAACACGTTTTGTAACCTCAACACGTTTTTTAAACCAATCGACGCTATCACGAAATCGCAACACGACTTCGCGAGCGCGGTTAAATCAAGAAACGTGGACGCGGCTAAGACCCGTAGGGGGTACCACTCGTCAACCGCAGTCGCGGTCGCGAAATCGGGAGGCTTGTCGTACAGAAAAGCAAGACACGTCTCCACCGCGTGGACGGTGACGAACGAATCGTCGAAGGACAGAGTTATGTTTTGGGACAAAGCATCCGCCCACGGGCCCCGCATCAACGCGCTGAAGTAACTCGAGCGCGACAGCACCAAGCGGTGCAGCGGGTACTGCTTGTCGAACACCGTAACCGTAACGTCGCTGAACTCCCTGTTTTCCCAACCCAGGCTCTGGACGTGCGCGGCGAGGCCGGGGCTTGAGGATTCGGGGCTTCTGAGAGGATTGAGCCTGAGATTTGCGATTTTTTCAGACTCCGAAACGCGCGCCTCAGGGGTGGACGACGGCCCTACTCCGGGGGACGCGCCGGCATCCGCGCCCGCGCGACCCACGCGGCCGTCGCCGCGCTCCCACGCGTCCGCCATGGGGATGACGTCGATGGAGCAGGGCGCGCAGACGAATGTGAAAGTCGGTTCGCAGGATTTGCCAAAAGAATGACGAAACAATTGTTTTGGCCTAAAGCCCAAACTAACTTTTTGGCTTTTCCGCCGCGAGGGAAGCATACCTTGCGGATACACGAGTTTCACGTGTATTTCACGAAACACGGTTGCAAAGACCACGCGGTGGTGCACAACAGAACAGTCGGCACCACTGGACGCAAGCTATGACTGAAATAAATAATAAACAGATTCTACGCGAACGGCCAAAACCACGACGATTCTTGCTTAGACCACGCGGTGGTGCACAACAGAACAGTCGGCACCACTGGACGCAAGCTATGACTGAAATAAATAATAAACAGATTCTACGCGAACGGCCAAAACCACGACGATTCTTGCTTCCGCGCATCCGCCGTACCGCCGCTCTGTATTTCCCCGCAAGCCCCTTGTGCTTTCCCCCCTCCAGGTTCCATGTCCAACCCCGCTTGCGTCGCCAAGCGCATTTGTTCCGCAGCTTCTTCTTTATTTTTGGCAATCACGAATGGTTCGTATGAATCCGCCGTGGGGATTCCGCGACGGGCGCGGCGCTCGCGGAGCGCGAATGCGTGCGCCGATGTTTCGGTCGCGCCGGCGATACCACGTGGTCAATGGAATTCAATTCGGAGTTTCCAGATGGAACTCCGGTGAACTCACCGGGATGCGGAGATGCTAGGTATGAATCGTCTCGATCGACCCGTCCCGTGGTCGTGCACGCGGGCGGGGTTTCGGTTGCAGTTCTGCTCCCTTCAGAACGGTCCCGACCCTGGGTTCCATCGAAACGTACCAACAACGATTCGATGGTTTTGTTTCGAGACTCGATTTCGCAATCCTTCTCCATCAGACTGTTTGCCCATACCACTTCTAACGCTTTGCACTTTTCAGTCACCACCGCCAGTTCATCCGCGGCGGCGTCCACTAACGAGTCTTTCCACCTCGCAAACGCCCCCTCCGCGGTGTACGCTCTTTGTTCAGCGTCCTCAAGCGCGACCCGAAGCAAATCCAACTCCCTCAAAACGAAATCCTTCGCCTCGTCCGCCTCGGCGACCCGAAGTTCCGCTTCTGCCAACATGCCCCCCATCAGCCGCTCGTACTCCTCAACACGAACGCGAATGACACCTCCCGTTCCCGAACCCGACGCCGGGGAAACCATAGGGCCACGAACGCCCGCGCGCCGTTTCGGAGTGGGCGCGAGGCCTAATCGGACTCTCTGCGCACGTCTGCAGCTGCAAAATTTCGTCGGGACTCGCGAATTATTGACGAGCCACGACACTGACCCTTCGTCTAACACACCGAAGCGCGCGTGCCGCCCTTCCCCCGGGCGCCGCGTGTTCCGAGCCCAGGCGCGCGCCTTCGCTCCGTTGTTGGCGTCGTCGTCAACTCCAAGCGCGTCTTTCGCACACACGTCGTGCTCTTTTCCCTATGGTCCGCAATCGCCCCGAGCAGCGCCCCCGTGCGTCCGGCGGAAGCAACCCTACCCGCACGCAGGGAGACCCGGCCCTGGATCACGTGGAGGCGATGCTCCGAGGCGAGTTCGCCCCCGTCGTGGGTGATCAATCAACCCCAGCGAGAATCGCGGAGGTGCAGTCCGCGATTAGGAACACGTGCGACGTGGAGTTGAACACCCGGGATGTGTACGGCGACGGGGACCAGAGTTTCATTCGTTGCATTCGGAAACAGCTGGAGCTGAAAGGCGCTTGGTGCGACTTGAACGCGCAGGTCACGGAGCACATCGCGCAGGGGATGATGGGCGCGGTGAGCCGGGGGAACATGGACAGCGACATGCAGTTCTGGATGAGCTGCTGGTTCGGGGACGACGCCGAGGTGGGGTCGAGAATAGAAAAAGCGCGAAGAGACCCGTCGCCGACGAAACTCACGAACCTTCTTGACAAACGACAAACGCAGTTGCGGTTGACGCCGTTGATGGCGGTTATTTACGGCGCGCGGGCGGCTGGTAACTCGGCGGAGGGCGCGAAAACGCCTTTCGCGCAAATCGCCAAGCTGCTGATAAAATCGGGCGCCAACGTCAACGCCAAGGAGCTGGCGGGGTTCACGCCCCTCATCACGTGTCTCAGCGGGTTCGACATGGCCCCGAACGTGTGGAAAATAGCCGCCGAGCTCGGCGCGCACGGCGCCGACGCTAACCTGGGTACGCGAATAGGACAAAGCCCGCTCCTTGCCGCCGCGATGTCCGGCCACCTTCCGTGCGTCACCGCGCTGATGGAGTTTGGCGGCGACCCGCGTTTGGGGGTCGGCCCGGAACGCGTGGGCAGCGCGTTGGAGTACGTGCACGGCGCCGGGATGATGGGCGGTCCTGATGTTGTTCAGATGCGGGAGTTGTTTTCGTTACCGGTGTGGAAGGAAGGGGGGATCACGGGAAAACGGGTGGTTTTTCGCGGAATACCGGACGGCGCCGCTTCCGCGTTGAACGGGAAGTTCGGGGTGGTGAAAAAACTGGCGATTGAAAAGGGGAAGTACGAAGTCGACGTGGACGACGACGGCACGGCGACGCCGCGGACCGTGTCCATACACCCGCGGAGGTTGCTTTTAGCGGAAGCCCTGGGGGGGGGTAAGGTCAGGTTGGTTAACCTTCAAGGACGACCCGAGCTGAACGGAAGAGTGGGCGACTGCGTCCGGTTCCACCCGACGCGCGGGCGGTACGAAGTTTGCTTGGCGCAATCTTTTGGCGCGCCGTCGGAGTCCATCATGGTGAAACCTGGGAATTTGGAGAAAGTCGAGTACGGCTCGCGCGCCGCGATGCAGTGCGCCGGGTGCGGCAAAGCCCCGGGAGGGAAAGACAACAAGCTTAAGCACTGCAAGGGGTGTTACTGCGTTTCGTACTGCGGCAAAACCTGCAGCACGAACGATTGGAAGAAACACAAACCTTTGTGTAAAGCCAAAGCGGCGACGCACGTGCGGGTGGACATGGAAGCGCTGGACAAAGTGAACAACTCGCTTGAAATGAAAGGCATGACCGCGACCGCGATTAACTATCAAACCGGCGATATCAACGGCACGGCGAAGAAAGAGTTGAGTCACACGAACAACTCCTCGCGGCAGTTCGTGGTGAAGGTTCAAATCCAGCCCGGGAAAATAGGGGCGCCCACAGACGCGATGTACGGCGCTATGATTTCCGACGAAACGCGAAAAACCAACTTCGTGCTTCCCCGGTCCATGTCACCCGAGTACGACAAAATTCACGTCGCGGTTGAGACCCTGGGAGTGAAAGCCATGGGCAGTAAGGTCGGCGTGAAGGCGTATTTCGCGGCCCGGTACCTGGACAGACGGAAAGTAGTGATGATCGACTGCGAAAAGGCGGTGGATCCGCCGGCGTGGTAGGGTTTTTTAAGAGTACATACCTTCGAAGGCGTACTACTGTCAGACTGTGGGGTTTCAAATACCTTGAAGGTACCACTGGTACTAAAAAGAGTCTCGAAAAATATCCGTAAAACTAGTGTTTCCGTTTCTTTTCGTTGTTCATCCAGCGCTTGAAGACGTAATCGTCGGACGCGACGTTTTCCGCGCGGTCCCGTTTTCCCTTGCCATCGTTTGACTGGTTGCCCATACCCCGCTCTGTGGTGTTTTGATTTTTGTGCCCGTTCGACCCGGCTTTTTGTGCCACGGCGAGTTCCTTTTTGTGCAGCGCGAAGTTTGACGAAAAGTTTCCGCCGGCGCCGGTCGAAATATTTTGCGCATTTTGGGCACCTCCTTGGCTATGGTCATTTCTGTTCCGATTCCTCTCCTGCTTCCTAAGCAGCTCCGCCTTCGCCCGCTCCGTGTCTTCTATGTTCTTGAACTTAAACTCCACCGGCAGCGCCACCTCCACGATTCCGGTGAGGTACCGCTCGGCGACGTCGTCGTCGTCTTTTCTTCCGGGCCCCCCCGGCTGGCCTGTTTCGTCGTTTTGATTTGCCACCTCGTTTTCCGGAGTTGGGCCGTCCATATCTTCGCCTCTTCGTCGTCGCATCTCCTCCTCTACGTACCGCAACATGTGCGGGTCCTCCCTGTCCGGGTCCTCGTGTGCATCAGCCCCCGCCGCGAACGCGCCGGCCATGGCGTTCATCTCCCTGAGGCCGACTTGGGGCACATCTTTCGGTTTTGGTTCGTTTTTATCGTCAACACCAATTGCCCCAGCGGTCTTGTCCTCGCCAAAAAGCAAAGCCGTAGAGCCGACACCCTGTGAGGTCGTGTGGTGGTTTAGGGTTTATTGGTTTAGGGTTGGTGTTTTTGGTATCAGTGACTCGCGAAACAGGTAGAAAACCGCACGTGTGACACGGTCGCCGTTCTCGGGTCGTGAAACATCGTGTTCGTCGTGTTAGGGTTGGCGCACCTTTGCTTTCGCGCGATTTTTGATGAGCACCCGCGCGTCGTCTATGCGCGTCTGTAACGTCCGCGGGTCCTCCTCGTCCTCGTCGTCCGACGTTTGGGGTTTCTTCTTGCGGATGTTCCGAGGCGCCATGGCGAAACCGCGGGAAGGGGCGCGTCGCGGGAACGGGAACGGCGCGCGTCGCGGATTGAAGTGCCTCACTCATTTTTCGGCACCTCCGGGAAAATGTTTCGTCAGGGGAAAATGTGACTTGATGGCGAGAAACGGCCCCTTCTTTTCGTTGTCGAGTCGTGGCGCACAGGTACTTGTACACCTTTATCATATTACACCGCTATCACTCTTAAAGCCGGTTTTCGCCCTGCACGTACCCAGAAGCGTCGCCGGCGACACAGACTCCGCGTTTTCTGGTGCGACATATGTCGCCGCTTGCCGGCTGCGTTCAAACAGCTCCTTGCCTCGCCTCACGGTGTCGTCGTTGTACATCGCGAGCGCGGTTTCCAAACTCGTCGAACCCGACAAGCACTCCCCGAGGACCACGGCGTCTTTCATCGCGGTGTACGCACCCGCGCCCGTTCGCGGCGAACTCATGTGCGCGGCGTCCCCCAGCAAAATAATTCTCCCTACTGTGCCATCATCTCTACAGTTGACCACTTGGTCACACGCCAGCTCCCACACCGGGTGAGGGTTGACCTTGCCGTGCGCGACGCACTTCTGCCAGAATTTCCCGTTCTTCGCGCCGAACAGGTGCGTGACTAACGGGACGAACCAATCGGGAACTGTTTTGGCACCGGCACCGCCTGTCGCGCCCACCTGGCGGTTCCGGAACGGCGCCGCGACTTCGCTTTCGGGGGTCATCATGTAAATCCCGCAATTCCACGTTTCGACGCCGAACGCGTTTTCAAAAGGGAAACCCAGCGTTTCGTACCGCACGCCATTCACGGTTCGCCCGCCTGACGGCGGGCCTTGGATATTTTCCGCCGGCGCCAGGCCTCTCCACACCGTGTACCCGGCGTACACAGGGGTCTGATCCGTGACGTATTTCCTTACCGTGCTTCTGCCGCCGTCCGCGCCGATAACCAGGTCGAACGTCACGGGCTCGCCGTCCAAAACGAGCGTCGGCATGTCGGAGGTAGCGTTCACAATCTCCACCACATCCACCCCGAAGTGAACGGTGTTTTCGGGAAGCCCGTCCCAGAGGTACTGCCACAAGTCGCCGTAGAAGTGCCCGTGCGAGGCGACGTGCCTGGCAGGCGAAGACGCGGTGTGGCCGCGGATTTTCTCCAAAAGCCTCGCGTCCACACTCCCGAGCGCACCCCCGCGTTCGTGAAACCCGGAAGGAAAACACTCGAAAACGGTGACTTTCGCGCCGAGCCGGTTAAGCACGTTCGCGGCGCTGAGGCCGCCG
>Ga0222630_1000547_pt1 | contig 19127 bp, 20 predicted proteins | sample AntAcemetagenom3_FD_179842 | JGI IMG/M metagenome (GOLD analysis project Ga0222630, IMG submission 179842) | Saline water microbial communities from Ace Lake, Antarctica - #3 | ecosystem: Environmental > Aquatic > Non-marine Saline and Alkaline > Saline | place: Antarctica: Ace Lake | collected...
CCAAATTCGCGATCAACGTCATGCCCGATTTGATGGGGTACTTCTTTTTTGCCAAAGACGTGTACGTGCAGCAGGTTCGCCGCGAAAACGACTTGCAGAACCAGGACATCTCGATCCGGCGGTTCGAGTTTAGGGAATCCGTACCCAAACCCGTGCCGTTCGAAAACACGAACCAGAAAGGCGAACTCGCGCTCGGTTCCAACCCAAACACGCTGCGGTCGTGGCTCGCGTTTGCGCGGTGGACCAAACGGGCGTGGGGAAACGACAGCGACCACTTAGTCGCGCTCGCGAAACACGACAAGTGCCAGGGGAAAATCTTCCAAGCCGTGTTCAAAAAGGAGTAGCAGCGTGAGCGGGAAGACTGGATTGTGAATAAAACGCAAGACCTTTCCTAAAAACGGGTAGAAAATCTTTCTAGCCGTGTTTAAAAACGGGTAAGCGCTTGCGGGATACGAATGTGGACGAGACACAGACCGACTTGGTCTACTTCCTTCTAACGAAGAAACGTGCAACTTTGCCCTGATTCAGGCGAGCGACTGGTTCGCGTTCATTGCTAACTATTGAACAAAACCACTGTTTCCCTGCAACTACTCCGAACTCGGGAGGGATACGCCGACCATGCAAGACTCAGACTCACTCCCGCGTGTGCTTCGTCCGGGCCCTGGCCAGCCGCACTTGGTCCGCCACCTTCACCGCATCAACCACGGCCTGGACGTCGTGCACCCGTACGATGTCCGCGCCGCCCGCGATGGCGACAGCGCACGCCGCCGCGGTGGCTCGGTCGCGGTCGGTCGCGTTTTTATGCCCCGTCGCCGCGCCCAGAAACCCTTTCCTGGAAACGCCTACTAACATCGGCGCGTTCGCGACGCACCCGCTCCCGTTCGTCTTTAGGGTTTCACGCACTCTGTCCAGGTTCCCTAAAAGGTCCCAGTTACCATCGTGACTCTTCGCGAACCCGATCCCGGGGTCCAGCCAGATCCGCCACGGCTCGACTCTGCTCTCGGTCGTCGCTGCTACCCGCGCGCTCAGTTCTCTGCCAACCACCAAAGGCACGTCCCCAAACGCGTACGCCGTGTTTTCCGCGGACTGCATCGTGGACGGGTCGCCGCGCATGTGCATGCATATGTACGGTACTGGTGCTTTTGTACTCGCAATTGAGCGGAACATATCAGGACACAGCGTGCCTCCTGATACGATTAACAAGAAAGTGTCAGTCTCTCGTAATGCGTATGAGGGATTGGGAAGGGTATAGTAGTGTAACTTCGTAACTGTTACAAGTACTGGTAAGAGTTACCAGTAGTAAACAGTCAGGGTAATCGGGCCGATCAGGGAGGCGGAACTTGGTGATTGGGAAAGTTCCTTACCTGAAACGTCGTTGATGATATCCGCGCCCGCGTTCACCGCTTCAAACGCGACGTCGCCGTAAAAGGTATCCACGGAAATCAAAGGAACGTTTTCTCCTCCTCGGTGCTGAAACTCCTCACGTTGAAAGAGCGCGGCGAGGGCTTTTACCACAGGCAGCACTCTTCTCAGTTCCTCTTGTTTCGAAACCCTCACCGCACCCGGGCGCGTGCTTTGCCCGCCGACGTCCACGACGCGCGCGCCGTTTTTCACCATCGCCGATGCGCGCGCCACTATTTTACCCAAATCGACTGGATTCCAGAAATCCTCGACGCTTTCGTTGTTTCGATTTGAATCGCAACCACCCTCGCCAAGCACCCCGTCCCCCGAAAAGCTGTCGTGCGTGACGTTAAGAATGGCCATGATTTTCGTGGCACCACCCACCTGCGTCAATGTATTCTCCTTACCCAAAGGAAGCACGCGCTTTAGACCTTTTTTGCCCACGTTGGTTTCGCCGCCGCGGTCGCGCCACGTTTGTTTCGCGCTTCGCAACCCGGCTTGAATCGCGTCTGACTTTGCCGAGTTGTTCGAAACGCCCGACTGACTGTCCACGGAACGGGATTCAACCCCATCTGCACCTGGTCGGTCATAACATCCAACCTTCAAATCTGCCAGCGGCGCCAAAACGAAGTCGCGTTCGTGTATCCGCGGGTGCGGTATTTCCAGGGATTCTGTTTTGTGCGCGCCGCTTGAGTGAAACAGAATATCCAAATCCATCGGCCTCGGTCCGAACCGCGCGCCACTCTCCACGCGCCCGAGTTGCTTTTCTATTTGTTTCAAAACTGCCAGTAGCTTCTGCGGGCAGTCGCCAATGTCTTTGTCCTGTATTGAAACCAAGCACGCGGAGTTCAGGAAAACGGGCTGGTCCGTGACGTACTGCGGCTCCGTTTCGTAAAGACCCGCGTGCGACACCACGAAAATGCCGCGCGCGTTGAGCAACCGGTAACTCTCCCGAAACACACCCACGCGGTCGCCTTGGTTGCTTCCCAGGGCGAGTACCGCGGTCGGAGCTGGAGCTTGGTGGATGTTTGTGTGCTTCGTGTCGTCATTCAACGCGCTCCGTGCCACACAGGCGGAGTGTATCCCAGCCACCCCGGGTGAAGGTTTCAGTGACCACCGCCGGAACCCAGGGGCGGCTCCACCGGATGCAGAGGCGGTTCGGGAAGGATTCGCACCACGACACCACCGCTGGTGGCGGTCGATAGGGATCACGAAACTCGACTCAGGGCCTGTTATGACCAAGGAAACAGCACGCGCGCGAGCCGCCCTGCGCAGCGCGTACCCGAGACACGACATCGCGACGCAGGTGACGCGCGGACGCGCGCGCGCGCGACTGACGTGTCTGCTCCGAAATGTCGAGCTGCTCCCGAAATAAAGTAGTCTATTGTTAAAGTCGAGATCGCGTCGTCGCTCACGCGCGGCACAACGCGTGCGCGCGTGGAGGGCACACTCGAGTTGGGGACGGTGGTGTCCCCTCTTGCGACATGGCGGCCGAGGGCGAAGCGCGTTGGCGAGCGCTGCAGCGCTTGCTTGACGTGGCGCCCGAAACCCTGACCGCGGACGAGGCTCACGAAGAAGGTGTTTTTCTAGAGGCGTTGGCGATGGGCTTGGCGAACGGGGAGGGCAAGGCTGAGATGCATGAACAAACGAGCGAGTACCACCGTCTTTCCACGCGAGTTTTCGCGTCCCTGATTGGCAAGCGCATCATGTCCACCTCGTACCGCGCGGCCCCCGGGTCACGGGAAGCCGCGCCACCAGGCAGCGTCCTTCGCGTGTTGCAATGCGTGCGCTTGTTGCTTCGCCACGAAAATTTCGTAACACAATTGCACGCCATCGCCGGCGCAACCCAAGTGCTCGGGGATACGTTCCGTGTATACGCCGATTTGCATCTTCAAAACAGCAACAGCCACTTCGCGTTCATCGATGAGATCACACGCGAGTTGGCGTCGGTGTTCAAGAAAATTACGGGCGAGCACGATCATCGCTGGCGACGCGATTCTCGAAACACCACCGAAAATGAAACCGACTTCGCGGGCGCGCATCTCATGGCCATGCGTTTATTATCCACGAAAGACCCTTCGCTTCTGGCGAGCGCTTTGGTGATTTTACGCGCGTCGTTGACGTCTGGAGGTGACCCGAAACAACGAGATCCCACTCGTGAAGACTCTACGCAGCAAATCGCCAACTCGGATTGCGCGTACCATTTACTGAAAATGCTTCGCGAGTACTCCGCGCCCTTCGACGCGATGGCGGGGGACGTGCTGCGACAGCTTTTGGTGACAAGCGAGGGACTGGACGGCATACGGTTGGCGGGGGGGGTGCGCACGACGCTGGCGATGCTGTCGAGTAGTTTGGATGGCGGTTCTGTGGATGCGCAAACAGACGATTCTTCCGACGACGACGCACACGGAAAAACGTCCCTCGCTTTGTCCCTGTTGAGCGGTATTTTGAAACACCGAGCGTGCGTCGTGGAGGCGCGAGGACGCGACGCGTGTGGCGTGTTGACAAAACTGCTGCGAGTCAGCGTGTTGGGTAATCGGCCGACACGACTTTGCCAAACCGTGTCCGCGCTCGCCGAGCTCGCCGCGGACGACGACGGAGGCGAAGCGCTCGCGTCGGCAAACACGGTGTTCTGGCTGGGCAAGGCGCTGGTGATGATTCACGGTACGTACGGTAGTATTACGAATGGTACTAGTGCTGGTGCTGGTGCCGGTGCCGGTGCCGGCGCCGAAGCCGACGCCGCGCGAACCGAAAAGAAAACAAAAAAACAAACCGTCGCGACGGCGCAACGTGTTTTCCGCGCGTTGCGTTTTATTTTCGCCTGCGAGCGCGCCCGCGTTCGGTCTTTGTTTAAGCTTTTGTTTCCGCAACTGCTTTTCGAAATGTTCATCGACGTGGGGCACTACCAACACGAAATCGGGTCGTACGTTGGAATCGCGGAGGTTTGGGTTTCTTTGCCGCCGAACGCGGTGGCGGACACAACACGCGCGTTTGAACTAATCGACAAAGAAGCGTCGACGTCTGAAAACGAAACAAAAGTAACACAAACGGTAACCCCCACTCGCGTCGTGCGAGGGTATTTTCTCACACAGTGTCTCGGGGAAGGCGCGTTCGGGAAGGTCCACAAAGCGTGTCGGGTGGGCAAACAGTCGCCAGGGCGCCGGGTCGCGTCGCGCGCGATTAAGGAAATTCGCCTCGATCCCGAAAACGCGAAAGGAACGGACGAACTCTCGGTACGCGCCGATTGCGTTTCGTGTTTCCCCGCCTGCGTCGCAACGGAGGTGGCGATTCTCCAGAAACTGAAACACCCGAACATCGTCGCGTTCTTTGAGGCTTTCGTTGAGAAGAACGCGGTGTACATCGTCATGGAACTGGCGACGGTAAGTATTTCCCACCCACCACATTCCGCCGACTGATTGCCCATACACGACTGACATTTATTTTATTTCAATCAGGGCGCGAGCCTCGGCGAACGCATCGACGGGTTCATCGCGAGTGGTTTTTTTTTTCCGGAGGAGTTTCTGTGGGACGTTTTTTTGCAGGTATCCCTGGCGCTGCGTTACATGCACGACGACCAAGGCGTGGTGCACCGGGACATCACGCCCGCGAACATTTTGGTGGACCGGGATTTGCGGAAAGTGCGGTTGGTGGATTTCGGGCTGGCGATTAGGTTGGATGGTTTTGGGTTGCGGGACGACTCCGAGGAGAGTTTGCGCGAGAAAGAAAAAAATGACCTACAGGCAACACCCCCCACAGGCGCCGTCGGCACGATGCCGTACACCTGTCCCGAGAGTCTGAGCGGCGACAAAAACCATCTGGTGTGCGCGAAAGCGGACGTGTGGAGCTTCGGTTGTGTGATGTACCACGCCATGGTTCTGGAAGGTGCGTGTTTTATTTCCCAAATCCAAACACTGTTTACTGCCCTGTATGGAGTACAGTCGGAAAGTACTACCCACTCCGTTGGACCCCTTTCCAATCCCTCATACACATGGCCCGAAGTACACCCACACTCATCGACTCAAGACTGACACTTTCTTTGTTTTACCGTAAGCTCCGTTCCGGGGAAACAACCCGCTCACCATGGTACGGGAAATCGTGGAAGGACGGTTCGCGCCGTTGAAACACGCGCTTTTGGAGAGCGAGCGTACTTCGGGAGTTAACGACTCAGGAACCCTAAACCCTTCCGTGTTCCCGTACACGCCGAAACCCGCCTTGCCGCGCTTGCGGTACGGCGACGATTTGGTCGAGCTAGTGAACGCTATGTTGACCGTGCCGAAAAACGACCGGCCCAACGTTCGCGAGTTGCTCGCGAAACCCGCGGTGGTGAAAAGACTGGCCTCCGAATTCGACGAAGCTAGACGCGAAAACGAAAAACTTCGCGAGGACTTGTTCCGGGAACGAAACGACCGGGAAATTGAGGTTGAGACGGAGAGGAAAAAGCGGGAAGCCAGTCATAAGCTGGCTGACAAAACGGCTGATGATGTGTCCAAAATCCAGCGCGCGAACAGCGTTCCCGCGACGGTTGGCGGCGGCCAAAAAAACGAAACGCTCCCGTCTCAGGGAAGCGTCAAAATCGAAAAGCGCCTGCTCCGCCCGATCGCGGATCCTGGTTTGGAAATTCTGGGGGTACTACACAAGCTCAGCTTCGTTGACCGGCTGCCCCCGGCTGCCGTGCGTGACCACAACCGAGCCTCGGTCAGACGGTTCGTTTCCTGTCTCTGGGCGCCGAACAAATCGGCGGCGGCCGTGAAAGCGGAGACGGCGAAGCTCCTGAGCGGCTCGCGAGAACGGTTTCAAGGTTTCGCGAGTTTTGGAAACAACGGCAGCGAAGCGGAAACGTACGAAGACGTGCTTCGTTCCCTGGAAACGCTTCTTTTGGAGCACGGGTTTTATGCCCTGCAGCGACAGGACTCACGGTGAGGTTTGTGGGGGCGTAAGCATTTTAGCGGGTAGGTACAATAATAAGAATAGATTCACGCGCGACGACGATGTTTTCTGCGCTCTTGGTTGTTCACAACGACGCTAAACTCGGATCTAGTGGTACATAAACGAACTGTTCGGGGGCGAGCTGCCGTAGTACCTCCTCCTCCTCCCCATTCAGCAGGTGCATGGCGGTGAGTTGCACCAGCGCCGCGGCTGGCGCGGCGCCTTCCATGCGGTGTACCTCCCGCCCGTCCCACATCCACAGCGTCGTGGGATACGCCTGCACGCCGTGCTGGCTCGCCAACGACGACGCCTCCTCCGCGTCAACCTTGGCGATATCCAGGGTATCCAGGCCCGGGACATCTTCAAGCACTGTCGCGAGCGTCGCGAGCTCGGGGCCGAGCACCGCGCACGGGCCACACCACGCCGTCCCGAAACTCACCACCGCGCGTCCCCCGCAAAGGAAGCTCATCTCCGCCTCCTCAGCGTTCCATATCTGCAACGCGCGCGTGGTGACGTTCCGGTCGCAAGCGCGGAAAGCGCCGCGTGCCACCCCAACACCGACGCGACGTTTACACACGTTTCTCGGCGCCACCGCCGCGTTCACCAAACACCCGCGCGCCGCGACGACAACCATCTCGACGCGTCCAGGGTTGTGAAGAGCGGGAGCGAGACGGCACCTGAAAACTGGTGGCTCTCGGCGCGCGTGGCGCCACGTCAGTCAAAACAGTTTCCGAGACAAGAGCCTTCGCGACGCAACGCCACGCACCACACAACTCGTCGCACCATGAGCGCGGTGGCACAGGTCATTCCCGCGCGCACTGCGCGCGCACGCGCGCCCTGTCGTGCCGAGAGGGCGCGACGTCGCCCCGGCGTCGTGTTCCGCGCTGCGAAGTCGCCCTCGAATTCGCAGGCAGATGACACTTCCACGTCCAAGAAGTCCACGCCGCCCGATGATGTGTCATCCTCGCGTAGGCCCAAAGTCGCCATCGTGGGCGCTGGGTGGGGCGGTTTCGGCGCCGCGAAGGCTCTTTGCGAGTCTGGGTGTGAGGTTATTTTGCTGGACGGCATACCCGACCCGACTGGGGTGACGCCGACGACCACGCCTTCTGGGAAACCGTTCGAGTACGGCACGAGGGGTTTCTGGAAAGATTACCCCAACATAGAACAAACGCTTCGCGAGCTCGGCGTCGCGGAAAGGGACGTTTTTTCAAAGTTCACCCCGTCCTCGTTCTTCGGACCGGACGGTTTGGAAGCCACCGCGCCGGTGTTTTCGGAAACAGGGTTCCCCAACCTGCCGTCGCCTTTCGGGCAAGTCTTCGCGACCTTCGACAACTTCAAGCGGTTGCCGTTACAAGACCGGTGCGGAACTTTCCCATTTACAACATTCCGTAGACTGAATGCCAATACGAGACTGACACTTTCTTGTTAATCTCTCCAGGGCGTCCATGGCCGGGTTGTTGCTCGCGATGCTGGACCTGAACCGGGACGAAGAGACGTTCGAGGCGTACGACAGGATGACCGCGCACGACCTTTTCATTAAGTTCAATTTATCAAAACGCTTAGTGGACGATTTCATTCGCCCCACGCTGTTAGTGGGTCTGTTCAAACCACCGGAGGAATTATCCGCCGCGGTCACGATGGAACTGCTGTATTACTGTACGTATTTCCCATTCCACATTCCGCCTCCCTGATTGCCCATACTCGTACCAGAAGGGACTATTATCTCTGACTGTTTACGTAATACACATTACGAGAGACTGACACTTTCTTTTTACCATCAGACGCCCTGGCGCACCAAGATTCCTTCGACGTGCGGTGGATATCGAAAGGAACCGTGGGCAGCGCGTTGATCGCGCCGTTAGCCACGCATTTGATTGATACGTACGGCTTGCGCGTGCTGGGAGGGTGCCGTGTTGAGACGGTGGTGATGGACGAAGAGACAGGACAGGCGGTAGGGCTGAAGTATTTAGAATTCTCGGGTAAAACAAAGAAACCGAAAACCGTGGAGTTGGCTGATTGCGACGCCGTGGTTTTGGCGCTCGGTGCGAAAGGCATGCGGGGGGTGGTCGGCGGGAGCCCGGCTCTTGCGAAAATGGCCCCAGAGCTCACGAAAGCGGCGAGTTTGGGGGGGATAGACGTCGTGACGACGCGGATATGGCTGGACCGGTAAGGAACTTTCCCATTTACCACGTCAAGACGACTGATCGGCCCGATTACCCTGACTGTTTACGTAATACACATGGCCCCAGAGACTGACACTTTTCTTTTCACAACAAGGTACGTCGACGTTACGAACCCGGCAAATGTTTTGTCAAAATTTACCGGCTTGCGCGGCGCCGGCGGGACGTTTTTCATGCTGGATCAGCTTCAACACGAAAACGAAGTCCAACTTTGGGGAGGCGAGGAGCCCAAAGGAAGTGTGCTGGCGTGCGACTTCTACAACGGCGGCGCGGTGGGTTGTTTGAGCGACGCGGATATCATCTCCCTGCTCATGGACGAGCTGTTACCCGCGGCGGTGCCCGCGTTCGCGCAGGCGAAAGTGTTGGACTCGCACGTCGTGCGGTGTCCGGGCGCGGTGACCTGGTTCTCGCCGGGGTCATTCGCCTCGAGGCCGCCGCTCGATACACAAATTCCAAATGTCGTTTGTGCCGGTGACTGGGTGCGCCTTGGCGCAAGGGAGCACGGCAGCAAAGGGTTGTGCCAGGAAAGGGCGTTCGTGTCCGGTCTGGAAGCGGGGAACTCGCTTGCGCGGCGGGTGCTGGCGCGCGCGAAGGGCGGAAGCGGGAAGACACTCCAGGAACACGTCGTGATTCCCGTACGCGCGGACGAAACGCAGGTCGTGGTGGGCAGAGCCGCGAACAAGGCCGTGATGGACGCGCTCAAGCCGTTCGGCCTGGACAGCCCGTGGGTGCGGTGAGGGGTGGAGAGGGAATGGTGAGTGAGGCGTAGCGCGCCGAGTGTAAATCAGAGAAAACTTCTTTTCGTCCTCCTCTTCGTCCCGCAAGGCTTTTTGAGACGGTCCTCCTGATCGCCAATCTCGTTTCCCGCCCCTTGCTCGATCACACCTCCGCGCGCGCTCCACTCCGCGCGCGCGTGCCGATGACCACCAAAGGTCCGTTCGACCAAGAAACGTGGTCGCCATGGCTCTCAAAGGTAACCTACAAGGCCCCGAAAGCCATGTCCCTGCAGGCGTTCAAGATGGCGCTGCTTAAGAAGCGCCTGGCGGAAGCCAAGGCCACGTCCGGTCGCGCCGCCGAGACAACCGAGGCGCGGGCGGAAGCCGCGGCGGACGAGGAGGCTATCCGGGCTGAATTGAGGGCGGCGAAGGAACGCGAGGAACGCATGAAACACGTCAAGGCGCACTGTTTGGCGGCGGAGACGGCTGCGGAGGCGCGTGAGGCCGCGGACAAGGCGAGCGCTAAAGTGGAGCGGCTTCGGGAGGAATTCGAGGAAGAAGAAAGGGAGATCGTGGCGAAGAGCAAGCGCGAACAAGAGGCGAGGGCGCGGGCGTTGCTTGAGAGGGAGCGGAAACGGGCTGAACAACGGGCTAAGCTGGAGGAAGAGCTTGAAAGACGGGAGGGTGAACGGCACAAACAGGTGCTGAAGCTGAAAGACACGCTTAAGCTCCACGCGGACGCGAAACGAAAAATCGCGGAGGATGCGGCGCCGGAGGAGGGCGAGCTGAACAACGACCCGAGCCGAAACGGAGGTGCCACAAACCAAACGGGCAACCCTTTCGAAGATGGTCCTGGTCCGGGGCCGTCTCCTCGGTTCCGTGAGCAACCCGGGGGAGGCGGCGGGTTTTCGCCGCGAATGGGAATGGGAGGAACGCCGGTTGGCAGCGGGAACTGGGGAACGGGCGAAACGCCGCTTGGCTCGGGGAACTGGGGCGCGCAGGGTGGCGATTTCAATCAGGGCAGCGGGAATTGGGGCGCGCAGGGAGGCGATTTCTTTAAAGATTCAAACGCGCCTTCACGAGATTTCAATCAAAGAGGTGGCCAAGGCCAAGGCCAAGGACAAGGTCCAAGCGGACCTCGCGGCGAGATTCGGTACGGGGACTGGCAGTGTCCGAAGGGGTGCGGGAACGTGTTCGCATCGAAACTCCGTTGTTTCAGGTGCGGGGCGCCGAAACCAGCGGGAGGAGGGGCGCATCACAACGACACACACAACCCACACGCCGCGGGAGGGGGTGCGCCGAGTTCCGCGGGGTGGGGCGAGCGACCGAGGATGGGAGGAGGCAGGGGGAACTGGTAGGGTGACAATGTAAGGAGCCTAGTTTCACCTAAACAACCCTTATCCCTATTGCGTACTGTCAACACGGTGCCGCGACGATCACGATCGGGTGGCTCGTTGTTTGTTATGGTTAACTTAGCTGCTGATGTAAATTGACAAACTGGTACAAAAATCACGACGCGTAACACGCGCCGGTTCGTTAAATACACGCCGCCAAAACCCGCGTTCACGCGACGGGCGTTTCTTCCGCTTCAAACGCGGCGAGCGTTTTCAAAATCGCGCCCACCAAGTCGTCCACGTCCAGACTGTCGGGGTGTTTTCCCCCACCTCCGTCGTCGCGGTGCCCCACCGCTTTGGCGCGACACTCCACCACCTTGCCCGCGCGAGCGGACGCTTCGGGGGAGAGGGTTTCTTTTTCGGAAGTCGCTGGAGTCGCTTGAAGGTCGACTGCGTCACCCTCCGCGTTTTCTCCGCTTTGTTTTTCGTCTCCTCCGTCACCCCCCCGCTCGTGTCCCTTGAACCCTTTCTGTTTTTCCCGTTTCTCCACCCTTTTCGTGCCTAAGTGCTTGTCGTACAAGCCGTCGTAGTACTCCAGCAAACCGTCCGCCACCGCGCTGAAGTCGCCGTCGCGGAGTTTCAAACGCAACGCCTCAGCGCGCTCGTTCCCCAGACGTTTCCGCAACTTCCCCACGCTCTCGTCCATGGCGTCGCGCCAACTCGGGTCTGACCGGTGACTGTCGTGCGCGTAGTCCTCTACCAGGGTTCTTAAGCGGGTCCCTCGCGGCGCCACAACGTTAACCACAAGTGGCGCCATGCGCATGCGTTGAAACAAACCGGGGTCCACGGAACACTTCCCCACGTGCGGGCCTTCGTCTTCCAGGAATATCCACCCCCACGCGGATGAGGGTGACGCCTCGTCGGTCTCGGTAAGTGTTTCCGCTTTGTTGATCTGTTCCGCGAGTCGCACCCACTCCATCGCAACCAGGTTCGCGAAGTGCTCTGACGTGGGCTGACAAGGCGGTCGCCCGACCCACCCGAACGCGCTCCCGGAGTGACTCGCCAAACCCTCCAAGTCAATCACCGCGCACCCCGCGTTTCGCAGACCCAGCAACGCCGCGGTTTTCCCAACCCCCGTCCGGCCGCCCACGATGCACACCCGCGGCTCTTTGCAGACTAAATGCCCACTGACGTTATTTGCGCCCGAGGAACCCGCGCCGTTATTAGCGTTATTAGCGTTGTCCTCCAGCACCGACGAGTTGTTACTCAGGGTGCTCGCGATGGATGAGGACGAGGACGACCTGGTCAATGTCGAGCCGGAGCGCGGCGATTCCCACCGCGTCAGCACGAACCGCCTGAACGCTTTGTACCCTCCCCGCACGACCCTGGCGTCCAAAGATCCGGGCGGCGCCGCGTGTAACAGCAGCCAAGTCACGGACGAACTCCGCATGCCACCTCGCCAGCAGTGCACGTACACCACCGAGGGCTTGGATGAACACTCGTGCGGCGAGGTTCCGCAGTTCGCGTCTTTGGCGCGCGCGCGGTGTAAGATTTCCTCCACGATTTTGGAAAGTTTCGGCCGGACCGCCTTCATCCCGAGCACCAGCGCCACCCCCCTGCCCTGTTTCGCGAACGCGGTACCAACCTTCGCGCGTTCGTCGTCCGTGAACAGCGGGACGTTCACCGCACCGGGCACGTGCCCCTTACTGAACTCCCCGGGCGACCGCACATCCACGATGAGCGCATCCGGGTTTCGGTCGGCGGCGGAGCACGACACCGACGCGCGAACCAGGTCATCGACCTCGGCGCGGCACTCCGCACCGCCCGCGGCGAGGTCGAGTTTTACGCCCGATGCGAACAACTCCATCACGTCCGCGGATACCGCGGAGGAGTCATCCTTCAAACCAGAAAACAGGTCCGCCGTGGACGACATCGCGGAGGACACTGTGGTGAAGGGTGAGGCAACATCCAGCTTTGGCTTTTATCGATCTTTCATTGGAGATCTCGCGCGTTCCGCGAGGGGGCTGGAAACGAAACATTCGGACTGTTTGCTCGATCACTTAGTTTTTAGCATTTTCGGAAGAAAATCTGAGAGAAGAATTGAAGCGAAAAACGCAAAAAAACGCAAAAAAAATCACAACTCGTCCCTCTCCCCTTCTCCCTCTCGCGTCTCGTGTTCACCACTACCACCATCCCCACCCCCATCGTCCCCCTCATCGTCACCCAAAACAGGCGGCTCCTCGAAAAAATCAAACGCCTTCCCCGAGGCTCGGTCCAGGCAAGCCTGTTCTTCCGACGGAGTTCCGTACCGCTCGGCGCAAATCTTTTCAACCAAGTCGTCCCCGAGCTCCGACAACAGCGTTCGCGCGGCGCCAAGCAGCGTCTTTTTTTCCGCGATGCGCAGGGTCACCGCGGTGCGGTACTCGTGCGTGGGCGGTGAACTGTGTGCGGTTTCGTCCTTATCCCTATCCCTATCCGTATTCGTCCCCATCCTTACACCTGCCACACTTTCCGCTCCCGCGACTGGATCGTACGGGTTCAGTTCGAAAAATTTACCCATGATTTCCAGGTCCTGCCAAAGCGTCGTGGGGTATCTGGTTAACAAAGAAAACGCGGCTTTCAAAAGAGTAGCCCGGACCACGGCTTCGTTGCGAGGGTTTACTTCACTGCCAGCTACTGCTAAAGCCACTGCAGTGCTGTTATCAAGCTCACTTTCGGTCATCACGGAAACGCGCGTCGCGGCGAGCAAGTCGTGATCCATCTTCCCTTCGAAAAAGTGAAAGTTTCGGTGCGTAGGCGATAGGCCGTGTTCCTTCAGTAACTGTCTTTTCCTCTTGCGCAGCGGATCTTTTTTCGAGACTTTAGGCACGACATCAACCGCGTCTACTGGGTTGTGCGAAGGCACGAACCCGTACTGCAACAATAAAATGGCACTCGGTTTTTCGCCGTAGTTCACCCTCACCTCGAAACCGGGGCCGGGGAAGGCGTCGTTCGCGGTCACGGTGACCAGCCCCGTTCGCTGGTTGAACTTCACGCTCACGGCGGATGCGTCGTTACCGTGAGGGCGCGTACCACTCCCGTCCCCACGCGCCCACCCGTGGTTGACCATGTCGAACAGCGGAACCAGGGCGAGTAGGGTTTGTTTTGGAGAGCCGTCGGCGTCGCGATTGCGACTGCTTTTGCTTTTGCCGTTGTTCCCTCGTTCAAACCTTTCCCCATTGTCAACCGTGACGTGCGCCGCCCGCGACCACACGATCGACATGGCCCACACCCAGTTTTTAACCCCGAAGTGCTGTTCCGGGAACAAATAAGGGTACCTTTGACTCAGTACGGGAAACAATTTGTTCCGTTGCGCGAGCCACCCTCGCAACACCGCGTCCCGGAACCCCAACGCGTTGCTCCCTTCGAGCTGCGCCAACTGCGCGGGGGTCCACAGCAAGGGCGAGCCGGTGTCTTTCGGCAACACGGAGACGTACGGCCACCAGGCTGACTTTTCGTGTTCCACGTAAAGCTCGTGCAGCAGGTGCAAGGCTAGCACGTTTTCGATACTCACGTCATTGGTTCGATTCCCGCCGATGGTTGACAAAACGTTTCCGATCCGCGACCGACGAGCGGACGCCGTGCTCATGGCTTTCATCAGCGGCACCGCGAACACGGTTTCGCCCGCGGGTATTGGTTTTGTCGTCACCACCCCCCGGCCTCGGCCGAAGATGGAGCTCAATTTGATAGGAAAAGGTGGTTTATTTGGGTCAGTTGCTTTGGCGCTCCTTTCACTTTCATCGGCGGTTTCGTCGTCGTACGGCGCCGCCATCGGCTGCCGCACCCATTCCTCGAATTGCAAATCTCGGACTCCGCACTCGCTCACCGCCCCGAGGCGTCCGCGGGGGATTCGGGGCACACCACCGGTTACCGACCCACCCGAACCGCCCGCCGCCGTGTCTCCTTCGCCAGCCGCACCCCGATTCCGACTGCCGGGGAACACGTCCGGGAACGCGCGCGCCAACACCGAACGTCGCTGTTCGGGGGTCAAGCTTTTCGGGTCCAGAGAAACAGACGACACCGCGGGTGGGGCGACGAGAAGCGCGAGCACCAGGAAAAGCGCCACACCAACTTTTCCAACTAACACGTGTCGCCGGCCCCGCGGCCGTGACCGGCGCGACGACGCGACTCGCGGCGCGTCGCGCCACCGCCGCATACGCGCGCGGTGTGCACTGACGTGAGTAACAACAACAAACAGGTGATGCTTCTTTGACGAAGGTGCCGTCGGGCGAAATCGAAATCCGTCACGTGAGCTTTTTGTGACTCCCTCCAGTTGACTCCCCTGGATTCTCTCGGACATTCCAGCTTTGCTGATTGGTCGACCCGAAAAAGAGGTGAAGAGATTCGTTTCACGCGTCGTCGATCCCTCGCGCCCCCCCTCCCCATTCCCGCACACACCACCACTACTCCTTTCCAACGAGTACAATGGCCGCTATCTGCACCCTCCCCGTCGCGCTCCGCGCCTCCGTCCGCGCCCCTGTGAAGGCGCGCGGCATGTCCGTCAAGGCCGCCGCGGGTCCCCAGCACTGGCTCCCGGGCAGCGAGCCCCCCGCGTACCTGGACGGCACGATGGCGGGTGACTACGGCTTCGACCCCCTGAGGCTCGGCCAGAACGCCGAGACGCTTCCTTACCTTCAAGAAGCGGAGCTCATGAACGGCCGCTGGGCGATGCACGCCACCGCGGGTATCCTGTTCACCGATGCCGTGGGCCTCCCGAAATTCTGGGAAGCCGGCGACGCCGCGCTCGGGGATTGGGATTTGAAAACCTTGGTCGCGATCCAGGTCGTGGTGATGGGTTTCCTGGAAGCCGCGCGCATCAGGGGCTTCTACGCCACGGGCGAATCCGGCGTCGTGGGGAACTTCCCCTTCGACCCCTCCGGGCAAGACTCCCCCGCGATGAAGGTGAAGGAGATCAAAAACGGACGGCTCGCCATGATGTCGTTCCTAGGGATGGTGTCGCAGTACGCGGTGACTGGGACCTCCCCCCTGGAGGGACTCAAGGCGCACATGGCCAACCCCACGCAGGTCAACATCTTCACCAGCAGCGTGGGTAACGAGTTCGTCGCCGCGATCATCTTCTGCTCCATCGCGCCGTGCTACTTCGTGCTGCAGGAGCAAATCTCCGACGGCAGCGACGACGAGTTCCGCCCCATCCCGTGGTAAGCGGTGTTCCCCTGGGGAGTCTTTACCGAGTCTTCATAAGAGTCTTTATAGAGTATACGGAGTCTACATTGTAGAGAGAGAATCGACAGAGAGAGGTGTTTCTAGCCAGCGCCAGTGTCAGGGTTTGTCAATCGACGAGAGGTCGTGAAGTATCGTATTTTTCGTCGCCGACCGTACTTTTCTTCTTCCTACGTAGATTCCTATTACAGCCGATTCGCGACCTAGTCACCTTTCTTCGCTGGGAGAGAAGCACTTTCAAACATCGCGTCGCGTGCGCTGAATCGAACCACGCTCATCACGGCCAAAGGCGGTGACTTGAGAACGTCGTCGTCACGAGGAGCGCGGGCGCGCGAGTTGAACGTGCTTTTTTTCGCGAAGAAGGTGACGGCCGCTCCTTTTTCCTCGACCACCGAACATGCGCGCGTTCCGTCTTCAGTGACGCACTTTTAGGGTTTAAAATTCCACATCCAAGTCCTCCCCCCCACGTGCCTCTTCCGGCAAGGCTTCCTCTTGTACGGCTCCGGGTTCCAACGCCGCGGCGGCTCGTTTGTATCCCCGCATCGCGGTTTCTAAGTTCCCCATGATCTCCGGAATCGTGGGCAATCGCTTTTCCCCGTTTTTGCTAAAGATAACCTCCCCGTCGTAAAACACCTCGAACGCCCCGGTGTTTAAAAGGTTCGTGGAAACCGTGTTTCCCACGAACCACGCCCCCATGGTGCTTCCCATTTTGTTCGACTGTAAGTTCGTGACGAACTCGGGGGTTGCGACGAACCCAAACGCGGTTGAGATTGCATCTCCGAAATGTGTCAACCCGATACAGGCGAACGTGCCCAAGTTAACAGCCTTACTCGCCGCCACCGCGAAGGTGGACGGCGGGTAGTTGCTCGCCACGACCTCGGTTCCGGGAAAGCGCGTCATGATTTCTTGTCGGACCTGCGCGTACCCGCCCCGGTACTGTCAGGACTGGCAGAACGAAATGTGCACCTTGCCTCCCAGGCTCGCGGGGTCCGCCACGAAAGGGGTTGCCACGGACGAAGGCTCGGGTTTGAACGCGGAGAGGACGTCCGCGCCCGCGAAGGCGAGAATAATCGCGACGACGATTGCGCCAGTAGGCAAACCGCCCGGGGGGGAACCGCGCGAGGCGGTCGAACCCTCCGCCATCTGGAAGGGCAGCGCGGGGAGGTCTGAGCTCTGGTGGTTCTCCCCATTTCCTGTTTTTCGTCTCGTTTGTCAAAATCGCTTTTCGCCAGCTCTGGATATCGTTCGCTCCCAGGCCTCGCCACCGCCACAACGACCTCGCGTCGGGGCTTCACGCCTTCCGCGATGGAGGACGCGCACGCGAGGGAGGTCCGAGATGTGCGTACGCGGTCGCCCACCCAGTTCCTTTTTCCAGAACCTTCGCGTGGCCACTCCGTTCGCCGCCGAAACGAAGTCGGCGCATCCGACGCGTTCAAGCCGTTCGTTGGACAGACGCTCGGGATCGAGAGTTTGTTTCTTCTCATCGGCGACGACTGACCCGACCGCCTCCCCCTCCTCGTCTCGTGTTATAATATGCAGGTCCTCGCGCACTTCAACGTGGACCCCTCTGTTGGTTTGTCGGCAACGCAGGTCGCGCGGTCACGGCAAACGTGGGGGGTAAACGACCTGCCTACTGACCCGGGGACGCCGTTTTGGAAGCTGGTGCTGAAGCAGTTTGACGATTTGCTTGTTAAAATTCTACTCGCCGCCGCGGTGGTTTCCTTTGTGATAGGCGTTTTCGACGGCGAGGGGTGGAGCTCGTTGGTGGAACCCGGGGTGATTGGCGTGATTCTCGTCGCCAACGCCACGGTGGGCGTGCTCACCGAAACCAACGCGGAGAAAGCAATCGAGGAGCTGAAACAATACGCGGCGGACAGCGCGCGCGTGTTTAGGGACGGCCGGCTGGCGCGAATCAACGCGGTGGACCTGGTGCCAGGGGATATCGTCGAGCTGGCGGTGGGGAACAAGGTGCCGGCTGATATCCGGCTGATGCAGTTACGAAACGCGTTGCTGACCGTTGACCAAAGCGTTTTGACTGGCGAAAGCGGGAGCGTGGAGAAGTTCGTGGACCCTGTTGTTCCGACAAGCGCGAATCAATCGGCCGTGATTCAAGACAAGACGTGCGTTTGTTTCAGCGGCACGGTGGTGACCGGCGGTTTGGGTCGGGGTGTTGTGATACAAACAGGCCCGCGCACCGCGTTCGGGGCGATCTCGGGCTCGTTGAGCGAAACGGAAACCGAGCTCACGCCCCTGAAACGAAAACTGGACGAGTTTGGCAAGTTTCTTTCCAAAGCAATCGCGGTGATTTGCGTTTTGGTGTGGGTGGTGAACGTGGGGCACTTTTGCGACCCCGTGCACGGCGGGTGCGTAAGGGGGGCGATGTACTACTTCAAAATCGCAGTCGCCCTAGCCGTGGCGGCGATTCCGGAAGGGTTACCAGCGGTGGTCACCACCTGTCTGGCGTTGGGAACGCGGAAGATGGCGAAGCGCAACGCGATCGTGCGGACGTTGTCCTCGGTTGAAACCCTTGGGTGCACCTCGGTGATTTGCAGTGACAAAACGGGAACCCTCACTACGAACGCGATGACGGTCACGAAGTTCGTGGTGGTGCGAACCACTTCGGGTTTGGGCGGGGACGGGACCGCGGGTGGCGCGATCCCGCTGGAGGAGTACGTAGTGAAGGGCAACGGGTACTCGCCCAACGGTGACATTTTAAGAAACCAAAACTCCGTGGTCCACCGCCCCGCGGAGTCACCAAGCGTGCTGCACGTCTCAATCTGCGCCAGCCTGTGCAACGACTCGTGCCTGGTGTGGGACGAGAAAACCAACAAATTCGACAAGATTGGCGAATCCACGGAAGCGGCGCTGCGCGCGCTGGCGGAGAAAATCGGCCTCCCCGGGGCGGATGCCGATCCGCAGAGTTTGTCGAAAATCGCAAACAACAAGCGGGCCGCGTACTGCGCGCAGTACTGGGAGCAGCAGTTCAAAAGAGTGGCGTGCTTGGAGTTCTCCCGGGACCGGAAGATGATGAGCGTCCTGGCGAACAGGAAAGGCCAAAGCATCTTGTTCACAAAAGGCGCCCCCGAGCAGGTTCTGAAACGGTGCGCCTCCGTGTTGACCGACCGCGCGGGTGCGTCTGAGACGTTAACCGAGGAGGTGATGGACGCGCTCCAGGCGAAGGTTTCGGTTTTCGCGCGCTCGTCGCTACGAGTGCTGGCGCTCGCGATGAAGCCCATGCCCAAGGCGTCGACTGAAGTGACCCGCGAGGACGAGACCGAGATGACGTTTCTGGGTTTCGTGGGGATGATGGACCCGCCCCGGAGTGAAGCCAAACGCGCGGTTGACATGTG
>Ga0222630_1000554_pt1 | contig 18971 bp, 16 predicted proteins | sample AntAcemetagenom3_FD_179842 | JGI IMG/M metagenome (GOLD analysis project Ga0222630, IMG submission 179842) | Saline water microbial communities from Ace Lake, Antarctica - #3 | ecosystem: Environmental > Aquatic > Non-marine Saline and Alkaline > Saline | place: Antarctica: Ace Lake | collected...
TTTTTGCGTACCTTCGCCGCTGTAGCTGTTCTGGTGTCCTCGTCTCGGGGGGCTTCGGGGGGGCCCAACGGGCATTGGCGAGGTCATGACGTGCTCGTACGAAGGTGGGGCGCCTCGCTCGGGAGTGAACGGCAGGGTACAAGTGGAGTCCTCGCTCCACGCGTCGCAGTCGTCGCGTCCGAGTCCGCAGTCCTCGCGGATGGGGGAGTGAAGCGCGCCCATTTCGCGTCTGTCCTCCACAGCGGTGACCGACCGGAACTCCAGTGTGCTTTGAGGCGAGTGTAGGTGTCGCTTCGGCGTCGCACCGAAGGCGACGAAGTCACCGGACAAAACTGGTGCCATCACCGCAGGTAGGTCTCTCTGCCCGCGCCACCGCGCAAACAAGAGTGGAGATATCCGCGGCAGGTCGACCGTGGAGTCGAACTGAAAAAACGCCTTGGTCTACCTACACAAACGAAACAGGCTTTTAGCGTTCGTGTGACGACGTAGTATGAAACATACGATGTTCTCTTTTTGTAGACTGTTTAGGTGTACAAGTACAGAAAAGTTGTGGCAACAATCGAAAAAACAGCATGTCCCAAGAACACAAACGCGCAAAAGCTCCAGGAAGCGACTCGGAAAATCCGCGCGATATACTTCACGCTCCCGCGTCACAGGTTTAGGGTTAGGTTGGGACGCGGTAGGATGAGCGTAGACATGTTGTGAAACTCGCATCCGTGCTCGAAAATTTCTTAGACGTCGTCGCGAAGACTCACTTCTTGTTTGCTTTCGCCGCCTTCTTCTTTTCGGAGCGGTTCTTGTCGTAGCAACTCATGCAAATTTTAGTTCCGGGCTTATCCTTGCACTTGAGCCACTTTCTGGTCGTATCCGTCCCGCACTTCACGCACTTCGTCCCCGCGGCCGCGGCGACGCCCAGCTGGTTCTTCTGGTAGCAAGAAATGCAGATTTTAGTTCCGGGCTCGTCTTTGCATCTGTACCACTGACCACAGTTCGCATCCGTCCCGCACTTCACGCACGTCGTCCCCGCGGCCGCGGCGAAGTCCAACTGGTTCTTCGTGTAGCAAGTCAGGCAAAATTTAGTCCTGGTCTTATCTTTGCACGTGAACCACTGATTGGCCTTATCCGTCCCGCACTTCACGCACGTCGTCCCGCGGCGGTTTCGATGGCCAGCTCCTGCGAAGAATACGGAACTCGAACGACGTGAGTCGAGACGAAACAGCTTGTGACGGAAGTCATCATGCCTATGAATGTTGCTAGGGCAAGGAGAGAGAAAGAATGAAGAACCCTGATATGCGCACCTCTTTATAGCTACACGGCTTGCAGTACCACGCGTCCTTCTTGAGCTTGGACCTAGTCAATCGGCTTGTGTTTCCCCCGTCCTTATCGCAACCGGAGCACTTGCCTTTGCTGGCAGCGAGCTGTGAAAACGAGCAGCACCGCGGGTATTGGGTCAGGATGTGACGAGACAAAGATATAAAATATTGACGCGTTGAATCGACGCGCGTGACATACCTGTCGGATGTAGCAAACGCCGCATACCGGTATGTCCTTATCGTCCCTATTGGTGCACCAGCGACTCGTCTCCGTCGTTTCGCACTCGGAGCAGACCAGCGCGACGCCCTGCGGAGGAATGAAAGTTCGAGGGTGAGTTTTACACGCCGTTGACGTGCAACGAGAACGGTGTTGGCGAATGGGTCTAAGACACCTCGCATCAATGCGGAGTGCGCACCTTTTTCATCCATCGTTCGGCATCGTAGACCTTCGCAGACTCACTGTGCCAGATTGTGCGTCAAAGAGCGAAAAGAGTTTTGTCAGCACACGCAGCTTTGGCAGGAGAAATCGTAACAAGCGAGTACGATGGAAGCACGCACCTGCGGGGAACATATGCTTGTCGAATAGCTTCGCCTTCCGAAGGTGTAGACTCGTTGCTCGGTGGCATCGCCCAACGCATGTGCGTTCGCGTGTCGCCAAGAGCACGCCCGTGCCTTCGTGTCTGGTCGATCCAGATGGACTGCTCGGTGTGCCGAAGCGCGTGCGGTTTGACACGACGTGAAACGAATCCGGCGAGCGCGGAAGGTTGGCGTGCGTCGTGGAGTGTCGCGCGCGTCGTTTCGAACGGTCGCCGGGTACAGGCGGTATACGTGTGCATCCGCGCCACCGCGTGCATCCCCGCCACGCTTACGCACGCCATCGTGCTACGTCCGATGCTAAGCACGCCAGATTTGGTTCGTGAAGCCAGGAAACACTTCGTCGTCCCAACGAAAAATATTTGCCACTTTTCACCAAGGCACCCAGCGTTCTCTTCACCTCTCACATCTCACGCGCGATGCTGGTTCGCGCGGCGTTGCGCTCCTCTCACGGCGCGCCTTCGCGCGCGCTGTGTCGCGCGCGCGAGTGCCGCGCGCGTGTGAACGCGTCCGCGGACGCATCGTCCTCTTTCTCCGCCGGGGACGCACATTCGGGTCCCGCATCCCCACCACCCGCGCCTCTTTCCGGAGACGCCACGTTCGTGTCCCGGACGTCGCGCTGCACCGAACAAGTCGCCGAAGCGTTGGCACGGGAGGCCAGGGTGGGGGACGTGGTGTGTCTTCACGGGGACGTCGGGGCGGGGAAAAGCGTGTTGTCCCGGGCGTTCGTCAGGGCGGTGACGGATGATCAATCAACGGAGGTGCCGTCGCCGACGTTTCTGCTGCAGCAGGTGCGGGGCTTTCCCAATCACCACGTTCCGCCTCCCTGATCACTGCTCTGTATGGCGTACGTAACATTTACCAGTACTGCCATAGTAGTACCCACTGTTACTAGACCCACTCCTATACCCTTTCCAATCCCTCATACGCATCACGAGAGACTGACACTTTCAGCGTTAATCGTACAAGGTGTACGACAACGAAAACGTCCCGGTGCACCACTTCGACTTGTACCGCCTCAGCGACGTGAGGCAAACATTCAAGCTCGATTTACAGAACTCCTACGCAACTGCGGTGAGTCTAATCGAGTGGGCGGAACGGCTTGGGGATGCGGTTCCGGAAAACAGGCTGGACGTGTTTCTCACGATCGCGACCGACGACGCGGTTGTCGCGAGTTTGGAAAACGGAGGGCACGACGTGCTTTGCGACGAAACAACGGACTCCGCCGACGCCGACGCCGACGCCGACGATTTCGATCCAGCGTTCGTGGACTCCCAGCCTCGGCTGATACGGGTGGAAGGTAAGGGTGTTTATTGGCAAGCCAGGGTAGCGACGTTGAGAGACGCGTTTAACGGAGACGCGCCGAAAGATGTGTTCCGAGACACGTAGAAAACAAAGACGCGTCGTGGTTAAACCCTAAACCCTAGCGATGTGTCACGGAGGTGGTGCACGGTTGTGACTCCTCAAAATAATCCACACAAATCGACCAACCATTCAATCCTCGTCCCGTTCCATCTTCGCGATGAGCGCCTCGATTTCCGTTTCCGACAACCCTTCCAGTTCGGACAAATCGTCGGGGCCCCAGTCGTCGTCGTCGTCGTCCACTAAGTCCATACCAGCCGCGACGGCCATGGTGGCCATCGCGGAAGGGTCGAATTTGGATGATGGGGCGTTTAATGTGGAATAATCGGTGGCAGACTCTTCGAAACTTTTGGAAACCTCGCTGTTACCGCCCACTACTTTGTCAAACCGCGCTTCGTCGTCCACGCGCATTTTCCGGGCAAAAGCGCGTATCAAGCTCGCTTGCATGGGCCCCAACGTCTCCGTCTGCGCTAGTAACCCCTCCAACGCCCCCGCGTGCGCTGCCGCACCGAGCGCAACGACTTCATCAGGGTCCACTAACCCAGGAGTCGGGGACCGGCCGAAGGTGTTCTCCGCGAACCGTCGAACCGCCGGGGTTTTCGTGGCGCCGCCGACTAACAACACGTGGTCGAACGGCCGGCCCGAGTTTTTTGAAGAGCCCGACCCTCCTTTCCCTTTCTTTCCTTTTTTACCAGCGGAGTTCGCCTGCAGCGCTTCTAAATTAATCCCAGCCGCGGTGGCGCAGTTCTCTACTGGTATGCGCAGTTGCCTTAAAACGTCGGAACATATCTTCTCCAACAAAGGCCGCGACAGTTTCGCGACCGAACCGCCCGGCATCGGGATGGACACTTCGTTTTGGTCGCTTAGCTTTTCCCGCGCCTGATTGTAAAAAGTAAAGTGTCAGTCTTGTATGGGCAAACGGTCTTTGGATTTGGAGTTGGGAAATACTTACCCGGCGCGCGGCTTGCAGCGCGCCCCTTGGGTCCACCACCGTGCCAAACTCTTTGGCTTCTTTCGCGAGCCAAACCGCGAGCTCGCGGTCGAAGTCGTCCCCGCCTAGGTGGTTGTCGCCACCCGTGGCGAGCACCTCAACGGTCCCGCCGCCCACGTCTAGCACGGAAACGTCGAACGTCCCGCCGCCCAGGTCGAACACGAAAACGGTCTCGTCGCCCGTCACGTCCACGCCGTATGCCAAAGCCGCGGCGATAGGCTCTCTTAGTAACTTCACGGTTTCCAAACCCGCCCGCATCCCAGCCCGTATCGTCGCGTCGCACTGGTTATCGTCGAAGTACGCGGGGACGGTGATGACGGCTTTTTTTATCAAGTACGCTTGGTCGGTTCCCGCTTCTGATTCTGATTCCGTCCCTGATTCTAATCCTGATTCCGTCCCCGTCCCTGCTTTTGTCCGCCCCGCTTCCCACAAAGCCCTACTGGCTTGGTCGATAAGTTTGCGTAGTATCAGCCCCGAAATCTCCTCCGGGGATACCTTCCGGCCGAGGTTGGGACACCGCACCGCGACGAAACCCGCGCCGTTTCCAAGAGGCCCCAATTTGTCGATTCCCATCGCCAACGCGTCCGCCGCCACGGTGGCGCACACTGAGAGATCGAAAGAAAAGGGTCAGTCTTTCGTAATGTGAGTGAGTAATTACTCTGGACAATCGGCAAACAGTGTGCCTGGATTGGGAAAGCCCCGCACCTTCGTACGGCACGCGCCGGCGATCCTCAGCCACTTTTTTATCCTTGAACCTTTTCCCCATGAACCGCTTCACGCTGTGGAAGGTGTTTCGCGGGTCCGTGGTGAGCCTTTTCTGCGCGCCGTACCCCACCAAAACGCCGCCGTCCACCGCGAAGTGCACTACGGAAGGCGTGGTTCTTCGTCCGTGTTCGTCAGGCACGAGCACCGGGCGGCCGTCGATCACCACCGCCACGGCGCTGTTCGTGGTGCCCAAATCTATGCCGCAGATGGAGGCGATCGTCGGCGGTGGCGCGCCGCGGGTTCGGGGAGCTCCCCGGAGACAGACCCTTGGTGCATCTCGGGGCACGACTCGCACACCGGGGTGGTGTCCCCGCCACGCCAGCGAGGAAACCGCGCGCGGCGAGGACATCGACATCACAGGCGAGGCGTGCGATGGGAAGTGACGATGCTTCATTTTGCGTTCAGTTTATTTTTATTTGGTTTTTGGCTCCAGATCTGCACGTTTTCCCGTCACTTCACCATGGACGCCGCGAAGCTCGAGTTCGCCACCGTGACCGGGTGCGGGGACCCTGCGAAGGCCTTGTTTTACCTCGAGTCCAGTGGCGGGGACGTCGCGGCCGCGGTGGAGGCTTTTTTCGAACACGGCGACGGCGGCGGCGACGACAACGAGGCCAGATCTGAGGACCCGGGAAGTGCCCACCAGACCGCCCCGGTCGCCGCGGCGGTGTCTTCCAAGGACACCGCCGCGGGTGGCGCGCGAGCGGCTCCTTCCGCGCGGCGAAACGCGGCGACCGGGAACGTGCGCGGTTTCGGCGATTTGAACGGTGCCGCTGACGACGAGAACGACGACGAGAAACCAACGGAGTGGTACACGGGAGGCGCGGCGAGTGGCAGCGTTGTGCAGGATCCGACATCTGTCAACAAAAAGAAGGAGAAAAACAAAGACCGTTTACAGAGCGTTCTTGACGGCGCGAGGGCGAGCGGCGCGGTGGATGGACGAGCTGAGGATTTGGATGCGCGATCGAATCCGAGCGGTTCCGGAGGGAACAACGCGTTCGCTGGGTCGGGCAGGACACTGGGCAGCACCCCGGGTGGCGAGGAATCGGACGTTGACCCCGCGCCTCCTACAGAGCGCCCGCCCGCGCCGACGCAAACGCAACCGCAAGGTCCAACAGTGCACACGATAACTTTCTGGGCGGACGGGTTCACGGTGAACGACGGGGGTTTGCGCCACTACGATGACCCGGCGAACACGCCGTTCATGGAGGCGGTTTCCAAAGGCACGTGCCCCGCTGAGCTAGCGCCGGACGACCCGACCACGGCAATCAACATCAACCTGGTGCGAAAAGAGATGAACTACGAACCCCCGGTGGAGCCGAAGTACAAGGCGTTCAGCGGGTCGGGGCGGACGTTGTCGTCCGTGCCGGCTGACGACTCGTCCGGCGCGCCATCGCCCGCGCAGCAGCAAACCGTGCCAACCAGCACCAACGACGTCGTGGGTCTGTGGTCGTGCGACGAAACCCAGCCCAGCGCGAGCGTGCAGTTGCGCTTGCGAGACGGCTCGCGGAAAGTCGCAAAGGTGAGGGCCTTTCCCACTGAACACGTTCCGCCGTTCGCAATTGCGCATACTCGTCCTGACGAAGGGACTATTTATTACCTCTGCCCTGACCGTTTACTCATACTATGGAGTACAGTGTACCCTTCCCAATCCCTCATACCAATCACGACCGACTGACCCTTGTTGCTTTCCTCGGGCCAGTTCAACCTGACGCACACGGTGCGCGACGTCCGCGCGTTCATCGCGAGCGCCGCGCCGTCCGCCGCGACGGGCAGCTACACCCTGCAGCTCGCCGGGTTCCCCCCTGAACCGCTGAGTGACGAAACCAGGGCCGTGGGAAACGGACTCGCGGGCGCGGTGATCATACAAAGGTGAGATGAGTAGGGACGAGAAAGGTAAAGGAAGCGGGAGTGGTACAAGTACCGAGGTAGGAAATACCTTCAAAATCCAAGGGATTTTTCTTTCAAGACTTCCTTCAATGCGCCAACATGTTTTGATAAATGATTTAGTTCCGCCGCTCCCGCGATGCGTTCCGTCCGCTCCCGCGCTTCCTCCCGCGCTGGCTACTGCGGCGGTCTCGGCGCCAGCGGCACTCTTCCCGGCATCAACACCCCCCCTACTTTCCCCAACCCGCCTTTCTCCCGTCGCTCCGCCGCGCGGTTGATGTAGATGGTCAACAGTTTCTGCTGCGCCGCGGTGAGCGAGGTGAGTTTCGGAAGCAACCAATCACCGAGTGAGTCGTACATCGCCACGAGCGCGTCCACCACCGCTTTGCGGACATCCGCGGAGGTGGATGAAAACGCCTCCGTTAGGGACGGCAGGATCGTGGAACAGGCTCGTTCAAGCGCCTCGGGGGTCATGCGCGCTATGATGCCGCCGACGCACCTCACGGGCGCCGCGGAGGTAACGACGCCACGCGCGTTCGTCAAACGAGGCGCCAACGCCGCGAGCGCGACTTCGGGCGCGAGCGCGTCCACCACGCCGTCAAGCGCGTCACCGGCGCCGAGCGCGACTTCAGGGTCAGTAGGGCCAGTACCCTCGCTGTCATCCAGGGCGTCCAGAATCACGGGAAGTGCGATTTGCGCGAACGGCGCGAATTGGGTTGGTGAGCTTCGCGCTAAATCCCGGAGCGTAAACAGCGCGTGCGTTTTGGTTTCCGCGGAGGTTTCCGTACCTCCCGCGCCTCGAGGAGTCGACCTCAGCGCCGTAGACGCCGCCAACACGATGACACGCGCATCCTGCGAAGTCACCGAAACGCCGGACCCTCTTAAGACTCGGCGCACGGAAGCGAGCGCGCGACCGGTCGCGGTTGGCGATGCGGCGTCCGCCACGGCCAACGCCTGCAGCGCCTCCGCGAGCGCCGGGGACGCCGTCACAGCGGTACCTTCTTTTTGAGGCGCAGAAGTGTACGTCGTTCGATCCATCGCGGTTGGTTTGGGTTCGCTCGCCCTCGCCAGCGTCGCTCGCGCCGCGGCGAGCCTTTCCACGGACGCGTCCGCAGCAAGTCGCGACTCGCGGTACGCCCTGATCGCGGCGGATTCCGAAGACGCGAGCTTCACGGATGCGGTTTCTTGTTTCGCCACTACATGTTCTTGTGTTTGTTCTTGTTCAACCGCCGCTTCTTCCCTTTCGTCGCGGCGCGCACGCTCGAAGGTTCCCTCGTTTTCAATCTCGAGCTCGTCGTCGGTCGCGGACGACGTCGCGTCTGACGTTGAAGCAAACCCGTCATCCGCCTCTACTGCGCGTTGCTCCTCCACGCGCGCGCGTTCCTCTTCCCGTAACGCGTGTTCCACAAGCCGTGCCCGTTGCGTTTCCTCGGCAAGTTCCGCGGAGCGAAGCGCGCTGCGCGTTTCCTCGCGCCGCTGTTCCTCCCGAACCGCGCGCGCTTTCTCAACCAGCTCGGTTTCCCGCGCCGCCCGACGCGTCTCCTGCAACGCGCGCAACTCCTCCTGTTCAGCCGCGGCGTTGATTTCGTCCTCGTCCACGCTTGACTCGGAAGGCGAAGCGGCGGCCTCTACGGCTTGGACCTCTTCTGATTCCGATTCGTCGCCAAACGCGTTGTCGTCGTCGTACGACCGCGCGTCGTACGTCTCCGCCGCTCGTCCGGCGTCGGCGCTGACTCGCTCCGCCGCCCTGCGCTCCGCCGCGGCGTACGCGTGGAACTCGTTTTCGATTTGAGGCGCGTGCTGCCCCACCGCCCGGCACGTCATCGCCGCGTCCGAAACGCTCATGGATACCAAATGCCGAAGCACCGCCACAGGGTCCGCTCTCACGTGCACCGCGGCGAGCCCAGCCGCCGCCGCCGCGCGCAACGGCGCGTGCCCGTCGCTCACGAGCGGCGCGACCCGTGCTACCCACCGCCGAAGCGACGCGCTACCCGCGCTCGCAGGCTGCAGCGCCCTCGATGCGTTGTCAGGGTCGGTACCGCCGCCCTGGCCCGAAAGCACGTACAGCGCAAACTCCAAAACGCCAGTCTTGGCGCGAGGCGCTTTAGAGGCATCCAGCGACGCTAACAGCGCGGGCAGAATCGCATCCGCGGGGTGCTGGTCCCCCACAGCCGCGAGCGCCGCGCTGGCCAAGCCCCGAACGTTTTCCTTGGCGTCCACGAGCCGCGGAAACAAAGGAGGGCACAGTTTTTCCAGCTCGGGCTCCAGGGAGGCGCCGCACACGGGAATCGCCTCCACGATGGCTTCCAGCACGGCGTGCGCTACCCTGTGGTGCGGGTCACCAACGTGTTGCACGAACACATCCGCCAAGTCCCTCGCTCTGGATGACGCGTCAGAAACGCAGCGACTTCCCCCCGCGCGAAGCGCCGACGCGAGGTTGTCAAACGCCGCGGTTTTCGCCTCCCACGTCGCGGACGGTGTTCTCCGCCCCGAGCTGGATAACGGTGAGCCTCGCGCGCCAAGACCGAACACGCAGTCAAGCGCCGCGCTCACCGTGATCGGACGTTGGGGCGGAGCAGGCGGCGAAGGCGAGCGAGCTTTCGCGTGACTCGTCTCTCTCGATACCGGTCGCGCGTGTTCCCGGGTGGGCGCTTCTCGCGATTGCGGGCGTTCTCGCGAGGACACGCGACGAACAGAGTCATCGTCCACTTTACGAGCGGCGGCGGCCGTGCGCTCCTTGCGCGCCAACTCCATCCCCCCCCCCGTTCCCGAAACCCCGGCAACAACCCCGATCCCGGAAGACCGTCGCGCCGCCGCCGCCGCCGCCCTCGCCGCGGTGGTGGCCATCCCGCCGACCGCCCCCACGCGGTTGCCGCGTTCCGTGAGTGACGTCGTGGCGGGCCTCTGAGTAGGCTGTTCGTGGTCGAACGCCCCCCCTGGGTTAGTTCCCAAGGACCCTCCCAAGGACCCACCCTCCGCCCTGCGCAACGTGCTTGGCCTTCTCTCCATCTCCTTGTCCGAGTTTAACACCCCTCGCGTCCGTCCTGCGCTAGCGGAAACCGTGTTCGGTCGTTGCGCGTTACTCCGATCCCGCGTTTTCAGCGCCGCCGTGTGCGGGCGCTGCAACAGCGCGGAGACGTCAATCTCAGTTTCGTCGTGCGCCCCCGTCGCGGCCTCTTGTTGGATCAACCGCTTGGTGTTCCCGTCGAACCGGTCGCGTAAACGGTCCGCCCACTCCGGGTACTTATCCTGGTACGCGCTGAACAGCCTCCGCGCGCCGGCGCGGACGTCCGGCGCGCCGTCGCTGACCATTTCCCCCACCGCTTGTTCCAGCAACTCGTGATTCCGTTGACCGCCCAGACCGTCCCACGTGTGGACAACCACCCGGAGCCACCCCGCGGCCAACGCTCGGAGCTTCACGCTGCGGTCCTTGCTCGCGGTTTCGCACAGCTTCGGCACCAGGTGTCGCGCCTGGCAGTTGTGCAGAATCCCGCGCACGCCGTAATCCCCCGACTCGGCTATTATCTGCACGGTAATCACCGAGCACTTGAACAGCTCGGGGACGAAGTGCGTGGCGTCTTTTTCGAACTCGCCGCCGAGTTCCGCGGCGAGAATCACCAGGAGGTGCGCGGCTTGACGCACGATCGCGGAGCGGCGATCCGCGACCTGCGTGGTGAGTGGTTTGCGCAGTTTCACCAGCTGATTGGGGAACGAGTCCCACTCCGCGGCGCCGCCCAACAGAAGCGCCTCGATTCGTACCATGGCTTTTAACCTGTCCAGCCACTCGATTGAAGGGTCCAGTTGTGTGACAACCTTGTCAATCTCACTGGAAAGCTCGCGGTCGGAATCGACGTGCGCCGGTCTGGGAGGCGCGCCCTCCGCGATCCTAGACACGACTCCAGTCGCCCGGCCGTACGGAGGCAAATCGTTCGGGTCCGCCAACGCGAAGGTTCCCTGCGTGCCCCCGGATAACGTCCGCCCAGCAGGTCGCTGCTCGCCCCCCGAAACCGTGGCGGGGCGCGACAAAAGACTCGCGTTTTGGGCGTGCGCCCGAGCCGCGGCGCTCGTCGCGGCTTTCGCCGATCCTCCCAGCCCGCTCCCCGTTCGGTTGAGAAGCGATGCTTGACCACCATCGCTGGAGGACGTGGAGGATGTGCGTCGCGTCGTCCCGTTGGGCTCGCGGCCGCCGGACAAGGTGGACGTCGACGGCCGTCTTGCCGCCGCGAGCGCCTGCGCGCCCCTCGACGCCCCGAGCACGGGCGACGACACCCTGTTCGACCCCCCCCCGAACCCGTTACCCCCGCCGCTGTCGCCTTCTAACCGAGCCGCGAGCTCCTTCATCTGCCCCGGGCGAATGCTTCCATGTTTTTGTAGCAGGCGAAGCATGTCTCCTCCCGCGGACGGCGCCGCGGCGACGAGCGCGCAAATTGCGGCTTCCCGCACCGCCGGTTCCCGGTCCTCCAGCGTCTGATTGTAAAGGAGTAAATGTCAGTCTTGTATGCGCCATCAGTCGGCGGAATGTGGTGACTGGGAAATACGCACCGTGACCGCTACCGGTACGACTAGCTTGACACCTAGGTTTAGGTCGCCACTGGCAATTTCGCCAGCCAGTTCACGAAACGCGCGTTCCACGATTCGCAGGGTTTCTTCGCGTACCCTCCAATTTTTGTGCCGCCACGCGGGTGATTCTTTTCCCACCAGCTCGTGTGCGCCGACGACGGAAGATCGCATCAGCGCTATGAATAAATCCCGTCCCGAGTCTCGAACCGGGCCCTTTGCGTCACCCAAGCGGTCGAAGGCCGCGGGCAGTAACGGGTGCACTAGTGATGCGGTGAAACAATCGGGGGCGCCCAGAACGGCGACGGCCAACGCCGCCAAAGCCCCGGCGCACACCTTGTAGTTTGCGTCTTTGAGCGATTTGTGAATGGCTTCGCAAAGACACGCGGCTTCGTCGCGGGAGCTCACGGCGTGGCGTGCGAGGTAGGTCTGAAAGGTTTGGCGGGTTCGGAGTTGGGAGTTTGGGTGGGTCAGGGTTGTGGAGGGAGATGGCTTTTTGTGCGCGACGCGGCGGTGCCGAAAAACGCGAAAGGTTTGGGAAACCTCTCGGTGACCAACCGTCGTGGTTTCCTTTCCCGTGTCCCTCGATCGACGACCGGGTTGGAGTTTTCGCCCGCGCTTCCCCTTGACTGTCGTTCGGCGTGCGCGTGCGTCGTGTTCACTTCCCGGTCGAGTGCCACGCGCGTATCAATGGCCGGCCACAGTGGCGGATGTCTCGTGAGACTCGCCACTCGCCACACGGGCCTACGCCTCGCTCGGTTTGAAAACAAAAACGTAGACCAGATGATGCGCATGCGCGTCTCCAGGTGCCTGTCTGCGAGGTTCCCTTTCCGAGCCGCACGAACAGTGAGGACGTACCTGTAAATCATCCACCGCCGCGCTTCGGGTCTTCATGTTGGGCGACGCCATGCTCTGCAACGTGCGCTCCATGGTTGCGCGCGGTACGGGCAGAGGTGCGCAGATCCACGAGGGGGATAACTAAACTCGAGAACAAGATGGCGGTGCCGTGCGGTCACCCCACGACGCACGCCGGATGCGTCTTCCAATAAACCGTCCCCGCGAAGACTTGCCGAAACGTCCACGCGCCGCGAACGAGCACGTCCCGTCCCGAAGGCGTCGCACGCGCGCGACTCTGGGGGTGCCCGGAAGCGCGGACTCGCCTCGGCGACGCAAGCGCGACTTATTGCCGTTGCAAAGGCCCTTCCGAGACTTGGTGGCGCGCCCGCGGTTTGTTAAAAGTCTTTTTGGTTCGTCAAAAGTTTCCGGCCGCAAGAAAATACGGCAAAGCTGAGTCACACGCGCGTCGCCCCGGGGCCGCCGTGATGTCCACCGCGTTGCAGGTTACCACCCGCGCGTCTAAGCCGTGGGACAAGCTCCGTAAGGCTTCCCGGTCGCAGCCCTCCACGCCGAGCAGCCCTAACGAGCCGGGGCCGTTCCGTGTGCTCCTGGACGATGTTGGGAACAACGAACTTCCCATTTTGCCACACCAGGATGAATCACCCAGCACGACTGGCGCTGTCTCGCACCTGCCCACGGTCGTCTCCGGTGTCCCCACCGAAGAGTTACGCCGCTTGACCGGAGCGAAATCGCAGTCACCTCCGGACAAAAAAAACCAACCCGCCCTCGCGCCTTCCAAGGTTTACGCGCGGAGCAAGTCGGATTCGTGCGAGCGGTCTGTAACAGGGGAGCGGTCTGTAACTGGGATGGACAGAACCGAAAAGACCGCAGACAAAACTGAAAACACGGCAGGCAGTGGTTTGGAATCGGGCATGGAGCGCGTCGCGGTGGCTATCACGAAAAACGACGCAGCCTCGACTTCGAACCGAGGACCTTTCGATTCCTTTGATCCCGACACTAACCAACAGGAACAAGACGTAGACCCCGATTTCACCTGGCTTTTAACGCGTCAGCTCGAGGTGGAGATGAGCTTGCGAGGCGACGCGCTGGCGAGCCAGGGTGATGTGGAGAAGACTCGAAAAACGTTTCACGAGTTTACGCTTTTTTTTCAGAGCCTGAACGCCTCGGCTGCGACGCTGTCAAACGAGTACGACTCGAAACAGAAAAACCACAGCCCACCGAAAGGCACGGCGCGACAAAAGCACGGATTCCTGGTGCCTCCCGTGGATTCGAACCAAACACCCGCGTGCGCACCGTCGCTTCTTTTCCAGGAGTTGTTACACCGCGTAGCCGGGTTCGGCGTGAACTCTGGGCAGAGCGTGGACGAGCAATCGTCGCAAAGCAACGTCCCGATGCACAACAGCAAGGTGTTATACCGACAGAACGTGTTCGACCTGGAAGTCCTGACTCGGTGCGACGAGGTGTTGGGAACGGAAAGCATGCAGCGACTCGGGGCATCCGGTACGTATTGCATTTCCCAAATCCCGCCTCCACGTTTGACCACACAAGACTGACATTTTCTTTTATCATCTCAGTGAAAAGCATGCGGCAAATTTTAAAGGTGAAAATCGAAGACGCAAACGACGTGCGCATGGCGGAGGAGACGGTTCGCGGCGCGCACTTGTTTTTCGAGAAACTCGCAACGCACTCGCAAAAACAAAACAAGCAGGACTTTGAAATACTCAGGAAACTACGAGCGGCGTGACAGGTGGTGGAAGGTTGGGTGTATAGAGGTTAGTAGGTTGTGTATATAGACCGGTACATACCACGGTACACGTCTCGACCTCGACAGGGCAGTAGGGCGATAGCAGTCATTTAAGTCAAATGAGTCAGTCAAAATTTCAGACTGCACCTTTTCCATGTCGTTGCCGATCTTCGATCGTCACTTCCGTGCGCCCTCCTGGTCGGTTCGTGCCCTTCAAACGTTCAAAAATGCCTCTCGGCGACGGCGCCGCGACTCAGTTCGACCCGATGATGTTACAGATGGCGCAGCAGGTGGCGCAAATGGCGGACGGCGAGAACCCGATCGAGCTTCTTCTGGATCTGTACTTCGGTTTTTTACGGCGCAAGACGGATTTCTTCGACGAACCCGGGCGGTGCCATGATGCGGTGCTCGGGGCGTACCAGCGGCAGGCGGATATCGTGAACAAGGCGCAGCGTTCAACTGCCGCGGTGGCGTCCAAGAAAGCCAAAGAAGCGCAAGCCGCGTTGCTCGCCAAACAAGACCGGGAAGCGGCTACGCAACAACAACAAAAAGAAGAAGATGAGGCGCGACGCGCGCGGGTGAAACAAGCCGAGCTCGATCGGGCGCTCGCGGAGCAGAACTGCTTGGCGGACGGCACGCCAAAAATCACAGAAATCACGTCAGACGGCGATGGTGACGAAGACGATGACGACGCGTTGGCTCCTGGCACGATCGCCCCGAACCCCGGCAACGGCGGCGACGCGAATCACCACGCGTGGACGCAAACGCTCCAGGACGTTGATGTGCGCATCCGCGTGCCGGTCGGTACCACTGCGAAGCAGATCGTGTGCGACATACACAAGAAACACCTCCGGTTCGGCCTCAAAGGCGAACCAACTCTCATGATCGACTCCGATTTCTACAACGAAGTCCGCGTGGATGACTGTTTCTGGACGCTCGAGGACAAAATCACGGTTTCGCTGACCCTTTCCAAGGCGAACGACATGGAGTGGTGGACTCGCGTGTGCGTTTGCGACCCGGAAATCGACACCAAAAAAGTAGCCCCCGAAAACTCAAACTTAAGTGACCTGGACGGCGACACCAGGGCCACCGTGGAGAAGATGATGTACGACCAACGGCAGAAACAACTTGGGCTGCCCACCGCGGACGAACAGGCGAAGCAAGACACGATGGCGAAGTTCATGACGTCGCACCCGGAGATGGACTTTTCAAACTGCAAGTTCAATTGATGAGAGTGTAGTGCTGCGCAGCTCTTAGCGTAATGACACGTGCGGCTTGTCCTAGCTTTAGATGAAGTAACACGAAGTCACTTACGGAGTAGCGTCTTGACGTTTGATGTTGATTGCATGCGTCGATTAAATCGACCCGACTACGGTACGTCTTCGTCGCTTGCGTGTTCGTGTTCATAACCGTCTACTGCGCCATCGCGTCTCCCGCTTCATCCGCAGCCTTGAGATACAGCACGTTGTTACACCTGCGTTCGGGGTTGGGGGGGGGGAAGGTTTTGGTGAGTCACTTTTGGTAAGAAAGGAGGAACGTCGGGTCGGCTTTCGAACTATTGTCGCGACGATCGAATTAGGGTTGCGTGTCGTGTCGCCTTCGTAAACACGGCCCACCTCCGCCCCAGGTGCCGGAAACACGGCAACGAGTGTCACCTAAACCCGTACCTTATCAACACCTCCCCCAGGTTCCCCGCGAACTTCCCGTCGATGTACTCCTCCGTGCTCGCGAGTTGCAGGTTCATGTACGCATCCGTGCTCACAAGGAAGCCTTTGTACTCCATCCCCCATTTCAGTTTCACCAGAACTTGCTTGCCCGTGAGCTGGTTCAGGAAAGGCTTGGGGTTCACCGGGACGGTGGCGCTCATTATGGCGAAAACGAAGTCGCGTGAACCGCACGAGTCACGAGACCGACACCACCGGCGCGTCGCGAAGAGTTGTGTCGAGGGGTGGGACACGATCGGCGTGGGACCATGCCCGTCCCAGGCGAGGAAATCGCCTCTCTTTTTGCCCGCCATTTTTTTTTTCGAGAATTTGCTTTGCGAGGCTCCTCTTGCCAAAACAGCCAAACGTCGTCGCACCGCGCGTCGGGTTCCTAGCTCTGTGGTGTTTGCGTTCGTGGAAGCCGGCCGTTCGCGAAGTTCGTGGTGTCCACAACGACCGCTTGTTCGCGATCGCGTTTCGGAAACACCCAGTGGCGATCGACCTGGACCGTGACTGACTTGCCCGCGGTTGGATTGTCTGCGTCGGGATTGGCAGGATCGGCCGCTTCGTGAAGTGCAATTTAGCCGACTACGATCTGCCCAGTCAGCACGCGCGATGTCGGGGCACGGCGCGCCAGGAGGTACGCGATGGATACTTGCATTGCGCAATAACGTGGACGTGTCCCTCTTTGAATCGGATCAATCGGTTTCGCGATCGTCGTGCGCTCGCCGACCGGTAGACGCGCCAATGCCGGACCGCGCGTTCGTCGAACCATCATCAATCTGACATCGCCCCGCCTCTCCTCCACTTTCCATTCCCAAAAGGGCCCACCACCACCTCCTCCACAACCAGCGCGCTGGCGAACCTTTCGCTACGACCGGGCGGCGGCGGCGGTAACGGTACGACCCGCTCTGGTATCGATTCCACGCGGTCAAATCTCGCGAACCCCCCCGCCCTCCCGCGATGCCTCCACGTCTGCTTCCGTGGCCGATCCTCTCGCTTACCCCTTCCGTCTCTGAAAACAATTTCCGCAAACGCAGGCGAACCAAACGCGCCGCAGTGGCTGGGCGGGTTCAGCGGCGCCGGATCGGGGGTTGGCGACGCAAAAGCCACCGCGCAGGCGGTACGTTTCCGGACACAAAATCTCCCAGCCACCGAGAAGGGACACCCACGCCAAAAAGATGCCCCCGCTGCGACGCGCGACGCAAAGGCAATCTCCGTGTCAGATCTGACCCTCGAAAACTTTGTCTCCAAAAAACAACAGATGGTCGCCAACTCCGCTTTAGTGGGCGACCCGGTTGACCCACGGTGGGGCGAGAGGAAACCGCTGGGAAACAACGGGTGGGTTGAAAAGAAAACGAGGTGGCGGGAGGACGAGCGCGAAGGCGTCAAGGCGTACGGCGGCGGGGGGTGGAACCGGGACACGCGCATCGGTGCGGGTCGCGGGAACGGCCCGAACCTAGGTGGTTTCCCGACTCCAAACGCGAACCAAATCGGAAACAGCGCTTTGCTCGGGGACCACGCGGGAGGGCACGTGCAAAACCCGGGCGCGCAGCACGGCTGGAGCGGGGAGCACGGCAACGGAAACCACGGCCATCCTCTCAATCCTCACGCTTCTCATAATCTCCACGCGCCTCCCCTCGGCCGGCCCGGCGGCAAGGGAAACGCGGCGGGCGAGCCGGCGCGGCCGTCGGGGGGGCGGGGTTTTGTAATGGGGCGAGGCCGGGGAATGGGTGGACAACACTTCGGAGGGCCACCCATGTTGGGGGGCGCCGGTGTCCCCCAAATGGGAAACCACTTCGGCCTCGGCGGTATCCCTCTCGCCGGCGGTGTTCCCATTCCGTCCGGGTTCCACACTCAAGGAATGGGAACACCACGAACCGGGCTATCCGCGGGCGTGCCCCATCCAACGCCGCCGGCGGCGGAACCGATCAAAAGACACGGCCCCGTGCGCTTCGCGTACTCGCATTCAGAGCTGCGCGACGTGCGCGCGCGCGGCGGGAGCTTCCCGCTTCCACACAACGTGGATCCGGACTCCGTCCCCCTTGTCACAGTGAAACCGGGTGACACGACTTGGGAGCTCACCGTGGAGGGCGCGCGGGGCGGCGCCGCCACGCGGATGGCACGGGAGTGGGCGCACCCCAACGCCGCCGCCGGGATTGGCGGTTCCACGCTGCCCGTCCCCAAGAACGGCGCCACCCCGGAGTGGGCCGCGAGCTCGCAAGAAAGCGTGGGGTCGTTCCACCTGGGCGGCCCAGTTCCTGCACTGACCGCAGAGGAGCAGGCCCGGTTCATGTCGGCTGCTGAAACGAACTGGCTCACGGGCGGCGCGGGCGGCGCGGGCGACGCCGGCCTGGAAGGCGCTCTGGAGAGCGAGAGCGAAAACACAAACCGGGGCGGCGGCGTGACCGGCGACCCGGACGTGGATGACAACGATGGCACCGAGATACACCGGGTGGATACGAACTCGCTGTCGCAGGCGGCCGGTTTGGGGGAGCAACAAGAGACCTCTGGAAACACGAACCTGTATGGGCAAACAGTCACAAGCAGTCACGAAACACCGTGGATATACAAGGACCCGAGCGGCGTTTGCCAGGGTCCGTTTCCGAAACACGACTTGATGGAGTGGCACACGTCGGGGTACTTTCCCCTGGACTTACCCTTACGACCAGCGGACGCACCACCCGACATGCCCTTCGTCCCCCTCGCCGAGATGCTGGAGTGCGGGTGGCGGTACCCCGGGCCACGGGTGGAAACCGCTGAGGCGATGCTCGCCGAGTCGGCGGCGAGGTCGACGACGCGAACCGCGGACGCGGAGGCGGCTGCGGCGCGGACCTCGCGGGAACGTCGAGACGCGGCGGACGCAGAGGCACGACAAGTGTTGGAATCGGTGCAACGCGCGGAGGCGAAGCGACTGGTGAGAGAAGAAATGAGGGAGCGCGAAATGCATGAGCAGCAAATGCAGCGACAGCAGGCGCAGCAACAGAAGCAGCAACAGCAAGGCACGGGGTGGCACGGCGCGGCGCCTCCTACCCTCCGCGCGCCGCCGCGGTCGCTCGCGGATCTGGAAGGCGCCGAGTACGGCGGACACGTTTCGTCGTCCCAGAGCAACCAGCCCAACCTGCTTGCGAACTTGTTCGGCGGCGGCGGCGGCACCACCGCTGCGCACGGCGCGCCTCCTCCCCCCCCCCCGGGGGGCG
>Ga0222630_1000572_pt1 | contig 18665 bp, 9 predicted proteins | sample AntAcemetagenom3_FD_179842 | JGI IMG/M metagenome (GOLD analysis project Ga0222630, IMG submission 179842) | Saline water microbial communities from Ace Lake, Antarctica - #3 | ecosystem: Environmental > Aquatic > Non-marine Saline and Alkaline > Saline | place: Antarctica: Ace Lake | collected...
TGTTGAGCGGCTATGGCCAGCGGCGTCCATCCGTTATCCGTCGCCTTGTTGACGTCCGCGCCCGCCTCCATCAGCGTCCGCACTACCGCCTCGTGGCCCTGTTGAGCGGCGATGTACAGCATCGTCACGCCGTCATCCCTTGCCTTGTTGACGTCCGCACCCAACTCCATCAGCGCCCGCACTATCACCTCGTGGCCCTGATGAGAAGCATTAAACAGCGGCGTCACGTCGTCATGCCTTGCCTTGTTGACGTCCGCACCCAACTCCATCAGCGTCCGCACTACCGCCTCGTGGCCCTGTTGAGCGGCGATGTACAGCATCGTCACGCCGTCATCCCTTGCCTTGTTGACGTCCGCACCCAACTCCATCAGCGCCCGCACTATCACCTCGTGGCCATTTTGAGCGGCATTAAACAGCGGCGTCATGTCGTCATGCCTTGCCTTGTTGACGTCCGCACCCAACTCCATCAGCGCCCGCACTATCGCCACTTGGCCATTTAGAGCGGCGATAACCAGCGGCATCACGCCGTCATCCCTTGCCTTTTTAACGTCCGCACCCAACTCGATCAGCACCCGCACCACCACCTCGTTGCCCTGATGAGAAGCAATAAACAGCGGCGGCATGCCATCATCCGTCGCCTTGTTGACGTCCGCGCCCAACTCCATCAGCGCCCGCACCATCGCCACTCGGCCATTTAGAGCGGCGATGTACAGCTCGTTCTCTTCACATGGGCAACCGTTCTTGCGCGCCCACAGTAGCACCTTCAGATGCCCGCCCTCCGCAGCTTCATGGCACGTGAGTATGTCCCACGGGCAGCCTTTCGCGCGTGCCCACCGCAGCACCTCGAGGTGCCCGCCCAAAGCCGCCGCCGAGCACGTGTCCCGGTCCCACGGCCAGCCGACCGCGCGCAACGTCTTCAACTCTTCGAGCTGTCCGCTCCTCGCCGCTGCCTGACAAAGGAGTTCTTGACGCGACAGGCGACCTTGCCGTTGCATGCGCTGCAGCGCGCTTAAACATCCGAGCTCCACGGCACGCTTTTCATCAAGCTCCTTAAGCCGAAGCCCCGTTTCTGCCACCGCGTCGCGCATCGCGCGGCTCACCGCTGGGAGCCGTGCGAGATCGGCGGGGTCGTCGAAACACTCAGATCTGAGAACGTGAGTGACGACGAGGTGGTTGGGAAGGCGGGGGAAGGCTTCGCCCGCGTTAGCATCGCGGCGGCGCTCGCGCTTTTGCTTTCGCGCGCGAGCTTTCTTACCGGACATGCAGTTGGAAGAGTGGATGGTTTTGTGTCCGCGTCGTGCGCGTCGTTGTGCCTCGAGGCTTCCGAGAATGTGCGTATTCCCAGCTCACAGGGACGGGACGGGGTTGGGGACGGGGTTGATAGGTAAATGTCACAGGTAAAGTGTAAATTTAAAAGGGATGTACATTTCGGATCTCAAAGGCGGTAGACTTTCAAGCAGCAATTCTCCTTTCAAATGGTTTGCCTCCCGCACATCACTCGCGTCACGCGGCGGCGGGTCAAACGGGGTCATATGGCTCTTTCAGAGCAAATATTGACTGTACAAGGCGGTCGGTAGAGTACTACGCGTCGTTCACAACCATAACAGTACCCATGTTACTGTCAAGATTACGGCTCTGACGGCGTCTGAGAGGGCATGAGCCACATCGCGAAAACGGGCCGGCTTTTGCGAGAAGTTTGTGGATCTCACTCCGGTGGCTCAGCCGCTCAGTAATCGAGATTTTCGCTAGTAACACGTATCATCTGATGTGCTGTAAAGAGTTATCATACGATATACGAACGACCACCCAGTAAGAATGTGACCTAAAAGTGTCGTCCTGAACTGGACCCGCCGCCCCGCGTGACGCGAGTGATGCTCAAGAGGGCAGCAATTTGAAAGTAGAACTTCTGATTTGAAAGTCTACCGCCTTTGAGATCCGAAATTTACACCTTTTAAATTTACACTTTACCTGTGAAATTTACTTATCAACCCCGTCCCCAACCCTGTGAGCTGGGAATACAGAATGTGCGTTTTACGATAAAATTCCGAGGCGACTGGAGAAGACTGGAGTCACGAAAAACAAAAGCAAATCACCACTTACATAATAAATACATCGCCGTCCAACGCTGATTGAGACGTAAATGGGCTCGTTGGAATCTTCACGATGTCCTCTACGCGCGTGCCAAAAAATAAAAGGCGGCAGTACGATACGCTGAACAAGTGTTTTTTATATACAACGTGACTAAATAAATCAAAGCGTGTGCTCTGCGTTGTTCGCTTACGCCTTTGACTCCTCTTCCACCGGGCGGTGCTGGGGCGCGCGTTCGTTTCTGCAGTTGTTGCAGAACTTTTGCACGGGCACGGCCAGGCCTTCCTTGATTTCTTCCTCCGAGAACTCCCTGTCGATGTAGTACGACTCTTCCGTCTGCGACGGGTCGCCGGGGAAGAACATGGAGCCCCACATGGGGAAGTGAATCGGGATCACGAGCAGGGTGACGCCGATGATGAGGAAGCCCATGTACATGATGCCGTCGTAGGTTTTGATGTCGGGTGAGGTGAAGAACAGCGCCATGTTGACCGTGGCCCCGGCGTTACCGCCGGCGCCGATGTACCCGGACACCACGCCGAGGGAGCGGCGAGTGAGGAAAGGCACGATGCCGTAGGATGCGCCTTCGGAGGCTTGCACGCAGATGGAGAACAGCACCATGGTCAGGATGGTGATGCCGAGGGAGTCCTTTGAAAGACCCATCATGATGCACAGCACGCCTTCCAGGGTCTGGCACAGCCACAGCGTCCAAAGACGGCCGCGCATGCCGAACTTCACGGAGGCGTAGTCGGAGGCGAGGCCGCCCAAGGACCTGGCGAAGAGGTTCATGAGGCCGTAGCACGACGCCAACACGCCGGCGGTCACCAGATCGAGCTCGAACTGATCGTACAAGTACGACGCGACGATGTTGTTCATGGTGAGCTCCACGCCGAAGCAGAAGCCGTAGGTGGCGACCATGCACCACATGCGGTAGTTACTGCACCCGAGCATTTGGGTTTGGAACGCGCTTTTCTTTTCCAGTTGCCCGGACGTGTGCAGGAGCTTGTAGTTGCCGTCGGGCAGATCTTGCCCAAGGAACATCACGGCGACGCCGGCGATGGTGTGCATCAGACCAGGGACGATGTAGGCCCACCTCCACGCGGTGTAAATTCGTCCTTCCGTACCGGCGACCATGCCTTTGTAGATAACGGGCATGAGGAACTGCGTCACGCCGCCGCCGAGGTTACCCCAGCCCGCCGCAGTGGCGTTGGCGATGCCGACGCACTTGCCGTTGAACATACAGGACATCCAGAACTGGCACGCCACGAAGGTGGACAAGCCGAGGCCGATGCCGAGGCGGCAGATCAGGAACCCCGCGGCGTCGGTGACGTAGGACATGCAGAAGCAGAAGGGGGCGGAGAGCAGGAGGACGATTGATAGGCCGTATCGCGGGCCGACCAAATCGCACACGCTGCCCATGATGACGCGCGCGATGATGGTGCCGGTCACGGCGGCGAGCCCGGCGTCTCCGAGGTTAGGCTTGGTGAGCTCGAGGTCTTCGCGGATAATGGCGACCATGGGCGCCGCGGCGAACGTGCTCACGAAGGACACGAAGAAACCAATCCACGACATGTGGAAGGAAGCGTGGTGGGGGAAGTTGAAGGAGAAGATGTTCAAGGACATGGCTTTGTTTTCGCTGTGAATTGAAAAGGAGGAAAGCGGGGGTGGCGGCGAGGTTAGGGGCGAGGCAGGGGGGCGGGAAACGACCTCTCGCGATGGTTTGGATCGACGAACACCGCGCAATCGCGATCGCGCGCGTCTTGGGAACCGGGGGAACCCGCCGCGTCTCGCGTCCTCGCGTGACCTCTCGGCGTCGGTCCGTGACCGACAGCTTTCGAGGTTGGCGAAAACGGAAGAGGCGTGGCGCGGGAGACGACGCGAAGAGCGCGCGCGGGGAAAGCAACGAGGGGAGACTTACCTGTCCACCGGGATGGTGAACGTGGGTTGCACAATGGCAGCCATTGTGGAGAGTTTCGACAGGTGCGTGCCAGAGGCGGGCGCGTGCCAGAAAGTGATGCCATCGGGGCTTCCGAGCGGGACTTTGGCGTAAATTAGTTGTCTGAAAGGACACGAAAAAGGCGGAAGTTCGTTGAAATTAACCGCCAATTTTAACCGCCCACAAAGGAAAAGTGGAAAAGTGTCAGTCTCGTATGGTCAAACAGTCTTGGGATTTTGGAAATGCAGTTGGGGAAAAAACGCCGACCCTGCCTCCACTTTTCATCAGAATTAGACGACAATGCCGACGTGGCGGGCTTTTGGCACGCTTTTCCAACCGAAAGGGCTCGGCCAACCGACGTCGTCAAATCGCGGCGCTTTTGCGGTTTCCGAAACGCCTTCGTATGCGCAATCAGTCAGGCGGTTCCGCTTTCTTTTTTCCTCTTTGCCGAAAAGGCAGCGCAACCGCATTCACTTTCGCACGCACCTCCGCCCCCGTCTACACGACACCATGAAGTCTACGCTCACCACTCTCGCCATGTTCGCGCTCGCCTTCGGCGGCGCGGATGCCGGTTTCACCAAGTACTCCGAAATGACCCCCACCGGTGTGGTCACCGTGGACCAGGTCTCCGGCGTTTGCCCGGTACGTCGGTTCCCCAATCGCAGATCCAGCCAGACGCGTCAAAGTCGGTCGCGCCTTTCGCGCCCGTCGCGTCCATCCCCCTGACCCGACCTGACCGTACGTTGCTCGTTCCCCCGTCACCCCACCACAGGCCAAGTACACCAGCGGCGCGAGCAACATCGCCATCTCCTACACCGGTTTCCCCGTCGGCGAAACCGTGGACATCAAGCTTTGCTTCACCAAGGCTAAGATCTCCGAGCGGCCTTGGAGGAAGTTCGTGGACATCGTCGCGAAGAACAAGCAGTGCTGGCAAACCGCGGAGCTCGCGAAGTTCTTCAAAGCGGGCGCCTATGTGACCGACGCGAACGGCGCCGGGACCTACACCGCCGAGCTCCCCGTCAACACTGCGCCTTCCGAATACACCATCCAAGTGCTTTCCAAGGACGCCGGCGGCGGGTACTCGCAGTACCAGGACAGCAAGAACAACAACAACGCCAACTCGTGCTCCATCAAAACCGAAATCTACAACAACCTGCCCACCAACCTCGTCGGAGTGCAGGCGTTCTTCACCGTGTTCTCCATCGTCGTGCTCGTCGCGGCGTACACCTACGACAAGGCCAAAAACGCGTAAGGAATTATTCGACCGAGGGACACGCGGTTGCGACGCGCGCGTGGACTCGTTCTTTTTTCCGCGGGAAAGCGGCCTAGCTACATAGAGGATAATTAAATAACGAAAACAGCAGTAAGTGCGACACACACACGTTTTCGTTTCTTTTTTTTCGCACACAGAACCGTGACCGCGTCCCACCGCGCGCCTCCGGTGATCTCGTCGCGGAGGACAGCGGAGGAAAAAGGGTTTTTAGTCGCCTGAGTTTGTAAACCGCTAGGATGTTAAAAAAAAAAGTGAAGCGTCGGGCAACGACGGGAACGCATGAGTCGTCGATGGATGATGTCGTGTGCGTAAATACGGCACACCCGTTCCTCCCCTGTTCGTGTGACTCCCCAATCTTGCGTTTAAAATGTATAAAAAGAGAACTCACCCACTAACTGTGTCGCGCTCTTTGCGTTACTTCGGCCGCTGCCGTCCGTCGGAACAACTCCGCCCGGGGGGGGGCCTGTTTAGAACCGCATGTACGTCTCCTTTCCAAAGCCCAGGGACTCCAGCGCGGGGGTCACCGCTTTGTCCATCATGGCGGGGGGCCCACACATCAGGATTTGCGTTTCGCCGTTCTTTCCGACTGCGGGGAGACACTTGCTGAGCATCTCGGCGGTGACGAACCCACTCTGGCCGTCCCACTTCGCAGCGCCGGCAGCGTCGTCCACGGTGTAGTGCACGGTGAGGTTCTTGTGTGCCGCCGCGAGCTCGTCCAGCTCGGCCTTGAGCAAAATGTCGGTGGGCGTTTTGTTCGCAAACAAAAGGTCCACGCGCGTGGTGTCCCCGACGTCCTTGAACACCTGCCGAATGACTTGCAGCATGGGCGTGATCCCGGTGCCGCCGCACACCATGCCCAGGTGTTTGATTCCCGCTCGCACGGTGGTCGACCCCGCAACCGGGTCGAACACGGTGAACTCGCCTCGGTCGGTGTAGGTCAAGTTCCCGGTGGCGCTGCTGAACGTCACGGCGTCGCCGGGGAGTAAGCAATCAAGGTGCGTGCTCATCGCGCCGCCGTCGTACACCTTGACCATGAACTCCACGAAACCAAGGTCGTCGTCCGAGGAGATGGGCGTGTATGGCCGCGAAACCGTGGCGCCGGTTTTGTCCGTGAACGACAACAACACGTGCTGCCCCACGGGCAGCCCGAGCACGTGCTCCGCCGACTGCAGGGCGAAGCGGAAAACGCGCGTGTCGGGCGACACGTCCGCCTTGAACGCCAACTTCAACTCCACAAACTCCCCGGCGGCGGGAAGCGCCAATTGGGTACCGACAGGGTACGCCTTCACGGGTCGCGCGCTTACCGGTGCGTTCGCGGCTCCGTCCTTCAGAGGCTCGAACTTCGCGGCCGGCGCGCTGCACGACGGGCACACGTAGTCCCCGGGCAACTCCGCGAAAGGCTTGTCCTCCTGGTAGATGTACCCGCACCCGGTGCAGATGTGCGTCGCGGCGCCCATGGCTTTGGGAATGCCTTTGGTATACTTGGCTGATTTGTTGATTTTCCACCGGCTCGCGTTCTGCGGGTTCAGTGAAGGCGTCGCTTTGCGCGTCGCGCCGAAGCTCTCGATGCAGATCTTCTCCAGAAGAGGCAACATCTCGGACACCGGGATCTTGGGGTACTCCGGGCTCTCCTTTAAATGCCCACCAGGGCCCACAGTGCCGCCGACGAAGATGTTCACGCCGTCCACCATTCCCTTCGCCCCTGAAGGGTCCTTCACCTGCGCGCCCATCACGCCGATGTCCGCCACCTGCACGGGCGCGCACGAGTTCGGGCACCCCGTCCAGATCATCCGCAGGTCGCCTTTGGGGAAATCAAGCACGCTTTCCAGGTGCTCCGCGGTGGCGTACGCTTGCTTTTTGGTTTCGATCTGCGCGAACCCGCAGAACTGCTTCCCAGGGCACGCCACCATCCCCGCCAGCACCGCGCCCGGGGTGACGGTCAGGCGCTGCAGCAGCGGCTCCGCGAGAAGGGCGGAGAGCTTCGCGTCCGGGACGTCGGGGAAGATGAAGTTCTGCTCCACGGTGAGACGAAGCTCGCCGGAGCCGTACATATCCGCCAAGTCCGCCATGTCCTTCATGTCCTCCGCTTGCAGCCGTCCGCCGGGCACGCACACCCCGACCCAGTTCAAACCTTCCTGTTTTTGTTTGTGCACGCCGAGGTATGAGCGTCGGGCGATTGAGGTGTCGATTTTGTCCGTCTCCGCTTCCAGCGCGAGCTCACCGCTGGGCATGCGACACGCGACTTCCGCCCTGAACTTGTCAAGCCCCATCTCGTCGATGAGCCACATCATCCTTGTTTTCTGCCTGTTACCTCGGTGGCCGTAATCCCGGAAAGTCGTGATCACCGCGTGGGTCAGGGCGACGACTTCTGTTTCGGGGACCCACGCGCCGAGGGGCACCGCTTCCGCCGCGCGGATTGACGAGATGAACCCGCCCACCAGGATGTTGAACCCGGGCTTCCCGTCAAGGTCCGCGGGAATAAACGCCAGGTCGTTGATATCGGGGTGCTCGAAAAAGTCAGGCCCGCCCACAACGCACACGTTCCACTTCCGACCGAGGTTGCTGATCTCCGGGTTACCGCGGCCGCCGCCCGTGACGTAGTCCTGGATGTCCCGCGTGAACGGGCGCGTATCGACGACTTCGTGCGGGTCAAACCCGGCGAGCGGGTTCCCGGTCGCGTTCCGGACGTTGTCCAACCCGGACTGTAACGTGGACATGTTCAGCTTCATGCACCCTTCAACGATATCAGGCGCATCTTTCAGCTCGATGCCCCTCAGCTGCATGTTTTGCCGCGTGGTGATGTCGGCGCACCCGTCTTCGCCCAAGTCAGCGACGATCCCGCTGAGGTGCCTCATTTGCGCGGACGACACCACGCCGTTGGGAAGCTTCAAACGCATCATGTACCGGCCGTAGTGGCCTTTTCTCCTGTGGAACAACCCCGCGTACTTCGGGCGGTGGTCCACGTCGTCCGGGTCTGGGTGCGCTTTGTCCCACGCCTCGAAATCCCCGCCGTTCGCGGTGATCTCCTTCGCCATCTGCTCGATCCCGCCGAGGTGCACCGTGTGTTTCAGCGCGTCTTTCGCCAGCTTCAAACGCTCGAACGGGTTCGTGGGCTTGTGGAACTGCTCTTTAACCTGGTAATACCCGTCCACGTCGCGAAACACGTGCGCGTCGTCTTTCTGCACGTCAGTCAAGCCGTACTTCGCCATCGTTTCTTTGTTGAACGCGGCGAGACCGTTCGCGTCCTTGGGGCCGGGAAACACGCGGCCGGTGGCGACGCCGAACTCGGAAGCCACGGAGGGCCCGGAAGCCACGGCGTTGGTCTTGACCTTGCGCGCCTGTTCGGGTGGGGGGTGGGGGAAATTGAATTGGGGATGTCAGGGAAGGAAGGAACAAGAACAGGTCCACACCGTGGCGGACAAACAATCGAGATGTGAAGTGGAAAAGAATAAACTAGCCAGCTCTTCTTGGTCGGGGCACGCACCATCACGCCGGCGAGGACACCGGCGACGGCGAGGCCAGCGCCGGTGGTGAGGGGGGAGATGGAGCCCGCGGCGTTGGACGGGACAGGCTGCTTGACCGCGACCTGCGGACGTGTTTGGGGGTAACGTGGTGGGTTGGTGGGGGGTGTCAGTCTGGTGGTTCTCAGGTGAATCTCGCCGTCTCGCGCGATGTCGTCTCTGCGAAAACGCGGGGGTCGCACCTGCGCGGTGAGGTTCGCGGGCTTCCCCGGAGGGAGCAGGCTCTTCAGGGGAAGGGACTGCATGGTCGAACACACTACGGGAAACCGTGAGTTCTCGAGTCCGTGCTTGGTGTCGTGCACGAGGTCAGTGCCCACGAGACGGCCGCGGAGGCCGCGTTGAGGCTTCGCGAGAAAACGCAAGAGCGACTCCAAAAAAGCCAAAGTAAACCAGGAAAAACTGACAATCCTGCCTCCTTGACCGACAAGTCGGCAAACGAACGACGGCGCGTCCGCTTGATCGGGTTTTTTGACCCGAAAATGCGGTTGAAACCGGGACGAAAAAGCGCGCCAAACTCGAAACGGCATTGTCGTCACAGACGACAAACTTCGAAAGGTCGTTATTTGCAACTGTCGCAACCGACTTCGCAACTGTCGTCACCAAATTTGCGCTCGAAAGGACCCGAAAAGGAATCGGTCAAGAATTCCGTGAAAAGACCCATGATTGACCAGTAATCGCGGTTTTGACGCCAGTGTTCACCCCCCGTCCTTTCAACCAGGCCGCCGTCGCCGCCGATGAACGTCGGCACGTTCGAGGACGGCTGTCGTCCCGTGTTTCGTGTCGCCTCGCGCGCGTTCGTGTTCGTGTTCGTGCGTGTCCCGTGCCATTCCCACCCGCGTCCCCGCCGGCCGAGCGAGGGGTTTCCCGCGTATCTTCCCCTTTCCCTTTGCCTGCCATGCCCCGCGTCGCGGACATCTCCCTAGGGTCCTCGGACGCGTCCTCGGGACGTGCCAAAAGCATCCCCACGCTGTTTGGCCAAGGCGTGTTCGCGGTTGCCGCGGTCAAGAAAGCCATCGAGCTGCTAAGAGGGGACCAATCCTCGGAGGCGCGGCGCCATGTTAAGACGCAGTTCGGGGTGGACGAGATTCACTTTTTAAAAGCCCTGCTCGATGCGGACGGCGACCGACGGCCTCTTATCGAGCACCAGGCGAACGAGGTCGACCCGCGAGACGCGAAAACTCCCGATGCGTGGGTCCCGAGGCACAAAGATTTGATTCGTCTCACCGGGATTCACCCGTTCAACGTGGAGCCGCACTTGACGGATTTGATGAACTGCGGGTTAATCACCCCCGCGCCACTGCACCTGGTGCGCAACCACGGCGCGGTGCCGAGGCTTGACTGGGACACGCACCGCGTTACGGTGGGCGGGCTGGTGGGGAAGGAAAAGAGCTACACCATGGACCAGCTCGCGTCCATGAAAAGCGTCACGTTTCCGATGTTGCTGGTGTGCGCCGGTAACCGTCGTAAGGAGCAGAACATGCGCCGGCAAACCATCGGGTTCAACTGGGGTCCCGCGGGTCTTTCGAACTCGATTTGGACTGGGGTTCCCCTTCACGTGCTTCTTAAGAACGCGGGCGTGACCGAAGTCACGGCGGAGCGGCAGTACGTGTGCTTCGTCGGCCCCGACGGCGAACTCCCGAAAGGCAAAGACGGGTCGTACGGCACGAGCGTACCTCTTGCGAAAGCGCTCGACCCCGCGCAGGACATCATGATCGCCTACGCGCAGAACGGCGAGAAGCTCCGCCCGGATCACGGGTTCCCGGTACGGGTTATCATTCCCGGGTTCATCGGCGGGCGCATGATCAAGTTTCTTTGCGGCATCACGGTCACGTCCGTGCCGAGCGATAACTTTTACCACTTCAGGGACAACAGGATTCTTCCCCCGCACGTCACCAGCGAGCTCGCGGAACAGGAAGGGTGGTGGGAGAAACCGGAGTACATCTTCAACGAGCTGAACATCAACAGCGCGATTTCGTCGCCCGCGCACGACGAGAAAATCCCGATGTTCCCGGGGAGCGAGTACACCGTGAAGGGGTACGCGTACACGGGCGGTGGCCGGAGCATTACCCGGGTGGAAGTTTCCGTGGACGGCGGGCACAACTGGCGACTGGCGACGCACAAACAACCCCCGCTTTCCATGTACGGCAAGCAGTGGTCATGGGCGCACTGGCAATACACCATCGATTGCGACGCCCTGGCGCAGTGCGATGAACTCATGTGCCGCGCCTGGGACGAAGGCAACAACACGCAGCCCCGGGATTTAACTTGGAACCTGATGGGCATGGGGAACAACCCGTGGTTCCGTGTGAAAACAAAAAGCTCACCAATCGGCAGCTCAGGCGAGCGCTGGCTCACCTGCGAGCACCCCACGGAACCCGCGTCGAAGCCAGGCGGGTGGATGGGGAGCGCCAGCGGCGGGTGGAACCTGAAAGTGGACACCATGACCACGCTGCGCGCGGGCGAGGAAGCGCAAATCCCCGAGAACCAGGCAGAGCAAACCACGCTCTGGCTGAACGACGGCGTGGAGGTGGTGGAGGATAAGGCGCCCGCGGTGAGCGTTGGGTACACCCCACCGCCTCCTGGCGCGAAGTTGATTTCCCTAGCGGAAGTCGAGAAGCACGACGACGAAAACGACTGCTGGCTCGTGGTGAAGGGCAAGGTGTACGACGTGAACGCGTACCTGAAAGACGGGTCGCACCCTGGTGGCAACGCGTCAATCACCATGAACGCCGGGGTGGATTCCACGGAGGACTTCGAAGCCGTGCACAGCGCAAAGGCGTGGAAACAGCTGGAAACGTACGTCATCGGGTACCTGGATCCTAAAGATGACCCGAACGCCGCGGCGAGCGCGGAGAGCACCGCGCACGTCACGCTGAGCTCCGCGGTTGCGACAAAAACCAAGCAACCTCGAGCCACCGGTCCGGTGAACTTGTTGCAGTACGCCTTGGCGAACCCCGATCTGTACGGCAACACGCTTGTCGGGGAGGCGGCGGAAGCGGCTGCTTTTGACCGGATGTGGGCGGGCGCGCGGCGCGTCGCGCCGAAGGACGCGCCAATCACGCTGAACCCGAAAAAGTGGGTCGCCCTGGAAGTCGACGCGAAGGTCCCGCTGTCGCACGACACGATTCTGCTTCGCCTGAAACTAGACAGCCCTGAACACCAGTGCGGCTTGCCCGTTGGGTACCACGTGTACTTGCGCGGGGAGAAGAACGGCGAGCCAGGCGCGAAAACGGTGATGCGCGCGTACACGCCGTCGTCGCTGAACGGCACGTTGGGTTTCGTGGAGTTCGTGATCAAGGTTTACTTCCCGAACGACGCCGCCGCGTATCCGGAGGGCGGCGCGCTGACTCGTTACCTCAACGAGGTCACCGTTGGCGAGTTCGTGGATGCGAAAGGCCCTGCCGGGGAGATCAAATACGACGGCAAGGGGGTGGTTTGGGTGCACGGGTTGAAGAAGCAAGTCAAGCAAATCACCATGCTCGCGGGCGGCACCGGCGTGGCGCCGATGTTACAGATGATCGTCGCGATTCTCGCCGACCCGGACGACACCACTGTGATCAAGTTCCTGTTCGCGAACAAATCGGTAAAGGACATCCTCCTGAAGTACACCCTGGACCGGCTACAGACAGAACACCCTGGGCGGTTCTCAGTGGCGTACACGGTTTCCAAGAGCGACGATGTTTGGAAAGGACTCACCGGACGGGTGGACAAAAAAATGATTGAAAACAATTGCTTCGCCGCCGGCCAGGGCGACGAAACCCTGGCGCTTCTGTGCGGACCGCCGTTGTTCGAAACCGAAACCTGCGTCCCCGCGCTTCTTGAGCTCGGGTACGCCAAGGAAAACATCGTTCGGTACTGAGTCGAGTGGTCGTACCAACACATCATTCATTCATATTCATTATTTTTAGGTTGTAAATAGCACGACACATAAGCAATAAGTTTTTAGAAGTATAACCAGGCGCGCCGCCAAGGGCCTTAATATCCGCTATTATAGCCCTTGGCGCCGCCGACACCGTTTATAGACTAGTCTATTCTCTGCCGTACGCCCAGAAGTGAATTCCCGCCACGAACACGGCGGCGGCGAAAATGTTGCCCAGCGTGACTGGGATGATGTTGTTCATCATCATGTCTTTTATCGTCACCGTGGCGCCGCACAGCATGCCGTGCGGAATCAGGAACATGTTCGCGATTGAGTGTTCGAATCCTAACGCCACGAACGCGGTGATTGGCCAGAAGATTGCGAGGACTTTACCCGCGACGCTCGTCGTGGACATGGCGCCCCACACCCCTAGGCACACGAGCCAGTTGCAAAGCACGCCTTTGAAGAACGCGACCCCGAAGGGAAGCGAGGCTTTCATCGTGGCGATTCCCACGACCGCGGCTTTCGCGGCGGGCGCGGCCGCGGTGTTCGCGCCGAAGGCGAGGTACGCCAACACCACGGCGCCTACAAAGTTACCGGCGTAGGACAGCGCCCAGTTTCGCACCAGCGCTTCTGTCTTGACTCGTTTGGTCAATAAACCGGAAAGCATCACCATCACGTTCCCTGTGAAAAGCTCCGCGCCGGTCAAAACGACAAGGGTCAACCCCGCGGGTAACCCAACCGCGCCTTTCAGGAAGTTGCACAGCCCGGGGTTCGCGCTCGCGAGCGCCGGCGACGCTCCGCCGACGCAGCTCATGAGCAAAGCACCGATGCCGATGAGGGCGCCCGCGGAGAACCCTAACACCAGCGTGGTTGACGGGTCTTGCGCTGCTTTTTTCTCCGCGGTGGCACACACGGTGTTGAACACCGCGGGAGGGGGAAGGGCGTCGCCCGTGGGGGCGGCGTTCGCCACGACTCGCACGCCTCTTCTCGTGGATGATGTGATGGTGCGTTGTACCTTGGGCCGTGCGAAGGCGCCAACGAAGGCGGACTTGTGCGACGCGGTCGCGCGCCGGACGGACGCGCGGACGCGCGCGGTGTGCGCCACGGGGGCGAGCGCGACAGCGGAAAGAGTAGCCATGATATCTAGCGTACCAAGCGCAAGTTGGTCTGCATCGGGGAGGGAGAGCGCGGTTGAAGGCGAGCTCGGACCGATGATAAAACGTCGGACGACGGACGTACGTTTGAAACGTTTCGCTCAGCTGTCGGGAGCAGGCTTAAAAAGTCGTTCATCCATCGGGAAAAGGTCGAGCAACCCTTGGTTGATCGGATCGAGAACGACACATTTCAAAGGAACGCAAAGGGCGAACGAAACGCCAGCCCGCGGAACGACAAAAGTTTTGCCTTGCCCTTTCGCTGTTTCGCAGTTTCAAAACGTTTCGTAAATCGCAAATACTTTTCAACACAACGTCCTCTACTAATAATACGCCCGTCCCTCTCTCTCTCCTACCCCCCTATTTTGATCATGCTCCTGTTTTTTAAGTTCTTCAGGTCGTGCATCCCCGCGTGCGCCGCGGCTTTGCGCTTCACCGCGGCGCTCACGGTTTCCATCAGCGCCTCGTCGTCCGCGCCCGCCCGCATCGCGTCCCGCAGAGACGTTTCGGCTTGGCCAAACAAACACACCTTCAGGTTCCCGTCCGCCATGACCCTGAGGCGGTTACAGGATCCGCAGAAGTTGTGCGTCATGGAGGTGACGAAGGAGACGCTGCCGGTGTGGTTGTCTATTTTAAAGTTCTTTCCAACCTCCGATTTGTCCTCACCCGGAAGAAGCGCCCGGCGTATACTGGGGTGTTTCTCCTCAATCAACGCAAACGCCTCCGCGTAGGACACGACTTTTTTGGTTTCCCATTTGTTCCCGTCGAAGGGCATGTACTCGATGAACCGGACGTTGATCGGGTCGTATCGCGTCATCTCCACGAAGTCCAGAATCTCATCGTCGTTAACCCCGCGCATCAACACCACGTTTACTTTCACCGGGTCGAACCCCAGCGCGCACGCGGCTTTTATGCTCCGCAAAACCCGGTCGTGTCCCTTTCGCCGGGTAAGGAACTCAAACTTCGCAGGCACCAACGTATCAAGGGAGATGTTAACGTGCGTCAGCCCGTTGTTTCGCAACTCCTCTAATTTTTTATGAAGGGTTATCCCGTTCGTCGTGATGGCTATCGTTTGTAAGCCGTCTAACGCGCGCAGCCTCTTCACGATGTCGCCCAAATCGCGCCGCACCGTGGGTTCGCCGCCCGTAAGTCGGATCTTCGTAACCCCCGCCGCGACGAACAGTTTCGCGACCCGTATGACCTCGTCCGTGGTCATTAGCTTGTCGTTGGCGGTCAAATCGATACCCTCCTCGGGCATGCAGTACAAACACCGCAGGTTACACTTCTCGGTGAGGGATATTCGCAGGTAGGAATGGTGTCGGCCGTGCGTGTCCGTGAGAAGCGCTTTTGGTAAGCCCGGGGTTGATTCCGACACACGCAGCGCGGCGATCTGCTCCACCGCCCCGACCGTCACCGCGGTCCGGGGTATGGTAACCGTCAGGGACGCGCGCGGTGACTCTTTGGCGAACACACGGGGCGACGCCTTGCCCACCTCCGTCGATGCCGCCGACGCATCCGAGAAATCGGTCGCCCCCAATCGTGGGCCACTGGGAAAGACCGCCGCGCGCCATCGAGCGCAAGCCGTTCGGGATGCACCGCGATTCGCAGCGCGATGGCATCCACACGCTAGGAATACGCCGTAGGCGAACATCGCCTCGACCGGGCCTTCGGCGCCGAAGGATGTGATGGCCTTTCGCGTCGCGTTCGCTTTTAAGCGAAACTTTGATCGGTGACACTGACCGATAGGGTTTGGTTTCAAGCGAAGAGAAGTGCGCGAAATACCGATCAAATACGATGTACTTTACTCGATCAAAAACCTTTTCACGCCTTTTTCTTCGCCGCCCTGTCCGCGTCTCCCGCCCGAATCTTCGCCTCCGCTTCCTGCGCGCGCGAAAACTCCACCGTTGCTTTGTCCATCGCGAACGTAGCCGCGTTCTTGAACGGACGAGACTCGTGGAAGACCAAGCCGACGCACCCGAACACGACGCCTGTAAAGAAAGAGAGAGAGAATGGACGGGGGGGCGGGTCAGAAAAGTGTAGGAAGGAAGGCGTCGGAAACTTTCTTTGGAGTTTGGGATGGATGGGGAACGGAGTGCGTCGCGATGGCTTGCACCAAGTAGGGAGAAGGGACACGGGACCGATGGGTGTGACGTACTTGAGTACAGGAATAAGTTCACGGTGTATCCGTACTTCGGGGCGTATCCCGCGAAGCACACACACCCGAACGCGACCATGGAAAGCACCAACCCGACGTATTGCTTGAAGTAATAGTCCGCGTTCATAACGTTTCCCTGCGCGTCCATCGGGCCAGCCGGCTCGGCGGTCTTTTTCTTAGCATCCGGGGTTTTGACATCCTTGGTTTCGGTCTTACCTTTCCCGCGGGACCTGAGTTCAGGTTTGGAAGCCGCCATCGTGAACGCGCGTGTGCGGTGTGACGAGCCAATTCGCGTCGGTGGGGTTCCTCAAGCGCCGACCGAGATTTTGGAGGAACGATTTTTCTTTTTGAGGGGCACGGCAGACGGTTGGTAAAACCAGGAAAAAACAAGACAAGTTGCTCTCCTTCTGCTCTTCCAATTCTCCTTTTGCCGAGTTTCTCCTTTTGCCGAGGTGCCCACGAAAATATCAAGCGAGAGAGAGGAGGCGCATGAAGGCGGCGATCCAAGCGACCAGGATCAAAGGAGCGGTGAGGTGCATCCAATGCGCCGATCCCGGCAGAGATGAGAAATTCGGAAACGTTGGGTTTGGGGAGGGGACATGTTTTCAAGACTGCTGTCATACGAAAGAATCACGGCACGGCACGGGAGGCAACCGAACCGTGATTTGCCGCGTCAGACTCAGCGTTTCCGAAGGCCAAAAAGATAAACGTCACCCGCGTTCTCCGCGACGTCACGCGGCCATTACGACGCGCACGCGTGCTTCCCACCCGTATCGCTCACAGCAATCTCACGCACACGTACCATGGCCGCGGTTATCGCAACCTCACGCCGCCCCGCGTTCAACCCGTTCCAGTTCGACCGCGTCTCCACCGCGCCACATCCTGTAAGTTCCAACGCATGTGCCCTGCGTGCCCTACGAATTCCGCATGCAGATCGACGCGCGGTTGCCGCTCGTGTTGTAACGACACGCGCGCGCGCGTGTCCCGACACGACCCGCAGATCCCTTGTTCTCCGGGTTTTCGAACGATGTACGAACTCGCAGGCCCCGCAACCCCGACGAACAAAACCAGGGTTGCCGAGCACACTGGTTAACTGGACCCCGGATGGCAAAGGGATCGTGGTGGAGGACCGCGAGGTGTTCGAGCGCAAGCGTTTGTTCGGCCTTCTCGCGGCAAATGCACGTTCGGGTCGTTCGTCCGGGAACTAAACTCGGTTTACGATTCAGGGTCGTGCACTCTCTCGAAAACGGCGACGCCTGCGACGTGTTCGCGGTGCACGGCTTCGAGCGCCGCGCATGCGACGACTAAAAAAGTGCGATTCATGAAAGTGTATAAAAGATGCTCCAGCCGTTGATTCTGTTGGCGAAAATAAATTGGATGACCCATCCACGTCCATTCTTTCGCACCCTGGCGCCTGGTCTGGTTAGTCGAAACACGGCGGTGGTTAAACGCTTTCACGGTGGTCCGCGCGGTCCGGACAAGAGTGTTAGATACACAACGAAATCGCAGGCACACATCCGCGAAGACCATGCGGTGGTGGTGTACGCGTGTAACTGCGGGACGCACCGGTCGTTGGGGTGAACAAAGCATCTCCATTTAGGGGACGTTTCGTGAGCCATAGAAAAAGTACCTGAAAGCGATCTGATGTCGTTCGGGTTTCGACTTTTGCGGAAAAAGGGGTAAAATGTCGTTCGAAACAGTTGAAATGTCGTTCTTGGAAGTTCAAATGTCGTTCGTGACGTTCCAGAAAATCCCGCGGACCAATCAGAATCCAGAAGAGTGGATTGACGTGGAAGCTTTTGCGCCTTGAGACAGCTTCATGGCACTTTTTCATGTTCGTCATGCGGCACAGCTAATGCGCGCGTGCCCCTGCCCGCGCCGAGTTTTCCGGACCGGCGTTGCTCACACAACAGTCGTGGATCCACGTTGCTTCGCTTGGACTGCGTTCCTTGTGACGACGCGTTCCTTGTGACGACGGCGAGACGTCACGGCAACGAGTTCGCGGTGTGACACACATTCGAGTCGTCCAAGGTACGCGCGCTTGAGTTCCGCCGCAGCGCACGCGGGGACGTAAGCCCTCTTACGCGTAACCATGGGTCTTCTCAAGCACACTGTTACGATCGTCGGCACCGTGATCACCGTCGGTGGTGGCGCGTTCATGTTCACCGCCCCCTCCTCGCAGGCCGGAAACGTGTCGTACAGCCCGCCGCCGAACCCACCGCCACCCCCGCCTGCCCCGCCGCCTCCCGCGCCTCCGGACATCACCGTCGACGCGTTTAACCTGAGCGCGTCGCTCACCGTGGAGCCCGGCGCGTGCGTGTTGATTCCCGAGAACGACAAGGTTGTTGTGGACGGGCTGGGCGACGGGATCCCGGTCAGCGCGTACCTTACACCTCACCCGTACGGCGCCACGGCGATGGCGGTTTATCAGATGATTGTAAACGGCCTGAACGTCATCTCGCCCGCGGCGCTCGAAAACGGCGATACGCTGCGAGTGTATTTGTGCGCGCCGGTCGAGTTTGGGTTCAACGAGACCTTCCGCCTGACCTACGGTGAGCACGTGGACACTATACGCGTGTCCACCCTGTTCGCGCCCCCGCCCAACCCGCCGCCGGCGTCGCCGAGCCCACCTCCGCCGCCTACGCCGCCGCCGCGCAGCCCGGCGCCACCGCCTCCGAGCCC
>Ga0222630_1000574_pt1 | contig 18653 bp, 20 predicted proteins | sample AntAcemetagenom3_FD_179842 | JGI IMG/M metagenome (GOLD analysis project Ga0222630, IMG submission 179842) | Saline water microbial communities from Ace Lake, Antarctica - #3 | ecosystem: Environmental > Aquatic > Non-marine Saline and Alkaline > Saline | place: Antarctica: Ace Lake | collected...
CGAGGGGAACCCTCGGGCTGAGGGCTTAGCTGCGCCAGGGGCAGTGTTTGTGGATCACCGGGCCGCTGACCTCTTGACTCCACCGCGAAGGTTGAGGACTATCTTTCGGGGGAGTAGGGCAGAAATTGACCCAATTGGGCATAGAGGGCGGAAGCTTTTTCCACAGCATCCTCGTCGATGCTGATGCCCAATCCTGGGCTATCGATGGTGCCCCATAACGAGGACGTCCGCGTCGGTGTAGCCGTCTCCAGAACGTCAAAAGCAAGCTCCGACGCTGTCTGCTGATTGCCAATCCCCAGACCCGGTGTCACCAACGCAAGATGATGGAATGCTGTTGCCGCAATTCCTAATTCTCCATGCGTGTGACGGCAAATCGTCGCACCCTTGCTCCGTGCGATGTCAGAAAGTCTGAGGAACTCTGCCGAGCCGGACACCCAATAAGGGGAGAAGGTATAGACGTCAGCCACCTCCTCGCGGATGAAGAACTCCGCAAGGTTCGCCGGGCCCATACCCTCGTTAGCGGCCAAAGAGATATCCAGTTTCCGTCGCAGGCCCTGCATCAGATCTGGAGGGAATTCCGGCACGGGCTGCTCGCAGAGCGCAATCCCGAATTCGGTGCTCCAGCGCCCCAGGTGCTCCAGCGCCTCCTCCACGCTCCAAGCTCCATTTGCATCGACTCGGAGTTCGATCTCCGGACCCAATTTCTCCCGCAGCTCCTGCAACAGGCTGGTCTCAACAGCGCTGTCCAACCCGACCTTTAGGTACACAACTCGATACCCCCCGTCTCGGACCTCATCAAGTTGTTCATCAACTAGGTCAGGATTCCCGCGGGAGAAATAGTAAAAGTAGTCAACCTCCGTCCTCTGGAGTTCACCCCATAACGACCACATCGGTTTCTGCTCAGCCTGTCCGTGAAGATCGAGGAGTGCCATTTCATAAGCGCACCAGGCATAGCTGCCGGTCATGGCTTGGTAAGCCCAGAGGCCTCGGTGAAAAACTTCATGCCGGATTTTCTCGTAGTCTGCCACCAGCTGCCCCACGGCAAAAGGCTTCATGGTTTCCAACGCAGCAAGCATCGCTTCAGAGCTGGCGCCCACACAAGCTTCTCCCCACCCCACCCTGCCGTCGGTGTCCAGAATTTTCACCAGGATCGATGTCACCCCCCGCCGATAAACGACTGAGCTCACTTCGGGAATTCGGTAGGGCACGCTGACGGGAATCAACTCAACGGATTCAACCCGGGCACCATTCATGACGCCAGCCCCCCAGACACGCCGCTACCGACCCTAATCAAGTACTGCGACAACGTCGATTTCGACCAGAATGTGGGCCAATTGGGATCCCACGGTGGTGCGTGCGGGATATGGTTCCTCAAAATATTCGCGATAAACCGCATCGTACTCGGCAAAATCCTCTAAGAGATTTTGCAAGTGGCAGGTAACTTTGACCACGTTCGAGAAATCCAAACCCCGCTCCGCCAATACCGCTGCGAGATTATCCAAAGTTTGCCTTGTTTGTTCCGCCACAGCAGTCCCTACCACCTCGCCAGTGGTCGGGGATTTTGGACCAAAACCCGCAGTGAAGAGGAAGCCGTTGGCTTCAATCCCGTGCGAGTATGATCCTCCGGGTGCTGCAGCGTTGGCGGACATAACTTGGTTTTTCGGCATCGCGCTCCCTCAAAAATAGGTTGAATACAGGGATAGTATCCGATAATCATCATCGGTCGTGGCAATCAGTGGCCACTTGTCAAAGGTCGTACAGGGATGCGAAATTCCCAACGCCACTAGGTCACCTACCTTTAATTCCTTGTTTGTCGTTTTGAGGTAGATGTGTTGGTCGTTGACGTTTACCACTGTGCCCTCGAGGGGCTTAATATCGCCGTCAACGGATTTGAATTTCAGCGGAAAAGGTAAATCGATATCGACAGAAATATCTCTTTTGCCCCCGTTAATGATCACAAGATTCTTCTCGGGCCGAGAAGTTACCATGGACCACACTTCAATCGCCGGGGCGAAAGAGAACTCGGAATCCTTCGCAAACGGATAGATTCCTTCATAAAATCCATGGTCATGGACCAGGTATCCGCCGCTTCGAATTACAACGTTATAGTCCTGACTCTGGGTAAGCGGTCGTAGCTCGTCGACCACAAGGTCAAAAAAGGCGCTCCCACCCGCGCTGACCCAGAAGGGGCTCTCCCCGTAGATGCTGAGATTTTGCGCAAACTCCACAAGGGACTTGAGGAAGTCCCTTACCTTTCTCACAGAGGCCCGAGAGCGGTCCTTGCCAAAAACTCCTTCATACCCGGAGACACCGGCAAGCCTCATGTTTGGCGCGTCACGGATTTTTTTCGCTAGTTCCTGACCGTCCTTCAGGCTTCTAACTCCCGTCCTGCCGCGGTTTTTTCCGACTTCGAGAAGAATGTTGACTGGTCCTGAGATGTTTTTTTCTACAATGTCAAAACCGGCTAGCGAGTCGATGTAAAAGTAAATTTCGGCTTCTTGTTCGCTGAGGTACTTGAGAGACGAGGGGTTCACCACTTCGTTAGCAATCAAGATTTTTCTAAAGCCAAATTCTAAGAAGGTTCTCGCCTGAGAAGCGTTCGCAACGGTGATACCCCAGGCTCCGCTCTCAATTTGTCGCGCGGCTAACTGCGGGGACATATGTGTTTTGACGTGAGGCGCCAGTTGAACATTATGCTTTTCGCAAAAAACCTTCATGGTTGTGAGGTTTTGTTCAAGGGCGCTTTCCAAGATGATGGCCTGCGGCCATTGAAAGCCGTCAGTAAACAAGTTTTCAGACTTTTCTAGGTACTCATCAACCGAGAGTCCCATAGCACTCTCTGGCAGCCCTCGGTGCTGAAAACTGAGTTTATTCCTCCCGCTATCGGCGATATCAGGCACTTTTCACCCTTCCCAGCCTCCGATGCCCCGGAGCATCTAGCGTCATTCGATTGTGTGGATAACAGGCCACACCATGCACAGTCACTCTCCCTCTCCACCGAAGGGGCAATTCCCCCAGTTCCCCGTAGGGGGATAACCCTCCGTGACTCTTGTCCGAGTCACGACCATACTCGCCTGCTCTCCAATACGCCCGTTTGTGGCAGAGGAGGGCTGGCTATCGTGCCACGGGAGAGGATTAATAATCGGGGCCGTTCGTATTTTTGGCGTTGTGCGGAACCGTGTGAGTTCTGCACCCGCGAGGGAGCGGGTCAGGAGTTACTCCAATATTTTGGATTTCTTACCGAGCGTCCCAGAAGCTGACCTGTTCTTTGGCGGTCTTTGATGACGTAGGAACCCGAGATAAATACGCTTTCAATTCCCATCGATAGCTCCCGAGGTTGTTCGTACGTTGATTTGTCAATTACCGTTGCCGGGTCAAATAACACCAAGTCAGCAACCTGTCCGGGCTTAACGAAGCCTCGATTGGTTAAACCCAATCGAGTTGCGGGTCGTCCAGTCATTCGTGCGACCGCGCCTTCCATGGAAATAACTCCTTCTTCTCTCGCGTACACGCCGAGGATGCGGGTAAAACAACCCCACGCTCTCGGGTGCGGACGCTTACCAAACAAAATTCCGTCGCTACCAATCATGTGTTTTTCGTGTTGCATGATTGCTCGCACGTTCTCTTCGTTTCCGCCAAAAATAACGCAAGACGCAGCAAAGTTTTCATCAACGATGAGGTCCAGATAAGCCTCAGCCACATCTTTGTCAACACTTTTTGCGTACTGTTCCAGACTCATGCCCACCGCACTGGCGTTTGCCGGACGATTAGTGTGAGCGATGGTGATCGCAGCCCAAGGGATTGGCGCACCATGATTCCCATCGGTACCCGAAACTTTCAGTTCGTGAATCAGCCTGGACCGAGCATCAGAGTTTTGGATTCGGCCTTCAGCTTTTTCGAGTCCCCCTTCAAATATCCACGAAGGAAAGAGAGCGTGCAAATACGTCATGCCCGCGAGGTAGGGGTAACTGTCGAGTGAAACGTCGATTTTGTCGTCTTTAGCTCGGGCTAATTTGTCCAACAACAAATCCGCCCTACCCCAATATTTAGTGGCACTCATATGGCAGTGGGTTAGGTGGAGAGGGCAACCCGATTCTTTAGCAATATCGAGGCATTCGTCAACAGCCTCTAGGAAGCCCTCTCGGTAATTTCTATGGTGTGGCGCGTAGTAGCCACCGTGATGTGCCACGGCCTTGCACAGTGCCACCAACTCGTCGTCATGCGCATACATCGCTGGCGCGTAGGTCAAACCAGCCGACATTCCCAGCGCACCCTCACGCATGCTTATTTCGGCTATGGTCGTCATCTCTTTAAGTTCGTCGGCAGTGGCGTGCCGGTGCGCTGAGCCCATGACCAAAAGCCTCAAAGTTCCATGAGGCACCAATGTCGCAACATTTACAGCAACGCCCTGGTCAATTTTGTCCAAATAGTCACCAACACTAGAAAAATCCAACGTTTCTTTGTCGGGTTGGCCATTCCAGCCGGCGAGTTGCTGAGCGAGTTCTTCCCTGGTTTCCGCACTGACTGGCGCATATCCCAGGCCATCTTGTCCCACAACTTCCAAAGTCACGCCCTGCGTTGTCTTCGCCAAATATTCCCGATCTTGCAGCACGGCAAGGTCTGAGTGGGAATGCATATCGATAAACCCGGAAGAGACAGCCAGCCCGGTGGAGTCGATGTGTTTCCCTAGAGCCCTGGCTTTGCCGGGAGGCGAGATTTCTTGAATGAGACCCTCTGCGACGACAACGTCCCCGTGATACCCGGGCTTTCCGGTGCCATCGAGGACTAGAGCGTTTTTCAGAACAAAAGAACGGGATTCCACTGTCATCTGCTTTCACTTACTTCTGTATGGGGCCGAACCGACGAACACACATCTGGCAAACACCCGAACCTTCCACACGGAAGCCCCGCCACTAGTCCACTGCCAACTGGGAGTCGACATCAAACCAACGAAAAGCGCTGGGCTCAAACTCGACCCCGACAGTGTCGCCAGCCCGAACAACCGAAGACCCTCCTACTTTTGCCAGGATTTTGCTGCCTACTTCTTCCGAGTCGCCATTCTGGGAAACAAACTTCAGAGCAAGAATTGACTCAGCGCCCAAATTTTCCACAGACTCGACCACGGCAGAAACACCCTTTTTCGCAGCGACCACGCGAACATGTTCTGGACGGACCCCCATCAACACAGCACCGGTCTTGGGAGCCTCACTCCCGAGGGAAATTTTCTCGCCATTTGGCAACTCTGCAGCGGTGCCGCTCGCGGTCACCGCCACAATATTCATCGGCGGTGAGCCTATGAATTTTGCCACAAAAGTATCCGCTGGCGAGTGGTACACCTCTTCGGGGCTTCCGATCTGGCGAATCTCACCGTCATTCATCACGATCATTTTCGTTGCCATTGTCATGGCTTCAACCTGATCGTGAGTGACGTAGATGAAGGACTTTTTCACCTTTTTATAAAGGTCGGTTATTTCCGACCGCATCTGGGTTCGCAGTTTCGCGTCTAGATTCGACAGAGGCTCGTCCAAAAGATAGAGGTCGGGATCGCGGACGAGCGCCCGAGCGACTGCCACGCGTTGCCTCTGGCCCCCGGACAGAGTTCGGGGGCGTCGAGTAAGCATCGGTTCAAGCTCCAACATATGCGCGACTTCTTCGACCTTCGACTTGACCTCCGCTGTGTTTCTCAGGATGCGCCGTGCGATGGAGTTGATGATGGGCACGTGATACCAGGGCTTGAACCTGTCCATGATCAGCGGGAAGGCGATGTTGTCATACACAGACATGTGGGGATAAAGGGCATAAGACTGAAAAACGAAGGCAATCTTTCGCTCTTTGGGCTCCAGGCCGTTGATGATCTTCCCGTCAAATTCGATAGCGCCCGATGACATGTCTGCCAGTCCGGCAATCACCCTCAACATCGTGGACTTCCCGCATCCAGAAGGGCCCAGGAGAACTAAGAACTCCCCATCGTCAATCTCCGCGGAAAAACCGTGTATCACGGTTGACTTTCCGAAATTCTTGGTGACTTCTTGGAAGGAAATATGGGGCATTGGCTAACCTTTCACTGCTCCAGCAGTCAATCCGCTGACAATTTGGCGCTGAACAAGAAGAAAAAACACAATGGCGGGCAACGTAAATAGCAACGCGGCCGCCATCACCGTCGATAACGGTGTGGAGTACTGCCCCATGAACTGAGCGAGTCCTACCGACGCCGGCCACAGTTCCTGTTGTCGGATAAAAGTATTGGCGAAAAGAAACTCATTCCAACCATCGAAGAAGTTGATAACCGCCGCCGCTGCGAGGCTAGGAAGCACAAGAGGAACGACAATCATTCCCAACTGGCCAGCAGGGGAGCAACCATCAACTCTCGCCGACTCTTCAATCTCGTAAGGAATCTTGTCAATCGCAGTCTTGATGATGAACACCGCGACCGGCATCGAGAAAGCTGTGTTGGCTAACACGAGGCCGGTCAAACTGTTGAGCAAGCCAAAGGTCGCGAAGAGGGCGAACAAAGGGACAACGAGAAGCGCCTCAGGCATCATCTGCGTCGAAAACAAAACAAAACCGAAGATTCCCTTCCCGTGAAACTTAAAACGACTCAGCCCATATGCCGCCATCACCGCGAGGATAAAACTCAAGACTGTTACGCCCGTGGCAATGAAAGCCGAATTGGCCAGAAGACCAAAAATACCGACATCCTCCAGCTTCTGGGGAACCTCGCCTACCCGCTCCAGGTGTGGCAAGAATTCCTGTCCGGTCCCAAAAAGCTCCGAATCCAACGCCAATGAGGTGTTGAACATCCAGTAGATGGGGAATGCGGCCACAAGAACAAAACCGATGAGCACAAGTCTCGACGTGAAAATCGCGGCAAATTTACGAATATTCTTCATCACTGACTTTCTGCCAAGCTGGCTCGCCGATCAAGGACAAAGAAGACAGCCGTTACGGCCAGGGACAAGAGTAGGCCCAGCACTCCAATGGCCGCCGCCATCCCCAGCTTCTGAGACTGGAACGCCTGCTGGTAGATGTTGATTACCAGCACGTTCGTGGTCTCCACTGGCCCACCGCCGGTCAACAAGTAAATAATCTCAAAGCGGCGAATAGACCAAATCGTCATCAAGAGAGCAACAACCCGAATTGTTGGCATGAGATGGGGCAACACGATGGCCCGAAAGGTGCTGAGGACATCTGCGCCGTCTACTCGAGACGCCTCATAAAGCTCTTCTGGAACCGACTGCAGAGCGGCCACAACAACCAGCATGACAAAAGGCGTGACTTTCCAAAGTGTCGCAACGATCACCGAAAACAACCCGTAATCCGGGTCTCCCAGCCATCCGACCTCACCGATTCCTAGGACAGAAAGCGACTCATTGAAAATTCCACTGGATTGGTTATACATCCAGAGGAAAATCAGAGCCACAGCGACGTTCGGAGTCGCATAGGGAAGAGTCAATACGGCCCGGGTGAGCGCCCGGCCTCGAAACGATCTATTGATGAGTACTGCAGAGAGGGTCCCCAACACAAGAGAAAAAATGACGATGGCCGCTGAATATGAGACGGTTACGACAAACGAATTCCAAAATCGTTCGCTCGTGAGGAGCTCGGCATAGTTTTGTACACCGATTGGGTCCCCCCCTTGGGGATTTATCAATTTTGTGTCGGTGAAGCTCAGCTGAATTCCGCGGCCCAGTGGAATCATCACAAATATTGCGATGTACAACATCGCCGGCCCCATAAAAAGGTAGGGAAGTAGTCGGGTCCGCGCCCGAGAACGGAAAATCCGGGGGTGCTTGGCTTTCATTTGATCTGTGAGCATTGCCATTCCTGCCGACCGCTTGTCTTACCGTCGAATGGGGGGGTGTGGAGGCCTAGTTCTAGGCCTCCACACCGCTTTTGTACTCTGCTAACCACTCCATCAAACTCATCGATGGAGCTTTGAGGGGGTTACTCTGCGGCTACCTGAGCTTCCCCGAGTGCCTCTGCTGGATCCTGGCCCTGAGTAATGACCCTTTCAACAGCCTCCAGAATTATCTGGTGAATCTCCTGGCTCCTGAGTTCGAATCCGACAATCAGCGGGCTCCTCGAGCCAGAGCCAGCTGCTACATAGGTTTCGGCCCAAGGGTTCGCCGCCAAGAAATCAGCGGTGAGAGGGGCATCTGTTGCCAGAGTTCCCGCACCCATGGAAGGTCGGATAAGGGTTTGAGCTTCCTCCGTCACAAACCAGCGAATAAAGTCCTTCGCGAGTTCCTTGTTCTCACTATTGGCGTTGACAGCCAGAATGAGCTTCTGGTGAACACCACCGTTGGGGAACGGAATGGGAGCGGAAATGATGTCCATTCCAGTAATTGCTCCGCCCGAACTGAATGACAATGCAGCACCGCCATTATCAATCATGAAGCCCAGGGCGTTTTGCTTGAACTTGTCCCTGAAGGTAGATGCGTCGTCACCAACTGGCATGACTCCGGAGTCGTACATCTGCTTAAACGCCGTGACAGCAGCGATATTTTCTGCGCTATCAATTGTCAGGTTGGTACCATCCGACCAGCTACCACCGTAGCCATAGGGCCAGTTCTGGAAGTCGGCAGACCATCCGCCGAACTCAGCAATGCGGTGACGAACGGCGAAACCGTCAGCATCCGTGTTGTCTTCAACCTGCTGGGCAGCAGCAATCAGCTCCTCCAGAGTCGTCGGCATTTCGGTAATTCCGGCCGCTTCTAGGACGTTTTTGTTAGCTAGGAGAGCGTAGTCCGCTTGTTCCCACGTGACACCCAACTGCTGTCCATCAACAACCATTGGCTCGTTGGACGAGTTGAGAGCAGCTCCAGCGAGCACGTCATCGAGAGGTTCCAGCAAGCCCGCATCAGCAAAAATCTCAAACTGACCATCCAGAACGACGAACACGTCTGGACCCTCACCTGCACCCATGGCGGTGCTGAGAGTGGTGGCGTAGTCTCCGAACGGGGTTGCCTCTTGGGTGAACGTAGCGCCAGGGTTCACCACCGAATAGGCGGTGACAGCCTCCCAGAGCGTTTCGCCTCGTCCGGTTTCTAGCCACTGCCAGTTGGAGAAGGCAAGCGTGCCTTCGGGAAGAGCTACTTCCTCAGAGGAAGTTTCTCCTGCATCGGAATCAGTAGAGGCAGACGGAGTCTCCTCTGCCGCTGCACACCCCGCGAGCACGAGCGCTGAGGCGCCCGTCAATGCGGCAAGAAATCGCACTTTCTTGAATCGGTTGATCATCATCGACCTTTCTCTTGGATAGTCCTCAACTTCCGGTCAGGAGCGAGGGATGTGTAGTATCATCTCATTGGTTAACGCAGTACACAACCGTGTTGCGTTATGTGCAACGCGACAGGTTGTCGCAGTGCAAATCGACAGAGTTGAGGACGGGCCCAATGCGGAGTGTGCTGTGTGTTGGCGAGACGATGGTGCAGGTAACGCCGACGCGGGGGGGTCGCATTTCGACCGAGACAGATTTTCGTCTCGTGGCTGGCGGTGCCGAATCTAACGTCGCGTCAATGCTGGCAAAACTGGGGGTGCATTCAGCCTGGGTCGGAGCCATTGGCTCGGACCCGTTCGGGGACATCATCCTTTCTAGCCTGAGGCAGGACGGAGTCGACACTTCGTTCGTAAAGATTGACGAATCCAAGAAGACTGCCGTCTACTTCAAAGACGTGTTGCCCGATTCAACCAAGGTTTTTTACTACCGAGAGTCCTCCGCGATGTCTTTCGCTGGACCGGAGCTTCTGGATTCCGCGCGCTCCCAAACCTGGGACATCATTCATATGAGTGGAATTACCCCCGCGCTATCTTCAAGCTGCGAGAGCCTTACCCGCGAGGGGATTGCAGGAAAAAACCTTAGCTCGGCTCTGAAAAGTTTTGACATCAACTACCGACCAAGTCTTTGGACTGAAGGAAAAGCCGCGCCGCTATTGCAAGAAATCGCAAACCAATGCGACATCGTATTTGTGGGCTTGGACGAAGCGGCTGATCTCTGGGGTACTCAAACAGTGACGGATATTAGGGAGGTCCTTCCAGATCCCGGTTGGCTAATCGTCAAGGACTCTGAGAATCTCGCAACCGAAATAAACGCAGAGGGAACTTTCGCAAAACCAGTAATCGGAGGAGACATCGTCGAAAAGGTGGGAGCAGGAGACGCGTTTGCCGCCGGGTGGCTCGCGGGTTTCCTGGACGATCAATCAGCTGACATTCGACTCCACATGGGCCACATAATGGCGGCGCAAGTGTTGAGAACTCACGCTGATACCGCAAATCCCCCTTCGCGGAGCGAACTTGTGCGCGCACTCGGGTTGGAAAGCTCACCGGTAAAGCAATTTTTCTCAAAGAGAGCATGACATTTTCTGATGTCCCAGACTGTTGAGCGCGCGCTGCGAATCTTGGGCCTAATCTCGTCCTCACCCAAATCGTTGACCCAAGTTGCTGAGAAGATTGGAGTCCACAAGAGCACGGCTCTGAGATTGCTCCAAACTTTGGAGAAAGCGGATACGGTTCGCAAGGACTCAGCGGGCAAATATGTTCTTGGTTTTGGGCTTATTCCATTAGCAGAAAGCGCCATCAATCAGATTGACACCCGCGGAATTGCCCATCCGTTTCTTGAGGAGCTCGCCTCGGAGATTGGACACACGGTCCACCTCGCCCAGCTGATCGACAAGCGAGTCATCTACGTCGACAAAGTCGATGGCGGTCGGACTGCCGCCATGGGTTCAAGGATTGGACTTCCTGCGGATCTTCATTCTGCAGCCGTGGCAAAAGTTATTCTGGCTTTCATGCATGAGGTGCATCTTTCGCCCATGTTGGACTCTATTTCCTTCAACAGATATACGCCAACGACAATTTGCTCGCGTCGAGATCTACAGATAGAGCTTGCCAAGTCCTATCAACGAGGATGGGCAGAAGACAACGGTGAAAAAGAGGATTACATCAACTGCATTGCAATCCCTGTGTTCGACTCGTCGCAGCGTGTCTCACTCGGAATTTCCGTAACTGCTCTTAGTGCAGTGGCAGGTCTGGATTCGCTGAGGAACATGATTCCCCGTGTCGCGGTCACCGGCGCTGCGATTTCTACCCAGCTGGGATGGAAAGGCCAATAATGGGAACCCAGCAGGACTTTTTCAACGAGCACCTCTCGAAGACACCCATTATTGCTATCCTCCGTGGATTCTCCGCCGAGAGGGCTGTCAAGCTCGCTGAGGAGGCCTGGAATTCAGGGATTGGGCTTGTCGAAGTACCTATTCAAGATGAGTCCGGCCGAATTGCTCTAAACGCGGTTGCGTCTCGCGCTAATGACCTAGGTCGACAGGTGGGTGCGGGGACAGTATTGAAGGCTGATGATGTGAATTTTGCCCACTCAATAGGGTGCTCTTTTACCGTAGCGCCGGGATTTGACCCCCAAGTGGTAGAGCGTGCGACATCACTGAATGTTTACCATCTTCCGGGGGTGGCCACCGCGACGGAAGTCTCCAATGCTCAGTCACTCGGCCTGATATGGCAAAAAGCGTTTCCCGCCCGCGAGCTCGGGGTCGGATGGATTTCGTCAATGCAGGGCCCCTTTCCCGCTGTCAAGTTTATTGCCACCGGTGGAATAGATGTGTCCAATCTCTCAACATTCTTGGATGGAGGGGCACATGCGCTCGGCATCGGCTCCGCTTTTAGCGATCCTCAAATTCTTTCGGCCATTAGGAACCATGAGAGGAATAGCCGCCAATGAAAATTACACGCATTGAAACATTCATGGTTCCTCCTCGCTGGCTTTTTGTCAGAGTGGAAACTGATTCAGGCTTGGTCGGCTGGGGGGAACCTGGGCTGGAAGGTTTTGCTGAAATATCGCGCGCAGCTGTCGACCACATGTCGGAATACCTCATCGGCCAAGACCCGCTGCAAATTGAACGGCACTGGCAAGTAATGAGTAAGACCGGGATGTATCGCGGTGGGCCGATTTTCATGAGTGCGGTCGCCGGACTTGACCAGGCACTATGGGATATCGCGGGAAAGCATGCCGGCCTTCCTGTTTATCAAATGCTCGGTGGCCCCGTCCGCGATCGCGTGCGAATGTACGGCTGGGTGGGCGGCGATGAGCCTGCCGAGCTGGCCGACGCTATCTCAGAACAAATGGAAGCTGGCTTCACCGCCGTCAAAATGAATGCGAGTGGCAAAATGCGGATGAGCCCCACTTTGGACGATATCGACGGAGTTGCAGAACGCCTCAGCGTTGCAAGAAAGGTTCTGGGCCCAACTCGGGATGTAGCAGTTGACTTTCACGGACGTTTCACCACAGCGGGATCAATCCGAGCCTTACAGGTAATGGAAGAGTTCCATCCTCTGTTTGCCGAAGAACCTGTCCTGCCGGAGCACAAGCACCGCATCAGAGACGTCGTTCAACAGACGAGCATTCCCATCGCGATGGGAGAACGTCTCCACAGCCGAAATGAATTCTTGGAACCCCTCAATTCGGGTATTAGCGTGGCGCAACCAGATCTCTCTCACGCGGGCGGGATCACCGAGGTGAGAAAAATTGCGTCTCTTGCGGAGACATACGATGTGCAGGTTGCGCCCCATTGCCCGCTGGGGCCAATAGCTGTGGCGTCGTGCCTCACAATCGGCTTCACTGCGCAAAACCATTTGATTCAAGAGATGAGCCTCGGAATTCATTACAACGAGGGGCTCGAGCTTTACGACTACCTTGTTGACCCCGGTGACCTGCAAATCAAAAACGGCTACATAGAAAAGTTTACCAAACCCGGACTGGGGGTCGAAGTCAACGAGAAAGCAGTGCGCAAAGCTGACAAGGAAGGTCACACCTGGCGGGCTCCCATCTGGTTTCACGAAGATGGAGCGTTTCAGGAGTGGTAAGCGATCGTGTCCCCCCACCCCAAAAAGCCATTCAACAGCGGATCTCCAGAACCTGAGGCCCCGCTTCGGCGTCACAAAAAGTGGGCTGACACGCCTTATTCCAGCGCCTATCGGCCACCCATGATGCCCATGAAACCGTAGGGGTAGTCCGGGATTAGGGGTGTGCTCACGAGGTCCAGTCGAGACCACTGGTCTGGGGTTAGGGTGACGTGAGTTGCGGAGAGATTCTCGTTCAGCTGGGTGATGTCCCGGGCGCCAATGATTGCGCTTCCCACCCGAGGGTGCTGGGTGAGCCAGGCAAGAGATACTTGGGCCAGGGACGCCCCACATTCCTCAGCAACGGCGCGCACCTCCTCCAGGATTGTGTAGGTCCGATCCACGTTGCGCTTGTCGTAGGAATCAATAAAGCGCAGGGCGTTATCTTCGCGTCGACTGGCGCTGGTGGGGTTACGGTCTCTACGATATTTGCCGGTCAACCACCCTCCACCCAAAGGGGACCAGGCAAGCACAGGGATTTCATACTTATCGCAGACGTCAAGGATCTCCACGTCAATTTGTCGATCTAGAAGATTGTATTGAGCTTGGAGCGACACAACCATCGGCAGGCCTTCATAGTGGGCGACGTCAAGAGTGTGTTGAAGTTGATAGCCCAAGAAATTCGATGCCCCGAGATAACGGAGCTTCCCCTCATCGACGAATTCTTTAAGCAACCCGAGCCACTCAGAGGGATCCACCGTGGGGTCAAAGGCGTGAGGCTGGAAAATGTCGAGGGTCTCACTATTCAGCCTCCGGAGATTGTCCTCAATAGCCCCACGGAGGTAACTCGGGTGCAATCCACTCCCACGCTCCATCGGAAAACGTGCCTTGGTCGCCAGAATGACACGATCGCGATGCCCCGACTTCTCCAACCAGCGCCCGATAATCTCCTCACTCAGACCCATCGCATATCGATCCGCGGTGTCAATCATGGTCCCACCCGCGTTCACAAATGCATCCAAGAGGTCACCAGCAGTTTGCTCGTCTGCTTCTTTCCCAAAAGTCATCGTGCCCAAACTCAGGTCACTGACCATGAGATCGGTTGCTCCCAGCCGGGAAGCTTTCATCGTGTGAACTCCAACGGAACCGCGTTTCGCATCGTGATCCTCACCGTCCCAGGACTTGAGCGCGGTCAGAGCCACCCTCCGTCATGAGCGGGGTTGCGGCGAAATCCGCCGCGTCTGGCTCCCACCGTTCACTGGTCGCCATAATTCCCTCATGACGGAGCATAAAATTGAGATCTCCGAGTCTCTTGCTGTGCAGGGTGAGTTTTTCACGCAGCCTGAGTGCTAGCTCGACGATGGGGGCACTGCGGGAGACAATCGAACTCCGGCTGGCCTCCAGCAACACTTGGCGGAAGGCCACGTCGGCTGGTGTTACGGCAACAGTCTGCGCTCTCAAGGCCTCGCGTATCCATTGCATATCTCCTGGGTGCGTTATCAATTTTGACTACTCCCTTTTTCACTCAATATGAAACAGACGCCACTCTACATTCTCTACCAACGTCACAAACGTAGGAGAGCTTGGGACCGCTCGTCTAAGCCCTCGGTGAGTTTGGAGGGTGTGATCACCGTGGTGTCATCAGAGGTTGCTGACGCCGGGACTATTCCCACCGTTTGCAGGCTTGGTGCTTCACCAGTGCGAATAGATTCGAGATGCTCCAGCAACGAACCAGCCGTGGGTCCGCCACTCGCTTCTCTCGCCTCTGCGTCTCAGAGCGCTCTTCACAGAACAACTCCTAGTGGTAACGGAGCATCGGTTCCTTCCGGTTAGGTCACAAGAACCGAGGACGCTACCAGACACCACCGACACTGCAGTGGTGGTGGGAAGCGTAAGATGCGGCGCAGTAGTTAAGGAAGATGGCGGCAGTGCGGTGCTTCTGCTACGGCCCAGTTTCTGCGCTGCTAACAGTGATGGCACCTTCTAGACCGCGAATCAGACTATTCACCTCTGTGGTTTCAGCCCAACCGTTGATGACAACTTTGCCCTCTTGGTCAATTGATATTTCAATCCCATCGGGCTCCCCGAAGTCTTCCATTGTGTAGCGGGGGGTTAGGAAGTGGTACTCCTGGTTCGTCGAACCCAACCACGGTCTCGTTTTATCCACTTTGTGTTGAAGAAATGGTCCCGCAACGAGGACATCGGTGACCGACACGAGCTCTTGCCAGTGGGGAAGGTTCTTCTTGTTTATCGCTTCCTGGGTGTAACCGGTGAAGGTGAGCACAGAAAGGCCAAGCAGTTTTGCGTGCTCGGCAAAGAGGGAGCATTCCTCGGCTTGGCTAAACGGTTCACCACCCAAAAGGGTGATGCCTTCAATCTCTGGATGCTCCCTCAGAGCTTGCTCGAGTAACGAATGTAGCTCGGCCTGAGAAACCTTGGTCCCTCCATCAAAATCAAAAAAGTGGGGGTTGAAACACCCGATGCATCTCAGCGGGCACCCCTGAACCCACAGCGCAAACCGCGCCCCTGGGCCCTCGACCAGGGTGTGGCTTCTAACCAGGCCAAGGCGCATGCTCATCTATAAATCAACGATGCGACCTGAGGGGAGCCGCGGATTCGACGGGGATGAAGAGGTTACCTCCACCCGTTTTTTCACTTCGGCTAGTTCGTGAGGTTTCAGGTCAAGAAACACCCTCAACTCGTCCAGGGTCTGGAAGGGTCTCGTTTCGCGCTGCTTGGTTATCGACATCACCTGGTCGTCAGAAAAAAGCGTCACACTGACAAGCTGTTGCAGTGTGGCGGTATTAACATCTAGTAGCGCACTGGCCTCCGGTTCTTGTGTCTCCTGTGGCGGGGAGCCAAGCCCACTGGCGGAGAGAACCTGTTCGGTTGCCAAGTCCATTTTTTTCACCAGGGGTGCCGCAGGGGCCGTAACCCCAAAATTTGTTTTTAGCCAGTCGTCCTGTGGGGTGTGGAGTCGTCGTGCCTTTTCAACCAGCACATCCCGGTTGAAGTAGTGCGAGCCGCCAATGGCAAGCGCAAAAGAGATGAGGAGAGGCACCCCGAAGCCCGCTCCGGCAACGGGCACCTCGTCTCCTTCCGCCTGAGGTATCTGAGAGAAGGCCAGAAAAAGAAGGCCAAGACTGACTAAACCGGTAATAATCATGCGCCGAGATTGGAAACGAGCCCCCTGAATAATGAGGAGCACCCCGTAGCCACCAGCAAGGCCCCATGCCAACCACAACCATTTGCTGTTACTCCAACGCCAGCGGCGATTATTCAAATCGCGGAGCGCTTCCGGCGCCAAGCCGTCAAGACTCTTGGCGCTGAACGTTTTCTTGAGCCAGTCCATTTGTGTTCTCCGTTTGGTAGTAGTTGGGCAAATAACGACTGTCGACGATCTCGGCCTTCACTAGCGCCGCAAGAATCTCCGGTGCGATTAGGCATTCCTCACCAATCATGTTGACTGTTTCCGCGTGGATTCGGCCATCTGGGTGAATTTCGATGTCAATGAACTTTTTCATGAGACGGTAACCCTCAAACGAATCACTCCATCATTGGAATCAACCTGTTGAATGGGCATGCCCGCCGTTTGCGCGTTGGACAAAAACTGCTCCGCGAGGGAGCGTTGAAACAGCTGGGAATATCGACTTTCCATTTGCTGGAGAGCGTCGAGCGCCTCTTCGGCTGTTTCCCGATTGAAGGTCGCATGGAAATTTCCCCCAGTCGACAGATCGAGGTGAAGGACACCTGTCGACAGGGCAATGCTGAGACCGGTGGGAGTCTTTTCGACTGTGAAAGGAAGGCCCCCCAGAGTGTCATCCAAAATATGGGGGTCAACCATCCGTGTCGGCAGGGTGGCGGAGGCTTCAGCACTGACCTGGTTATTCTCCAGGTCGTTGTAGCGGGCGCGGGCAGACTGAGACAGCATTCCCACCAATGCAATCCCCAGGGGGATCAGTTCTAACCCGCTACTCATTAGAAATCCACCCTTCTGCCGCCGCGCTCTGAACTGATTTCCTCGGCGGGTTCGGGCGGTTTCTTCGGTGAGGGTTTGGGTGCGTTGGCCGCGTCCAGGTCTGAAGCAGATATCGCTCGAACGTTTGCCCACGACCGGACAGCCGCAATACTTTCTGCTTGCGTCACAGACAGCGGCACCATCGTTTTTATCGCATGCTCCAGGTCGGTGGCCAGAAGGCCCCGATGTTCGTTGAACGCTTCAAACAGCGCGGCAATCACTGCCTGTTCTATTTCAGCGCCCGAGTATCCCTCTGAGAATTTGGATAGACGTTCGCTGACTCCCTCTTCCATGAGCGCTTCTCGGTCATGAACCTCAGCGGTGACTCTTTTACCAAGTTGAATTTCCCAAATTTTTCGGCGTTCAACATCGGTCGGCAGGTCCACAAAGAAAATCTCATCAAACCGGCCTTTGCGGAGAAACTCTGGGGGGAGTTTGTCAATGTTGTTTGCGGTAGCGATGACAAATACGGGGCTATTTTTTTCTTGCATCCAGGTGAGGAAAGAGCCGAAGACCCGAGAAGACGTGCCGGAGTCTCCCTCGCCACCAGCGCCTGAAAAACCTTTTTCGATTTCGTCAATCCACAACACGCACGGCGCGAGCGCCTCCGAGGTCCTGATCGCTTGTCGCATGTTCTGTTCGCTGCTTCCCACCAGGCCAGAAAAAATCTTTCCGATGTCCAATCGGAGAAGTGGCAACTCCCATGAAGCGGCCATGCCCTTCGCTGTCAAGCTTTTACCGCACCCAGGAACCCCTGTCACGAGGACACCCTTGGGGGCGGGGAGGCCAAACTGCTTGGCCTCTTCACGCCAAGAACCATTGCGCCTTTGAAGCCAACGTTTGAGGTTCTCTAAGCCTCCAACGTCATTCAAGTCGAGGTCAGAATTAACAAACTCCAGCAGGCCAGACTTTCTGATGGTTTGCCGTTTTTCTTCAAGAATCACATCAATGTCGCTGATGTCGAGCTTGCCATCGTTGACCATCGCTCGGGCAAAAGCGTTTTCCGCTTCGGACAGCGTCAAACCTAGCGCCGCCTGCGCAAATCTCTCCTGGTCTTGGGGCCCAATGAGAATCTCAATTCGACCTGACTTGCGGTTCGCCTCAATCATTTCCGACAGCGAAGCGGTTATTTCCTGCTCTGTTGGTAGGGGGAAGTCGAGTACGGAAACTTCCTTCTCGATTTCAATGGGCAAGACCAACTTGGGAGCCAAAATGATGAGTGTCTTTGGGTGGGCCGACACCTTGAACTCGTTGGAAATTTCTCTAACAACTCTGAGGAGAGATGGCTCCGCAGGCCTCATTTCATCACCCAAAAAGCTGTGCAAATCGTGGAAGACAAAAACGGCTGCTTCATCTTTAACCTGGGCCGCTTGAAGCGCTTCCATTGGTTGCCGGGTGTTCGAGCTCACTTTTCCATCAGGCCCTATGAGCCCTCTTGTCACACTCCATTCATATAGGACACGAGGAGTTCGAAGGCTCTCTCCAGAGGTCAGGAAATGCCGAATCTCTTCAGCCGCCCTCATACCCTCGAAGGTCTCCACGTAGAGAAATAGGAAAACGGGCCTTGAGGTGTTGATCGAGGTCGACTGCGAAGGACATCTTTTCCCCTGCTTCTTAGAGATGCTCAACTATAGGACTGGATGGCACCCGCTCTCAAATGAGTTTAGTGGGGATTTCCCACTACCAGGCAAGAGAGAATTATCTGCCGCTGATGACGCGCACCCGGGCGCTGGGGCGGGTGCACGTCAGCGCGCCCACGGGGGACGCCCCTCGATATGGACCCAAAAACCCT
>Ga0222630_1000583_pt1 | contig 18524 bp, 13 predicted proteins | sample AntAcemetagenom3_FD_179842 | JGI IMG/M metagenome (GOLD analysis project Ga0222630, IMG submission 179842) | Saline water microbial communities from Ace Lake, Antarctica - #3 | ecosystem: Environmental > Aquatic > Non-marine Saline and Alkaline > Saline | place: Antarctica: Ace Lake | collected...
TGATCATATCCACACCAGCATTAATTGCCTGTGGACAGGTCTCATTGCTACAGCCATCAACTTGACCAATGCCATCCCAATCGCTAATCACAAAACCGTCGAAGGCCATCTGCTTCTTTAATAAATTCGTTAACAAAAACTTATGGCCATGCAGCTTTTCGCCATTCCAGCTATTAAAAGACACCATGACAGTTTGCACCCCGGCATCTAGAGCCGCTGTATAGCCTTGACCATGCAGGTTTAACAATTCATCAAGATCCATGCGGGCGTCACCCTGATCGATACCGCGATAGGTTCCACCATCACCAATAAAATGCTTAGCGGTACCGATAAGTCGCTTATGATTAGTGCGCATCGCTCCCGGCAAACCTTGGATGCCGGTAACAATTTCAGCCGCATAGGCTTTGACGATTGGAGAATCACTACTATAACCCTCATAGGTGCGACCCCAGCGGCTGTCTTTGACCACAGCAACGGTGGGTGCAAACACCCAATCAATGCCCGTTACCGCGACTTCAAGCGCAGTGATCCTGCCAATTTCGCGCAATAACTTGGGGTCATTGGCTGCGCCCAAACCAATGTTGTGGGGAAATAATGTCGCGCCCATCACGTTGTTATGACCATGAACCGCGTCTGTACCCCAAATAATGGGAATACCTGCACCACCTCTACTGGTGTCTAGCGACGCGTTGTAATATTGATCTGCGGTTGATAACCAGTCATTAATGGTGGCATTTTTGTCACCGTTTGGAAACGAGCCGCCGCCATTGAGAATTGACCCTAGATGATACTTAGTAACATCCTCTGGCGTCACTGATTTAATTTCACCCTGTATCATTTGACCCACTTTCTGCTCTAGGGTCATGGAGGCAAGTAGACCTTTGATCCGCGCCTTATCATCGGCATTGGCCAGAGTCGCAGGCGCCACAAGCCAAAGCAGCAGACAGACAATAATAGCGTACATGTGTACAACAGAATAAACTCGGCTGGCAGGTTTTATCGCAACAGACATTCTTTAACTTTCCCTTTAGAGACCGACTTATCCGCGCCAGTCATCAATTACGCTATCTAGCAAGTATTATACGAATTCGCATTTAAACTGCGAACTCCCGACAGAGCGCAGGTTGCCATGGCTCTGATCCGGTAGGAAGAGTAGATGCGGTAGCGGGTTTCTCCGTTGCGATAAGCGGGACATTACTGTATCAATAGGGAACTGCTAGTAACGCGGCTACAGAAATAGACTGCGAATTGACTCTCGATAATTACGACTGACTTTGAGCGTCTCGCCTTGAACAAGATGAAGCAAACTACCGCCCTTTTGCAAAGGCGTAATACTTATTACCCGCTCAACATTAACGATCGTCGAGCGATGAATACGGGCGAATCGACTGTCGTCCAACTTGCTCATCATTTCTTTCATAGTACTTCGTATAATATGGGTTTCGCCGGCGGCATGAACACACATATAATCGCCAGCGGCATCGACCCAGTCAATATCCTCGAAGGGAAGGATCTTGACCACACCAGAGTCACGCACCACCAACTTGCGTTTCATGCCCTCAGGAATGTCATCAGACCTCTGCTTATCTGTTTCTGAGGCAATACGCTCGGATATATTGCTAATCGCACCCATCAATGGTGACTTATGATCTTTACTCTCGCTAGACTCGAACCGAATAATGGCCCGCTCTAACGCTCGCCCTACACGCATCGCATCAAGGGGCTTAAGAATATAATCGACCGCATGAAGATCAAAAGCATCCACTGCATACTGATTAAATGCAGTGACAAAGATAACCATTGGCATAATATCGGCTTGCAGTGCCTTGACCACTTCAAAACCATTCATCCCGGGCATCTGAATGTCTAAGAACAACAAATCGGGTCTCAATGTCGTCGCCGCTTTCACTACTTCGCGGCCATTAGCGCATTCGGCAACAATATCGACAAGGTTGGTGGCCGATAAAATTGACCTGAGGAACTCGAGAGCCAAGGGCTCATCGTCAGCAATGATAATGCGCAGTTTGTTCATTTCGATAGCGCTCCAACCTGCTTTTCTAAGGGAAGCCGCATATAAACCCTAGTGCCCTGCGACTCAGCTCGTTCAAGGCGGAAGCTATAGTCCATACCGTAAAACTCATGCAGCCGGTCAATAGTGTTTCTTAAGCCGACTCCAGCGTGAGAATCTGGAGTAGACTCAGACTCTATTCCGGGACCCGTATCAATCATTTCAATAACCACATATCCTTCATCTAACCGCGCGATCACTGTGATTTTACCGCCTTCTTCCATCGGCGCAATCGCATATTTGATAGCATTTTCAGCCAGTGGTTGCAAAATCAAGCTGGGTATTCTGACATTCTCTGCGCTGTGGTCTATTCTAAACTCCAGCTGCAATCGATCACCAAATCGAGTCTTTTCGATGTCCAGGTAAAGCTTTAGCGCGTTCAGCTCATCTGCAAGACTGACTCGCCGAATCGGATCATTATCCAAAGAGTAACGAAGAAAATCACTCAACTGGACAATCATTACATTAGCCTTGCTCGCTTCATTTATCTGCACCAATGCGGAGATAGCATTAAGCGTATTAAACAAAAAATGTGGGTTAAGCTGATAGCGCAACATTTTCAGCTGCGCCTCATGGGCCACAATTTCAGCCTTGGATCGCTTAAGCTGCTCCTCTTGATTCTCGGCCTCACTTTTTAGTAGCGTTTCGTGTTCTGCTTGCAGCAACTGATAATACTTAACACCATAATAAAAAGCCGCCCAGCAGCTAAAAATAAAAATTGAGCCGAATAGCCAACCTCCAAAATCCGCCCATAATCCGGTCTCATCGGTCATAGCCATAAACGTCGAAATACGCAGCCCTGTCCAAAGAATGGAACACACAAGCACCCCGACTGCCGTACTAATGAGTCGCCGCAAAGGCGTCATATTCCACAGGTAGTGAAAAAGTGGCCGCAATGGCCATGAGACGCAGACACCCAAAAGTGACTGCAATAAAATATGGGCTATGTAATTCAATTGTTGTTGGTCATACCACAGTGTCAGACTCAAAAAACTAATCACCGCAAGCCCAAACCAACCGACAAGTTGCAGCAACCAGAACTGGTAACCGCTATTGTGATAAAGCGCCTGCGCTAGGGGGTGGATATTCGTTTTAACCATAATATTTATCAGGATACATTTTTAATAACAGTGGAGAGACAAAAATACCACAGATCGCGCTTAAATTGTGTGCCCATTTGACCTCCACTAGACTGACTATTAGTCATATTTTCAGTCAGTCCCTGCAGCTGCAGGGCAAAAAATCAATCACACCTCGCCAAACCAAAGGTTAAAACCCCTTATTTGCCTACAATTAGTCCACAATAACTGAGTGGCAAACCCTATCAATGCCATCTTGGCATCGGGTTTTATAGTCACTGTTAGCGACTATAGAGCTATACTCTTTGGTAATTCGACTATTGTTTGAATCAAGGCTTTTACATGCATTTATTAGAAAACGCGATCAGATCTGAGGAGCTGTTAGGCAAAACCATCGATATAAAACACCGGTTTTATGCATCGTCATCTGAGCCGCTGCGGCTGAAAGACCTACTAGCAATAGCCGCTCAAAATAACGATCACCGACTGATTGAAGCCTACCATGATCATTCTCTAGGTTATGCGGACAGTGGCGGCAGCCTCGATCTTCGACAACAAATCGCTACGTTATATGGCGACAATATCAGTGCCGCCAATATTGTGGTTTTCCCCGGCGCACAAACCGGCATGACTCTCAGTGCTCAAGCCCTACTCCACGAGGGTGATCACGCGATTGTTATTACGCCCAGCTACCAATCTTTAGAAGAAAGCGCCAAACTGGCGGGCTGTGAAATTTCTCGAGTCAGCCTGTCACCTGACAATAACTGGCAATTGGAGATTGCCTCCGTTGAGGCGGCCATTCAAAATAATACTCGATATATCGCCCTGAATGACCCACATAATCCAACCGGCGCATTACTTGACTATGACACCAAACTGGCTCTCATCAGCTTAGCTGAAAAGCATAATCTACTAATATTCTCTGACGAGGTTTATCGCCTATTAGAGCTAGACCCCAGCGCAAGAAGCCCCTCAATGGCAGAGCTCTCTGAGCGCGCTATTGCACTGAGCACAATGTCTAAACCTTGGGGAGCAGGAGGCACTGGAATAGGCTGGGTGGTCTGTCAGGACAGCGTCGTATGCAGTCAGTTATTGCAGGCTCAACATATTTATGCCGTTTGTTTCTCACGAGCCGGAGAAATCCAAGCCATGATGGCGCTGCGATCCTCCTCCGAAATTATCAATAAGAATCTGGACATCATTGCCGCAAATCTGGCATTGCTCCAGCAGTATTTTGATCTGAATAATGATCTATTTGACTGGGTAGCGCCTAGGGCAGGCGGCACTGGATTTGTTAGATTCAAAGGCCCCATAACGGCAAATCAATTAGCCGAGCAACTACTAGAAAACGAGATCTTAGTGTTTCCACCCTCTATTTTTGATTGCGATAAAAGCCTTGGCCAATATTTTCGTATTGGCTTTAGTCGCACTACGATGCCGGCCGCACTCGATGCTTTCAAACGGTATGTCCATAGTCAGAGGTCGGTGTGGCAAATTCAGACTGCGGAGTCCTAGATGCATTTATTACAGTCCATCGACGAACTCAGAGCACTATTAAGCCCGGCTGAAAACGCGGCTTATTTATCCGATGCATGGGATGACAATACTCAGATAGACATGGCCTGTGATGAGATCAAGATGGATTTCACGAGTCCCAACCAGGGCCATCTAGTCATCAAAGGGGGCTATAAGTCCGGTCTCGAGCATTTCCTGATAAAATTTTCTAGCCGATTTAAATCAGTTGCGGGGAATCTTGATTCTATCAACCGCTGCCTAACCCTGATCGGTGACGCTCAGACGGGATTAATTACCTCGCTGTTGATCGACCATGGAGATCAGGACCCAGCTGATAGGCGTCATCTGCCAGAGCTTGATTGGGCCGATATCCAAAGATGTCTCAGCGTCACCGGCGACGAAAGTGTCTGGCTGCACCAAAAAGAGGGATTTAGAGCATTTAGCGTCGGCGAAATAATGGTGCCTCCAGTAATCTACCTGCCCTTTGAGGGCCGCGGCGACCTGCATCTGAAGGGCGCTCACAGGCATGGGGGCGACATCTATGTCTTTAAGATTGCCACCGCTTTTCCCAATAATATTGGGCGAGGTCTTGAGCCGTCACAGGGCATGATGGTAGCTTTCGATGCGCGCACCGCAGACCCAATAATGGTACTGAGAGATGAGGGGCATCTTACTGACCTACGCACAGCGATCGCAGGTAGGAATGCCGCCGAAGCAATGATGCCCGCCAATGAACTGATCGGAGTCGGTGTTTTGGGGACAGGGGTACAGGCACGCTTGCAGATCGGTTTGTTAAAAACCCTCTATCCCACATGTAATAAGCTGACCGTCTGGGGGCGCAGCAAAGAGAACACCATCAACTATGCTAATGAAGCCGCTGTGACGGGCTGGGAAGTTAGTATTGTTGACAGCCCAATGCAGGTGGCCGATAGCAGTAACTTGCTAATTACCACCACAGCCTCTGAGGTTGCATTGCTCGATGCGCATGACATCAGCATGCCAAACACCGTAATTATAGCCATTGGTGCTGACATGCCTGGCAAAGTCGAACTGTCGCCGGCGCTGTTGCATAAAGCGCAGGCTGTGCTGATTGATTCTATCCCTCAGGGAATAGACCACGGCAATGCCGCGGTAGCTATTCGAGAAAATATCATCAGCCCGTCTGACCTACAGGAGTTTGGTGACTTCCTAAGCAATGGCTATAGAGAGCCAGAGGCTAAGGACAGACTTAGAATATTTCTGTCCTCCGGGATCGGCGTTCAGGACTTACAAATTGTACAGTCTGTCATCGAGGGCTCTTGATCCTCGGACGGACTATTGCCACTGTGACCGATGACTATCCACAAACTCTATTAGCGCAGATAACGCTTTAGGCATATTGCGCTCACCGTAACCAATGCGGAAATAGTCCTCATAACCCTTAATATCCGTCATAAATACATAGGCGGGTTTGATAGAAATTCCTGACTCGGCTAATTGTATGCCCAATTCGTCCGACGTCAGGGGCCCTTTGAATTTGACAAAGGCGATGGCGCCGGCATTAGGTCTAACCCATTCAAATAAATCAGCATAGTCCGCAAAAAATTGGTCCAGCAAGCTAAGGTTGTGATGAATGATTGACAACTTTTCTTGAAGAATAATATCACTGGCGCGCAACGTCATTATGGCTTGAATTTCACTGGCACGACTGGGGCAGGTAGAACCAAAATATTGCACATCCATAAGCTTCTGCTTCAGATCCATATCTTGCAGAGCAATCCAACCAATGGTCACGCCGCAACCACCCCAAGGTTTTGAGAGCGTACAGACACTTAATCCCTTTTTGTAGCATTCGGCCATTGCCGGCAGCCTATCGCTGGCGTCATGCTCTAATAGCCGATAAACCTCATCGGCGAGAAGGTATATCGCATGTTTATCGGCAATCGCCCTAAGTTGCTGCTGCACTTCAAGCTTCATCAGAGTCCCCGCAGGGTTGTAGGGCTCATTGATGACCATATACTCTGTATTTTCCTGAATAGCCGCCTCAACGATTTTCGGGTCTATTTGCCAGTTATCCTCTGCATAAAGTTGAATGGTCGTCACCTGACTGCCGGCTTGAACGGGTGCCTGCTGAACAGACTGATAACCGGGAGAGAAGACAATAGTATGACTAGTTGTATCGACGATCGCGATAGCTGCCGTTTGCAGTGCGACCTGCCCCCCGCAGAAGACTAAAATATTGTCAGCGCAAATATTGGCACCATATAGCTGAGCAATCTCTTGCCGAAGGTCAAGACTGCCTCCATTTGGCGTATAGACCAGTGAGTGCTGATGAAATTCATCCACGATCTGCTGATCACCTCTGGCCAGAGATAAACGTATTAGCTCGGTATTAGTCAGTGGTTCCACAAAGGAGTTTGAGAGACTAAATGCAGCTCTTCCAGTAATTTTTTTATGTCGTTTAGACCAGGGTTCTATGAACATCATTAAGGTAACCTTAGGCTAAAATGTATTTTTCATTTTCAAGTTTTTTCAGTAGCGCCCTAGCTGGCTTTTGCGCGATTAAAATATAGACGTTTTCTGGAAATAATCTAGCGGCATAGGAAGTCATAGTGATATTGGTGACCAATCGCATCGCCATTAGATAATACAGAATCTCCCGCTCTTCTTTTAAGAGCTTGAATTCATTATCATAGCCTTCAATAATTTTCTCCGACGCCATCGCAATATCCTCCTCTCCCAGCAGCGAGTAGGCCAGTGTAATCGCAAGATCATTGACCTGACTAGCCCACTGCATTTCACCAAAATCAATTAACCCCGACACCTTCTTGGGATTGTCTGATGCGACCAATATATTTTGCTCGTTAGCGTCGCCATGTATCACGGCTTTGCGTAAACCGGACAATTTAGGCAATATTTTTTCTTCATAAACGTCATATAACCGCGCAATTCTATCCTTGGCATCAGCATCTAACACTTCCGAAAGGTAGTCTTTACAGGCCATGACATTATCAAGCTTCCACAGTTCATCTGAACCCTCTTCCACTTCAGCAGAATAATTGACCATAGCGGCTGAAAACTGCCCCATGAATCGGCCAATATCCTGATAGAGTTCTGGTGATTTGGGCGTATGGGTATAGAGGTCTCCCTCGAGGTAGGTCAATAGTCGTATGCCGAACCCATCGACATAGGTAATACTCTGCCCCTGGAAGGTCTTCACAATGTCCGGAAACACTAGCTCCGGCGCTCTGTCTTTTAAATAGCCCAGCACATTGGTCTGCATTTGAAGAAATTCATGAGACCATTTCTGATTGGCAATCTTAAACACATAGGTTTCCCCTGAGGTTTTAATCAGCGCATTTTGATCTTCAAAAGACACCAATGGCGATATGTCTCCCTCTAGCCCATAAAGCTCCAGCAAAATTCTGGCGATAGATTCATTAGTAAAATTGGGTACTTGGTCTGACATAATTATCTCATCATCTAATTAGCAGAAGTCGGTCTTTGCCTATTCCGGTTTAAATCTAGCAGCCTCAATGACTGCCAAAGTATCGATTAGTACGGGGAGAAACTAATCTATTTTGGTTGGATACTCTACACTGATCGGCGGTCAACAAGAAATTGTTGCTCATTAAATAGCGGCTTACGCCAATATCTGCCCTCGGCTAGGTCCCTTATACCTGCTAACATAGCGTCATATCCCAGCAGACTTGAAACCCTAACTATGTCATTACGGTCCACAACTCAAGACAACAGGCACTGTATAGAGTACCTAGGTGTTAAGGCGCTGCGTTCGACACATCCTGGGGTACGACGATTGAAACGTCTTCAACAGGGCCGCAATAGCGCCCATGGTAATAAAGTTTGGCGATCCAGCTTTGTTCTGATGGATTATTTGACCACTTACCCGCCAGTCTCGGGCTCAGAGGTGCTGGATATTGGCTGTGGCTGGGGTCTCACAGGCTTGTTTCTTGCCAAAAACTTTCAGGCCAAGGTTACCGGAATAGATATAGATCCCGGAGTAGCCCCTTTTGTGGCACTCCAATCAATGGTAAATCAGACTGAAATGCTTTTTGCCGCGCGCAGCTTCGAATCAATGACCGCTGAGGAATTGGCTAGTTTTGAGACCATTATAGGCACCGATATTTGCTTCTGGGACCATATGACTCAGCCATTATTCGACTTTATCGCGCTGGCACTTGAGTCTGGGGTCGAACGCGTCATTTTTGCAGATCCGGGCCGACCGCCCTTCTGGGATCTTGTCGATAGTTGTATCGGTTCATTCGTCAATGCTGAGGTCGTCGTGCGGCGAATTTATGAGCCGTGGAAGACCGAAAAATTTATTTTGGTTATCAATAATCCGTAAAAAAAACCGCGCCTCTGACAGCGCGGCTTTTAGTGTCGCTGTCTAACTAGACAGGTTTAGAATTTAGCTCCCATACCAAACTTAAACATTGGGCCATGGTCATGAGATAAGAAGATCATTGCCTTTTGACACACAAATAAATTCACTGGGCTAACAGTACTGATTCTTACATCAGTAATGACGGTTAAATTATTAGTAATAGTTTAGCGAGCGGTCATATCAATCTCATAACGCCTCGCAATAAACATGAGATGATTCGGTCCCTCGGCGCCAGAGAATGTCTCGCCGCTCTCATTATCGGCAATAGGCGCTGTCCACTAATTATTTTCATAAAACGCTGCAAGGCTGGTTGAATCACCAACGCCGGTCAGTGTGAATTGAGAGACAAAAAAAGCACAGAGTCGATAACATTTGTCATACTATTTAACGCTAATGGGCCTCAATACGACTCAGAATCAGGCTCTGCCAGTCAAATAATTACCACTCTATGCCGATGGCTAGAAGCCCATCTTTAAAGCCTGAATTCAGGCGATTATGGCCATCAGAAGTATAGTGCGCTCTGGCGATGTCATTTAACCCAAAAAAACACCCTTTGATCGCATACACGGTTATTTGCAGGGCCTGAATAGGTAAAGTAGGAGTTGAGAGTTTTAAGTCGAGAAGTGCATTCTCAAATGCATTCACAGTTTTTCCACCCAGGGGGTTCAATCAATATGTTATTTAAAAAGAAAGTTCTTGCGAGTAGTGTGGCCTTATCGATGGTTGGGGTAGTAGTCCCTTCCTTCGCTCAAGACGACGCTCTGATAGAAGAAATTATCGTTCAAGGTGGTATTCGAGGCAGTCTGACACGTTCCATGGACATTAAACGCGACTCAGCTGGTGTTGTAGATGCAATCTCGGCGGAGGACATGGGTAAGTTTCCAGACGCTAACCTAGCGGAATCTCTTCAGCGTATCACTGGCGTATCTATCAGCCGTGAACGCGGCGAAGGTAGTCAGGTTACAGTGCGTGGCTTTGGTCCAGAATATAATCTGGTAACCCTCAACGGTCGGCAAATGCCGACGCACAGCGCCTCAAGCCGATCTTTTGATTTTGGCGATCTGGCATCAGAGGGTATTGCAGGCGTTCAGGTCTATAAAACCGGTAGAGCTGATGTGCCTACAGGTGGTGTGGGATCTTCAATTAATATTTCAACGACTCGTCCCCTAGACGCGCCTGGCCAGAAAATGAGCCTTTCCGCTAAAATGGTCAACGACACCTCTACAAGAGAAGGCGACAAGATTACTCCTGAGTTTTCAGGTATCTACTCAAATACCTTTGCCAATGACACTGTTGGTATCGCTATTACAGGTTCATCGCAGAAGCGCAACAATGGGGTCAATGCAGCAGCGACTACGGGCTGGTTTACGCGCCCAGGTGACCACGCCGGAGCTGGCGGCATACCCAACGATGACAATCAAGTCAACCGCTCACAAAGCGCGGACGAGTTTTCTTCTATTCCTCAGCAAATTGCTTATAGCATCAGCGAGTATGAGACGGTCCGTACCAATGGTCAGGTTGTTCTTCAGTGGGCACCAACTGACACCGTCACTGGTACCATCGACTATATCTACTCTGAATTTGACCTAGACAAGAAAATGAGTGACCTGTCTGCATGGTTCAGCAATGCAAGTGCGGTAAGCCAGGCAAGTACTTGGAATGACGGTGCTCAGCGCAGTCCTTTGATGTATTCAGAGACCCATAATAATGCTGACTTCGCTATGGGCCTGCGCGAAGATGGCCGCAAAAATACCAATGAATCCGTGGGCTTGAATCTAGAGTGGCAGGCGACTGATAGTCTTTCACTGGCCCTTGATTACCACGATTCATCTGCTGAAACTGGCGCTAACAGCCCATACGGAACAAGCTCACTGGTAACTATCGCTTCCTTCAATAAGGTTGCTTCTGCGGTATATTACGGTCAGGAGATGCCTGTCCTAGTGCAGAGCCTTAACTCAGGTGCTGATGGCGCAGATCGTCCACTTTACAAGAACGATATGATCATTACCGGCAGCGTTTTCACTAACGATGAAGCAAGAATGGACATTGAGCAAGCCAAGTTAAGTGGCGTGTTTGAGTTTTCTGACAGCAGCAGCATTGATTTTGGCATCCAGATGACTGAAGTGAATAACCGCTTCGCCAGTCGGAATGTGCAGTTGGATAACTGGGGTGGATTCACTCAGCCTGGTGAACTTTCAGCGGTTATAGAGCGCTCGTCTATGGCCGGTCAATTTGACCAGATCAGCGGTGGTAACGATCCACGTCAGCAAACGGAATACTTTACCGCAGATATTGCAGACGTTATTACAGTCGCTGAAGCTAGCTATACTGCCCGCGATGCAGACTATGCACAGGTTGGAGACTGCGGCACTGGTTACTGCGCATCGACCGACTGGAATGCAGACAAGCGCAGCACCGAAGAGACAACGGCTGCTTATCTACAGCTAAACCATGCCACTGAATTTGTCGGCAAACCTGTCAATATTCAGGTTGGTGTTCGCTATGAAGAGACTGATGTTACCTCCGCTGCACTGGCACCCACTTATAGTGAAGTTTACTGGCTAGGTGGCAACGAGTTCACCATGGTCGAAGCTTTGGATGCGGACGGCAATGCCATCCAAGCATTTGACGCCTACACCGGTGATTACGACATGGTGCTACCAAGCCTCGACTGGGATATCGAAGTAGCTGAAAATGTGGTGCTGCGTGCCTCTTACAGCAAGACCGTCACTCGTCCAAGCTTCACTGATATTCAAGGTGGTATCACCGTAAACAGCACATCCTTCAAGAACACTGGCGCTGACGCAAGTGGCGGTAACCCAGGACTAGTGCCAATTAAATCAACTAACTATGATGTATCAGTTGAATGGTACTACGACGAGGGCAGTTACCTGTCGGTCGGATACTTTGAAAAAGATGTTGCCAATTTTATCGGCTCGTCTGTGCGTGAAGGCAACCTATTCAACCTTGACTGGCCACTGGGCGGAACGCTGTTCAATGAAGCCGTTACTGCCAGTGGTATAGACCCACTGAAGTACACAGAAGTCGGCGCCTATATCTTTGCCAACCTTGCAGATAATGCAGCTGTCCAAGGCGATCGTATTTATGGCGCAGATGGCGACCCACTAGTGTCATTCAGAGTTCAGAGCCCGGCGAACCAAGAAACCGCGAAAGTCGATGGTGTCGAAATCAATCTGCAGCACAACTTTGGTGAGACTGGTTTCGGTATGATAGCCAATGCGACTTTCGTGAATGCCAATGTAAGCTATGACAACATGAAGATTGACTCGCAGTTTGTTCTTAACGGCTTAAGTGATTCAGCTAATCTAGTTGCGTTCTATGACAAAGGCGGTCTTCAGGCTAGATTGGCATACAACTGGCGTGATGACTATCTCAATGGCGTTGGTCAGGGCGCGGGTACTTATACTAACCCGACCAATGTTGAATCCTATGGTCAGCTCGATATTAGCGCTAGCTATGACTACAGCGACAATCTGACAATTTTCTTCGCCGGACTTAATGTTCTAGAAGAAACTTACAATGTTTATGGTCGCGATAAGCTACAGGTCCTTCAGGTCGGTCAGACGGGTGCTCGATATGACATAGGTGTGCGTTATTCTTTCTAATAACAACATCGATGACAGGTCAGTAGTACGATGAAACGAGGAGCCGCTTAATTTTTTAAGCGGCTTCTTTCATTGGGCCTGATACACCGGTTAATTGAATGGCAAAGCAGCGCTTTTATTGACCCAAATAACAGGCTATCCTAAGCTACATCGATCAGCGGGTAACACTCAAATAGTTGATCCATTAAGTTAAATTTAAAGTAACTTATAGTCATGAATAATACGATAAATAGACTTGTCATTGTCGGCGGAGGAACTGCTGGCTGGCTTACTGCAGGGGTAATTGCTGCAGAGCATTCCTGTGCGTCTAATGATCAGCAAAACAGCTTCGAACTCAGCCTTGTGGAATCACCGGATATAGCCACCATTGGCGTCGGTGAAGGTACCTGGCCATCAATGCGCTCGACATTGCAAAAGATGGGTATCTCCGAAACTGAATTTTTTCGTGAATGCAGTGCCAGCTTTAAACAGGGCACGCTTTTTACCGGCTGGCAAACTGGTGTCGGTGACGATAGCTACAGTCATCCTTTCACGGCACCGCACGGCTATGCCGAAACTAATCTAGCACCCTACTGGCAGCCGCAGCGCGATAAAATAAACTTTGCAGATGCCGTCGGTTCCCAGACTGCTCTATTTAATGATAAATTAGCGCCCAAACAAATCACCACCCCAGAATATGCTTTCCATGCAAACTATGGCTACCATCTAGATGCTGGGAAATTTGCTGAGTTTCTGCGTAAGCACTGTGTTGAAAAGCTTGGTATAAAACATATCAAAGCTAATGTCACAGGCATTAAAACAGCCGATAACGGCGATATTGCGTCAATTGAAACAGACCGTCATGGCACCATATCAGGCGACCTATTTATAGATTGCAGTGGTTCACGGGCACTTTTATTGGGCCAGCACTACGGTATTCCGGTGTGTGATAAGAATGATATTCTGTTTAATAACACCGCATTGGCAGCCCAGATTCCCTACAGTAATGATAGCGATCCAATCGCCTCGTGCACATTATCAACTGCCCAGACAGCGGGTTGGATATGGGATATTGGCCTGCCGACTCGACGCGGCATTGGTCATGTGTATTCCAGCGCTCACAATAGCGAAGAGCGCGCCGCAGAAGAGCTCCTAAGTTATATAGCGACCACCGCAGGCGAACAGGCGGCCGCTGCCGCAACGCTGCGAAAAGTACCGTTTAGCCCTGGTCATCGCGCTAAATTTTGGCACAAAAACTGTGTTGCCGTAGGTATGTCAGCCGGATTCATTGAGCCTCTTGAGGCCTCTGCCCTAGTATTGGTAGAACTCTCTGCGGCCATGATTGCAGAACAACTTCCCGCTAATCGCGGTCATATGGATCTAGTGGCCAAACGCTTCAATGACAAATTTTTATACCGCTGGGATAGTATTATCGAGTTTCTAAAGCTTCACTATATCTTAACCCAGCGAAACGATACCGACTACTGGCGAGACAACTGCCGGCCGGCGTCAATCCCCGAGAGCCTGCAGGAAAAGGTCGCGCTGTGGCGTCATCAGAGTCCCTGGCATCGAGACAGCCACCATGTTGACGAGTTGTTCCCGTCAGCCAGTTTCCAATACATTCTTTACGGCATGGGTTTTGAAACTAAAGCTAGTCACACAGTGCGCCGTTCAGATGCAGAAGCGCAAAAAGTGGTAGGTCGCCTGTTTCAGGAAAATGCGGCCCGCGCTCAACAGCTGAGTGGAAATATGCCATCCAATCGGGACTTGATCGATAAAATTCACAGCTACGGTTTTCAAAAAATTTAGCGCGCAAATTCGCTAGAGACTGGCCGTCATACTTTTTTACCGGAGCACCCATGAGCAATTACGCATTACTTAACAAAGAACAACATAAAGACCTACGAATCATTACCCAGCGCGGGGAAGCCTACGGCGACAATGTGATGCATGCTATGACCTTCGCCCTAGAGTTTCGCGACGTACAGTCGTGTTATCCGATCTTTTTCTGTAAAGATGAGCAGACGGGAGGTCTCTACCCCACTGCCCTGTTTGGCCTAGAACAGAATCATAACCAGTTTCTCAATGAATTTGGATGGGATGCGACCTATATACCTCTTTCGGTCCGCAGACATCCATTTTTGATTGGCTTTCAATCGGCTCCGGAGAATGGTGAGGGACAAAAGTCGCCAGTTGTATCCCTCGACATGGATCACCCGCGCATCAGTCGCGCAGAGGGCGAGATGTTGTTCGACGACAAAGGCGATCCAAGCAAATTTCTACAAACCACCATTACCACCTTGGAAAATATCCATCGCGGCCTAGAACACAACAAGGGCTTTATTGCCGCTGTATTGGATCATGAGTTGCTCGAGTCATTCACTCTTGACGTAACTCTCAATGATGGCTCTGCGCATCAATTACAAGGCTTCTACACCATCGCCGAAGAAAAGCTGTACAAACTCGATGGCGCCGCGCTTGGAGCGTTAAATGCGAACGGTTATCTGCAGCCTATCTTTATGGCCATCGCCTCCTTTGCTCGGGTTAGAACACTCATCGACCAAAAGAATGTACTACTAAACGGATAGATCACCATGCTCGAGATTACTACACAGATTAAGGAATTTGGCGGCGCCCGCGCCGACAGGATTCCCGACGCTGTTTTAAGCTCGACACAGCCTTTGGTAATGCGAGGGCTTGCGGCAGATTGGCCCATAGTCACCGCTGCGAAAAAATCAGCTGCAGATGCCGCCAGTTATCTGCAGTCTTTCGACAGTGGCAAACTCCTTACCGCGATGGCTGGCGCCCCTGAGATTGATGGTCGTATTTTCTATAATAGCGACCTGACTGGATTCAATTTCGAACATCGCCGTTTACCCCTGGCACAGATACTACAAACGCTTATCCACTGCAGCGCAGAGGAAAAACCGCCAACGCTGTATGTGGGGTCGAGCAATGTCGATCACTGGCTGCCAGGATTCAGACACGACAATGATCTGGCATTACAGGATCAAGACCCCGTCATCAGCCTTTGGATAAGCAGTCGCTCACGTATAGCAGCACATTACGACTTCCCGACAAATATAGCCTGCTGTGTGGCCGGACGTCGCCGCTTTACCCTATTCCCACCAGACCAGCTAAAGAACCTCTATGTAGGGCCTATAGACCTTACTCCAGCAGGCCAGCCAATTAGCCTGGTGGATTTTACCGCGCCCGACTACGATCAACACCCAAAATTTCGCGAAGCCTTGAAAACCGCTCAGGTGGTCGAACTTGAGCCTGGCGACGCACTTTTGATCCCAAGTATGTGGTGGCATCACGTAGAGTCTCTAGATAGTGTCAACATACTCGTTAACTACTGGTGGCGCAGCACGCCCTATTACCTCGGCGGGCCGTTGAATGTTCTGCAGCACGGTATCCTGGGTTTGCGCGACCTGCCACCAGAACAGCGGCAAGTATGGCAACAGATTTTTGAACACTATGTGTTTAATCCCCAAGCAGAGGATATGGCACATATTCCGGAGCACGCGCGTGGCGTATTGAACGTCATCGACGAAGAGACAGCGATACAAATTCGCCAACTGTTAGCCAATAAATTAAAACCATAGTCATTTAATCGGAGACCTGTCAGTGACAACAGACAAAGTTACCAAAGTCGTTATCGTCGGGGGCGGCACCGCTGGATGGATGGCGGCCGCATCACTGTCGCGTCTGATTGGCAAAAATATTCATGTCTGTCTGATTGAGTCCGACGAAATAGGCACCGTAGGTGTTGGCGAAGCCACTATACCCACCATGATGACCTTGCACCAACTGCTAAAGATTGATGAGCGAGAATTCCTGTCCGAAGTACAGGGTACTTTTAAGCTCGGCATCAGCTTTGAGAACTGGAAAAACATCAATGAGGATTACATCCACTCCTTTGGTCTGACCGGCCAGGACTGTTGGGCGGGAGGCTTCCAACATTTTTGGTTGAAGGGTAAGCAGCGGGGGATCAGCGAAGACTTTGGCCATTATAGTGCCGAATTAATGGCGGCCAAGGCAGGTAAGTTTGCCGTACTGCCCAATAATGGCCTCAGCTATGCCTACCATATGGATGCCAGTCTATACGCCAAGTTTCTGCGCAAGATAGCTGAGAAGTCTGCGGTACAGCGTATCGAAGGTAAAATCATCGAGGTCAACGTAGATAAAAGCAGCGGTGAAATAGACACGCTAATACTTGAATCTGGGCAACTCATCGAAGGTGATTTATTTATTGACTGCAGTGGGTTCCGCGGTCTGCTGATCAATGAGACCTTAAAAACAAGCTTTGATGACTGGTCGCATTGGCTGCCCTGTGATCGTGCTGTAGCCGTGCAGACCGCCTCTGTCAGCGAGCCTATCCCTTTCACTAGATCTATCGCTCGAGATGCCGGCTGGCAGTGGCGCATCCCGCTACAGTCGCGAGTGGGTAATGGGCTGGTTTACAGCAGCGCCCATCTGACTGATGATCAGGCCACAGACACATTACTAAACAATATTGAAGGCGAGACCTTAACCGAGGCCCGCCTGATTAAATTTCGTACCGGTCAGCGCAGCCAACATTGGAACAAAAATGTTGTGGCGCTCGGACTGGCGGCAGGCTTTGTTGAACCATTAGAGTCCACCGCCATTCATATGGTGCAGCGAGGAATCATCCGTCTGCTGCAGATGTTCCCGCAAGACGGCGTTCAGGAGCCCGATGTGGTTGAGTTCAATAAACAGATGACCGATGAATACCTGTTTATCCGGGATTTTGTGATTATGCACTACCATGTCACTGAGCGAGAAGACACCCCGTTCTGGCGGCATTGCAAGAGCATGGCAATACCAGACTCTCTGCAACACCGGCTGGCTCTGTTTAAACAGACCGGTCGAGTATTTCAGCAAGCTGGCGATGTATTTGCCGAAAACAACTGGACGCAGGTGATGCTGGGCCAAGGCCTGATGCCCGAGCAGTACCATCCAATTGTCGACATTATGAGTGATCAAGAACTCGAGAATTTTTTGACTGGCTTAAAGGCTCGCACGGACAGTATCGTCAGCCAACTACCCAGCCACCAGCAATTTATCACAAAGTACTGCAAAGCTAAGGCTGGTTAGCAGAAAATTTGACACTCATAAATCGCTGCGCGTAATTATGTCTGTCACCATGCCATCAGCAGCCGTCATAGTCGGCATTAAATGCTGACGTGGTAACCAGACGAATCTACCAGCCATGGAAAACCGAAAAGTATATCCTCATCATTAATCAGCCGTAATATTACTTAGATCTCAAAAACCTGACATTAAATTCACCCATAAATGGGAGCAAAAAAAACCGCGCTTAGAAGCGCGGTTTTTTAAAATGTTGCAAGAGCACTTAGCTTGACTTAACCATCTTGTAGGTCCAAAAGTCGATAGCACCGTCATCTTTGGTGACCTGCACTGCGATAGTCATCGCTGTGTTAGCAGCGTTCATACTAACAACCGAGTACGTAATAGTCGCTGGAACACCACCACTCTCGTAGGCGTAGGTGTTACCGGCCTTAGCGACACCAATGTAGTTGCCTGCACCAGTAATCGTTATCTCATTGTTAGCGTGGGTAAAGGTGCCCGCTACCGTACCATTGTGCGGCGTTAATGGCGTACCACAGGCATCATCAGTACCAGATTGCCAGTTCTCCAACCACGTAGTGTCACCTTGCGAGTTAGAGAATGAACCGTCAGTACCGAATACATACACATCATCCATGAAGCAAGCACGAGCCGTTAGATCACCAGCACCCAATGACCACCACTCAACGTTACCAGCTGAAGGACCAACACCTGCTGAGCCCACTTCATTGGCAAGTTTCCAGTTACCCGCGATAGCT
>Ga0222630_1000586_pt1 | contig 18498 bp, 11 predicted proteins | sample AntAcemetagenom3_FD_179842 | JGI IMG/M metagenome (GOLD analysis project Ga0222630, IMG submission 179842) | Saline water microbial communities from Ace Lake, Antarctica - #3 | ecosystem: Environmental > Aquatic > Non-marine Saline and Alkaline > Saline | place: Antarctica: Ace Lake | collected...
CAATTATACGCGTTCCAGCAGCCAGCATTGATCTGACCCAGCAGGTAAAAATTGGCGGCCAGCTAGTTGGCGGCGGCAGCTATCCAGCGGATATCTATGCACTGTCAACGGCCATTAATAACGAGGCCAGTACCACCAATGTGACCTCTTATGTCGATCGTGAGGGTGATCTAATTGTTACCAATGCGGCGGGCTTTGAAGGCGCCAATATAGCGCTAAGTAATCCAGATGCGTCGTCCGCGACAAATGCGCTAGGCCAAGCTAATCAGACCTATATTGGAACCTTGAACTTAGACAGCGCCGACAAAATTCGCTTCACCTTTGGTGCCAGCGGCGTTCCAGCTGATCTTGCTGTGCTGGGATTACGCACTGGTATTTACATTGATGGCTCGACTGACGAAGATCTGGCCGTTTTTGTTACGGGCACCGGTTCTGCCAATGTAGCGGCTGGTTTTACTCCGCCGCCAGTGGCCAATAAGCTGGCCAACGAGCAACCCTTTAGTATCGATTTTTTGTCGGCAAGTCAGTACACCATTACCGACACCGCTACCGGAACCATTGTCGCCACTAGGGCTCATATTGCTGGCGATGATATTGACTACAAAACACTAAGCCTAACATTCGATACCGATCCGCTAGCGGGAGACCACTTTGTTGTCGATGGCAACGAAAATGGCATAGGCAACAATAGCAATATGCTGTTGATGGTAGCCCTACAAGATAAGCCGGTACTCACTAATGATCGTACGATACGTGACGGCTACATAGACATTGTCAGCACGGTTGGCAACAAGGCAACACTGGGTAGAATTTCCCAAGAGGCCCTGCAAGTGGTCTATGACCAGGCCATGCAATCTAGAGATCAGGTCTCTGGCGTGAGTCTCGACGAAGAGGCAGCCGATTTGATTCGATTCCAGCAGGCTTATCAAGCCTCGGCACAAATTATACAGATGGCTTCGAAGCTATTTGACTCCATATTAGCCATTCGTTAAGGCGCTTACTGATGAAAATTTCTACTAGCCAATTATTTGAACGAGCAGTCACGCAAATGACGACGCAGCAAGCTAAGCTTGCTCAGATGCAGACGCAGCTAGCAACTGGAAAGCAGATCGTCCAGCCTAGCGACAATCCGGATAAGGCTGGCCTAATCCAGCGTCTCAACACTGCCTATGATAGGCAAGAAATCTACGAGCGTACGCTTGACTCTGTGCAGGACCGATTATCTGCCGAGGAGTCTTCACTGATGTCTACAGATAATATTTTACAGCGTGTCCGAGAGCTAGCAGTGGCTGCTAGCTCAGATACTATGTCCCAAGATGACAGGAAGATTGTCGCCATAGAGATCAATGTTCTCACAGCAAGTTTGCTGGCTCATGCTAATACTCAAGACGTTAATGGCAATTATGTCTTTGCAGGCTCGGCAGTTACGACCGTGCCATTTTCACCAGACGCTGAAGGCAATATGCGCTACCAGGGTGACAACAGTTATGTTGCGGTAGATGTCTCAGAGCAGCGTCGACTAAATATGAACCGTCCAGGTAACGAGGTTTTCGATGGCGTAGTTCGGCATGCAACTGACGGCACCGGCTCCAGTAAGATCAGTTTCTTTAAGGTGATTGAGGACTTCAGTGCAGCCTTGTTGGGCAACGACACCGGTGCAATTCAGCGCAGCCTTGGAGAAGTTGAGAGCCTTTCTGCCACCGTGTCAATCTCATTGGCCGATGTGGGTAGCCGTCAAAACGTTGTGGAGTCACAGCGTGATGTTTTGAGCGACGCCAAGCTAAGATATAAGTCGGTGCTATCTAATGCTGAGGACTTAGATTACACCAGTGCCGTGACTGCGCTCACAGCAGAGCTATTGTCTATGGAAGCGGCCCAAGCCAGCTTCGCAAAAATTTCCCAGTTAAGCTTATTTGACTACATAAGATAGAGACCATAAATGGCCGAAGTTAGCAGTACTGCAGCAACAGGGAGCACGATAGGCTCAAGCGTTTTAACGGCACTGGATATTGGTTCTGGTCTTGATTCATCTAAGCTTGCCCTTGACTTAGCGAATGCGGAAAAAATACCTAAGGAGGCGTCCCTCAATAGACAGATCACCGAGTCAAACTCATCGGTCTCTGGCTATGCATTGTTGTCTTACCAAGTCGACCTACTGAAGACCAGCTTTGAAAAATTAAATGATGCTAATGAGCTATCGACGGCCACTGGGAGCTCCTCAAATAGCACAGCCGTCAGTTTCTCCTCGGTGGACGGTACCGCGACGGCGGGCGGCTATGACCTAACTGTTAATCAGTTGGCCGAGAGTCAGCGTACTATTTCAGATCAATTTTCTTCAACCAGCGCGGCCTTAAACGGTGGCACTGGGTTTACCCTCTCCCTCGCGGTTGGCGTGACTCAAATGGGCACATACGACCAAACATTAACGCAGGCGAGCCTCCGGACGGCATTGGCTAGCGGCTCTATTACCTTGTCAGATGGTACTAACTCATTCAGCGTTTCACGGGCGCAAGTTAATAGTGCCGGGGGCACAAGCAGTGGGGGGGAGACACTCGCCGGCTACGTAGCGGCAATTGAAGCGAATAAGCATGCCAATTTTCTTTTCGGGTTCGCGGTCGATGGCAGCGATGGTGTTACCTTTACCCAGACCACAGCGGGAACCGGGGCCCTTACAAGTGCCACGGGGACGGTCACTGCTGGCATCACCGCGGCATCACCTGTAACCGGAATCGCCGGCGTCTACAGCTCGGCGGTTAGCGCGTCTGTCACAGGCGCTCTGGCTATTAGCGATGGCAGTACCACAGTAACGGTGGCTAGTGCGGCCTATACATCAGTCGCCGATCAGGTAACAGCGATCAAGGCAGGCTCGGGATACGATGACCTATCGTTTACCGTCGCCGCTAGCAGTAATAATATGGTATTGACCTACAAAACAACCGGAGCTATCGCCACGACTCCAACCCTCTCCGTTGCGGGCACAAGCAAGACGGTCGCATCGACTACATCCGGCGTAACTGCGATTAACAGCCCAGTAGTGACCACGGTGGCTATTTCGACAACCACGCCTGCGGGCGTGGTAGCTGCTATTAATGAAACAAGTTCAGGCGTTACAGCGATGCTTGTCGATACGGGTGCTGACGGTACTAATTACCGTATTGTTTTGACTGGTAATTCCGGCTCCGACGGCACATTCGCAGTGACTAGCTCAGCGAGTGATGACTTGGGTTTTGGCGATGCCGATAAGACCCTGCAGGCGGCTCAAAATTCGATCGTTGACTTTGAGGGGCTCACCATCTCTCGCAGTACTAATGCCGTTTCGGATATTATTTCAGGCGCTACAGTTTCATTAAATGCTACGACCACATCAGCGGTTCGGTTAAATATAGTTGCAGACGCGAGTACGCTTAAAACGAATGTCCAAAATATTGTCACCGTCTACAACGCGCTAAATGATTTATATACCACCCTAGGTGCAGAAGATCCTGACTCTGAAAACGAACTAGACGGGGCCTTAGCCGCGGACGGGGCCCTAATAAGGCAGTTAAGGAGTACCATCCGCACCAGCCTGTTCGCTAATTCCTCGACTACATCAGGGAAGGTAACGGCTCTGAGAGATTTAGGGGTTAGTGTTAATATTACAGGCGCCCTAACATTTGATGAAACCGCCTACGACGCGGTCATAGCATCGAGCTACACCGATGTGGTCAAGATGCTAACCGCAAATACTAGCGGCCAAAATTTGTACGACACCGCAGATAAGGGATTGGCTCAGGATATTGCCACTGTCTTAGAAGGCCTTACCGATACCGACGGCGTTATCACCACTAGGTCCACTAATGCCACAACTGCCGTTACAGACTACCAAGGGGAGCTAGCTGCGCTTGAAGTACGCATCGAAGCACTTTACCAGCGGTATCTCGGTCAGTTTTCTGCAATGGAGGGCATGATGGCTTCTATGAACTCTACGAAGGACTACCTAACAGGTCAGCTCGAAAACTTGTCTAAGGCCTATGATAAATAAAATCTAAGGTCCTAGCGGGCAATAATTTGCAATTATGAATAAGAATATATAATAGTCTTAACCAAAGATACTTACTGAGGGTTATAAATGGAATTTGCTATAGAGCAAGCCCTTCAGCAGGGCATGGCCATACACCGACAAGGGAGACTTCAGGAAGCGGAGCAACTTTATCGAGCCATATTGAAAATACAGCCAGCGCACCCATACGCCAATAACAACCTAGGGGTGCTATTTGTCGCGATCAATCAGCCAGATTTAGCGCTACCCCATTTTAAAGCGGCTCTAGAAGAAGATCTGAATAATACGCAGTTTTGGTTAAGCTATATTCATGCGCTAATTATGACCAAGCAGCTTCACACAGCAAAGGTAGTTCTTTCAAAAGCCATAAAAGAAGGGTTAACTGGAAAGGGATTTGATGAATTATCTGTCAAGCTTGGCTCAATAGCTTGCGCGGAAAACGATAATTTATCTATGCCGAAGAAAACCACTAAATTTCCAGATACTAGAAAAATCAGATTATCAAATAAAAATCAAAGAACGAGTAACAAAACAAATATAACTAATGTCGAACCTCCACATCAAAAAATAAATTACTTAATGGAATGCTATAAAAATGCACACTATTATGAGGCTGAAAAAACAGCTTTGTCGATTATCGATAAATCTCCAAATCATCTGCTAAGTTGGAAAATTCTTGGCATATTGTTTGGCCAAGATGGGAGGCTGACTGAGGCTCTAAACGCGAATAAGAGAGCGGCGCAATTAGCTCCGTTAGATCCCGAAGTACTTAGCAATATGGCGACGACGCTGCAGGACCTCGATAGACTAGAAGAGGCTGAGGTAGGCTATAGAAAAGCGATTGGCCTAAAGCCTGATTTCTTTATAGCGCATTGCAATTTAGGTGTTACCCTTTGTAAGCTCGGACGATTAGATGAGGGTATCGTTAGCTATAATGAAGCTATAGAATTAAAGTCGGACTATCCAAAGGCGCATTATAACTTAGCTAATGCACTGAGAGACCTGCGTAGATTTGATCAATCTGAAGGGAGCTATAGACGTGCAATAACGCTTAAACCTAACTATGCTCAAGCCCATACTAACTTTGCTTCTTTGTTACTGGAGCGGGGCCGATTAGAGGAAGCGGAACTAAGCTATAGGCGAGCACTAGCTATTAGGCCTGACTATGCCGAAGCCTTTTTAAGCTTCTCAATTCTTCTTGACTATATGAATAATTTGAAAGAGTCAGCTGATGTATTAGAGTATGTGATCAAGATAGATTCTGGTTATTGCAGCATGAGAGCTGACGTTAACTTGGCAATAATAAGATATTTACAAAATAGTCTTTCTATTAGCCAAGACCTGCTTTTAAGGGCTAGTGAAATAAATAACCAGAAATCTGCAGAATTTAAAAACGATAAGATATACCGACATTATCTTCTTGATATTTTAAGCTGGCATACGATTAATTCAACGTATTTCACTAAGACACCCCTAGTAAAAAAAATGCACGTAATTGGGGATAGTCATGTATTAGTCAGTCATGGTCTAATGATTAAAAAATCAGGTAGTGATTTATTATGTCAGGCATCTTTGATTAAGGGCTGTAAGCAATCACATATTGGTAGTGAGCCTGCTAACAAATATAAATCAAAGCTTGAAAAAATATTTTTATCTCTTCCAAACAATAGCAATATATTATTAGTAATTGGAGAGATAGACTGTAGGATAGATGACGGGATAATTCCGCATTCAAAAAAATATTCCAACAAAAAAATTTCGGAAATTATCAATGATACGGTGGAAAAGTATTTAAAGTATGTAGGAAAAATTAATTTTTCCCTTAGGCATAATTTAATTATTCAGGGCGTCCCATGCCCAAATGTTGAAGAAAATACTATTCTAGGTAGTCGGAGAAATTTACTAATAGATACAATTAGAGAATTTAATATACAGTTAAAAAGTACATCAAAAAATATGGGGTTTGGGTATTTAGATGTCTATACAATGACAGACAAAGGCGATGGTTTTTCTAATGCTGCATGGCATTTAGATGCTCATCACCTTACTCCTGGGGGCATGTTGGAAGCATGGGCTGGTTATGGTGATTGATGAAAATCCCTCGTCTAACCGATAGTTTCGATGGTCGCTCCAAGTTAATAAGTCGGCGGTAAAAGCCGATAGTAATGCTCGATATAGTCACTTTTTATAGTCACTTTTTATAGTCACTTTTTATAGGCGCTTATGTGGGGATTTTGTGCTATCCGCATGGGATTTTGACGGAAGTTAGTCGCTTTTTCAAAATCTTTTGGGACTCTTTAGTACGTTCACAAAGTGTGTGGTCCTAAGTATTATTGAAATTGATGCTTTGTCTTTAACACTCAGTTTTTTAAATTCCTTATATGATGTTGGCGTCGGCTATCGCCTATATGAGTAGCATGTGTTCGGTAGATTACGTCGACACTAAAGTGGTTGGGAGCGGCGGATTATCAATCGAATGTATAGGCAGAGATATTAGGCGCTTGCTCATTAGTCCATTTTCTATACCGCATATATGGCTAGGATGTTCTAGGTTGCTAGTGGGCGTTTTGGGTAAAAAAACCCCAGTACTTAAAAAGTACCGGGGTTTTCAAAGGCGCTGCTCTGCCCTTAGTGGGGCATCGCTTACTTAAGTAGAGCGAGCACTGATTGCGCTTGCTGATTAGCTTGAGAAAGCATCGCGGTAGCCGCCTGGGAGATAATCTGCGTACGTGCTAGCTCAGTAGTCTCAGCAGCGTAGTCCGCGTCTTGAACGCGGCTTAGCGACGCGCTAGAGTTCTGAGATACATTGGTCAGGTTATCAACAGCATGCGTCAGCCTATTCTGCATGGCACCATACTTCGCGCGCTGTGATTCAACACCGGTCATTGCTGTATCTAGCGTAGTTAAAATGCTAGCCGTAGTGGCGGTAATGGTAGCACTAGCAGCAACCATGCCCGACAGATTGGCGCCCATTACACCAGCAACCCCTACTGTGACCCCGGCGGTAGTTTCTACACCAGCGCCCAAGCTAGACGTCATATAGTGAGTCGCTGAGGTAGTGCCAGTTGCCTGAAGTGACTGTAGGACGCCACCTGCTCCGTTATCGGTGAACGTATGACCATCGACGGTTCCCAAGGCAGCTGCTGCCTGTGCCACTGATAGCGTAGCAACTGTGCTGTCCGTAGCCGTTGTTTGATCCTGTAAGCCATCCGTCATCCAAAGGTTGCTAGAATCATCAGCGGTGATTGACCAGTCTGCACTGACATCGATCACGGCCGTCGGTGTATTAGTTTCTGTTAAACGAAAGTGTGTTGTGGCGCCGGCGGCACTTAGAACTTCACTAGCGGTCAGCCCCGATGTTGTCTGGTGAGCGGTATTCCAGGCCGCAACGACATCAGACACTGCAGTCCAGGCGACAACACCGGCCAGGGCGTAATCAACGTCGTTCTTATCTTGAAATGTCATAGTGGTGGCGGTAGTGGAAGCGTTCGCCTGGGCATCAGTCATTATAATATCTAGCACAGCCTTGGTTCCCGCTGAGCCAACGGTGCTAACATCAAGTGTCGCCGCGGTACCGTTAATGTCAAATGTGATGTCGGTGTCGTTGGTCTTTGCCAGTGCTAAGGCAGTCGCAGTGATGCCAGCGAAATCCATTTTACCCGCTACAGCAGCTACAGCAGCGCCGCCGGATAACTGGAAGTCATTAAACTCTAAGGCTTCAGTTTGGCCGTTATTTGAACCTAACTGAAAGGTAAAAGTGCCATCGGTATCGACGCCTGAGCGGCCGGTCCCGTTCAAGATGTTCATACCGTTAAACTGGGTATTATCTGCAATTTGCTCGATACCAGTTGCTAGCTGCTTGAATTCAACATTGATGTTGGTAACGTCGGCCGCAGACACGGTTTCACTCGCCGCTTGAACAGCAAGTTCACGCATACGCTGAAGCATATCAGTGATTTCTGCTGCCGCGCCGTCTGCAGTTGCGATCATGGAGATGCCATCGTTTGCATTTCGCACAGCCTGATTTAGACCATTGACTTGCGATGTCATTTTGGTAGCGATACCAAGTCCAGCAGCGTCATCTTGAGCAGAGTTGATACGGAGTCCGGTAGAAAGGCGCTCCATTGTTTGTGACATAGCACGTTCGTTTTTAGTCAGAGCGTTCGCTGCCAGATTAGCGTTGATATTTGTATTGATAGCACTCATTTTATGTAATCCTCAAAGTAAGTTATTGGCAGCCAAGTCTGCATGCCCTTAAAGTTTTTCGATATTTTTAACAACTTCTAGTGACCTATATCGGCAGCTTGGGACAGCACTTGAGCTTAAGTGGCAATTAAAAGCCACTTTGCGGCAATTAAAAGCCACTTTTCGGCTATTAGTTGCCACCTAGTGTTGGCGTGAGGGCTTTTAGACCTCGCTCTAGACCCAATTATATTGGTTAACTGTCCCCTGATAAGGGCATTGTGCAGGAACTATTGGGGTCTTTAAGTCGATTGAGTTTGTGTCTGTGGGAGACCAGCAACAGTAGTCTTAGCCCTGAACAATCTGCCATACACAAATATATGTGCTGAGAATACTATTGCGTGGTCATTTCAGACAGATGAAAAATCCAGATAGTCCTATCGATCCGGGGCTAAATTTAGGTATGAACCGATACCTATGCCATTCGATGAGGGACTCCGAAGTAGATCTCAACTGCCATTCGATGGCTAGAATAAGTATCTCGCTGCGCAAACAATTTTAAGACTCGCGTAACTGTTAATAAGGTCTTACTGATTAGGCTTTGGCAGGTATGCCACCGATGGATTTTATAGTTAACTTAGAGAGACCCTTTCATAGGCACTGCGGGTCAGAACGAACCGCAATAGATGTCTGCGTGCCGCGGCATTTCTTAATCTATTTGTGCAACTGGGAAAATTTGACGGGTAATCAATATGGTGCTGAGATGCAAGGAGGTGCAGAGAGAGATAGCGCGCGACACGAGGCAGTTTGGTTTAGATGGTTAAGTGGTGCAGCTCCGCCCTTAACACGCGTAATATAAATAAAAAACCCCAGTACTTAAAAAGTACCGGGGTTTTCAAAGGCGCTGCTCTGCCCTTAGTGGGGCATCGCTTACTTAAGTAGAGCGAGCACTGATTGCGCTTGCTGATTAGCTTGAGAAAGCATCGCGGTAGCCGCCTGGGAGATAATCTGCGTACGTGCTAGCTCAGTAGTCTCAGCAGCGTAGTCCGCGTCTTGAACGCGGCTTAGCGACGCGCTAGAGTTCTGAGATACATTGGTCAGGTTATCAACAGCATGCGTCAGCCTATTCTGCATGGCACCATACTTCGCGCGCTGTGATTCAACACCGGTCATTGCTGTATCTAGCGTAGTTAAAATGCTAGCCGTAGTGGCGGTAATGGTAGCACTAGCAGCAACCATGCCCGACAGATTGGCGCCCATTACACCAGCAACCCCTACTGTGACCCCGGCGGTAGTTTCTACACCAGCGCCCAAGCTAGACGTCATATAGTGAGTCGCTGAGGTAGTGCCAGTTGCCTGAAGTGACTGTAGGACGCCACCTGCTCCGTTATCGGTGAACGTATGACCATCGACGGTTCCCAAGGCAGCTGCTGCCTGTGCCACTGATAGCGTAGCAACTGTGCTGTCCGTAGCCGTTGTTTGATCCTGTAAGCCATCCGTCATCCAAAGGTTGCTAGAATCATCAGCGGTGATTGACCAGTCTGCACTGACATCGATCACGGCCGTCGGTGTATTAGTTTCTGTTAAACGAAAGTGTGTTGTGGCGCCGGCGGCACTTAGAACTTCACTAGCGGTCAGCCCCGATGTTGTCTGGTGAGCGGTATTCCAGGCCGCAACGACATCAGACACTGCAGTCCAGGCGACAACACCGGCCAGGGCGTAATCAACGTCGTTCTTATCTTGAAATGTCATAGTGGTGGCGGTAGTGGAAGCGTTCGCCTGGGCATCAGTCATTATAATATCTAGCACAGCCTTGGTTCCCGCTGAGCCAACGGTGCTAACATCAAGTGTCGCCGCGGTACCGTTAATGTCAAATGTGATGTCGGTGTCGTTGGTCTTTGCCAGTGCTAAGGCAGTCGCAGTGATGCCAGCGAAATCCATTTTACCCGCTACAGCAGCTACAGCAGCGCCGCCGGATAACTGGAAGTCATTAAACTCTAAGGCTTCAGTTTGGCCGTTATTTGAACCTAACTGAAAGGTAAAAGTGCCATCGGTATCGACGCCTGAGCGGCCGGTCCCGTTCAAGATGTTCATACCGTTAAACTGGGTATTATCTGCAATTTGCTCGATACCAGTTGCTAGCTGCTTGAATTCAACATTGATGTTGGTAACGTCGGCCGCAGACACGGTTTCACTCGCCGCTTGAACAGCAAGTTCACGCATACGCTGAAGCATATCAGTGATTTCTACTGCCGCGCCGTCTGCAGTTGCGATCATGGAGATGCCATCGTTTGCATTTCGCACAGCCTGGTTTAGACCATTGACTTGCGATGTCATTCTGGTAGCGATACCAAGTCCAGCAGCGTCATCTTTAGCAGAGTTGATACGGAGTCCGGTTGAAAGGCGCTCCATTGTTTGTGACATAGCACGTTCGTTCTTGGTTATGGCGTTAGCTGCCAGCTGAGCATTCATATTTGTATTGATACTAGTCATTATCTGTAATCCTTTTCAAAAGTAAAAATTAGTTGGCTGGTTAACTCTAGCCATAGTTTCGTTTTGCTAATATCTAAATCGGCACGACCTAAGATTACTTGAAAAAATAATGACTAAGATCTTATGGTTGTTATGGCGCTCGGTCATTCTGTAATTAGGGTAGGGAGCCAGCGACGTCATGCTAAAGGTATACGGTCGGATTCTAGGGTGTTGAGAGCTGGCAAGTAACGTTGAAAAAGTGTCGACACCTAAACGCAAAAACCTCCAGCGAAGGAGGTTTTATGGAGGAGCCACCGCTACACGATGGTTCGTAATGTCTCGCCTCATTTAGCCTTTAAGTAAAGAAAGCACTGACTGGTTTGACTGATTAGCCTGGGCAAGCATGGCGGTACTCGCCTGCTGAATAATCTGGGTTCTTGCCAGCTCCGTGGTCTCGGTTGCGTAGTCCGCGTCTTCAATGCGACTGCGTGACGCCATTGCATTCATAGAGCCATTACTCAGGTTATCGATAGCGTATTCCAAACGGTTCATCCCCGCACCAAATATTGCACGCTGTTCGTTTATGCCGTCAAGTGCTGCGTCTAGATCCCCTAGTGCTTCATTGGCACCCACGTCTGTGGTGATTGAAAGGCCAGACAAATCTCTACCAAAGACACTTGTGAGGGCTGTAAAGCCAGCTGTTATTTCAGAGACCCCATTGGCAATGTTGGCACCCCCATCATCGGCCGTCATAGTCGGTGTGGACAGTACCGCTTTGGCATTTTCATACGTAAAGGTTAAACCGCTGGATACGGCAGCTGTTCCGGGGACACTATTTGCAACAGCATGTGTTGTATTTCCGCTAACAGTAGGCGCTATGGTCGCTGGCCCATTGGTTTTACTGGTTAAAAGGAGGCCAGTGGTGCTGTTAGCTGTCACGGTAAAACTAAAATCGCTATAGTTAGATTCGGCCTGTATTGCTATGACGAGATTGGCCAACGTGTCGGTGCCGCCTAAGTCATCAGTTCCCGTTGTAGTAATCAGGATCGTTGTTGTCCCATCGCTAATGGAAATAGGTGAATTAGCGGTAGCTAGTGTGGAGATGTCACCATCTGCCAATGCACTGATGGTAAACGCAGCTGGCACACCGGTGACTGCCGTCGTTTGAGACACAGTAAATCCTAGGTCCGCATGATCTGCGTGAGAGGAAATAAGGCTTGTTAGCTGGTTGACCGTTGAGGCGCCGCTAGCGTCGACGGTGAGGGAGTGCTCCCCGTCCGAAAGAACGATATTGCCGTCAATTGCAGCCACTTCCGCATTGGTTAGACTTGTTTGGTAGACACCGGCGATCGCAGCGACAGAGACGCCGCTAGTGGTAACCGTCATATTACCCGCTACCTCCGCTCCGCCATCGTCCGCTGTAAATACTGGGACGGCACTAACTCCGCCAGCTGACTTATAGGTAAAATCGATACCAGTGCCAGCTGAATCTGCGGCAACAGTAAAGTTAAGTTTGCTGTACATTGAGTCACTTTGAATGTCTGACACTAAATCTGCTAGATCGGTCGGCGCGGTCGCCACTGTGGAACCGTAATCAATTCTTAGAGTGGTAGTACCATCACTTAGGGAGATTGCGCCGTCAATGCCAGCCGCTGTCGCACTCGCCATAGCTACATTGTACACTGCCGTCACGTTACTGGTTGGTGCGTTGAGGTTCCAGTTACCAAACTCAACATCCATCACCTGCTGGGCATTGGCGCCAATCTGGTATGTGGCGGTGCCATTACTCGAGGTGCCACCTGTACCGTCAAGAAGGTTATTGCCGCTCCACTGTGTGTTGTTTACCACCCGAGCAATTTCGTCTTTGAGCTGTTGGAACTCGACATCTAAACTGCTCTGATCCGTACTGGTCACCGTACCGTTCGATGCTTGAACAGCCAGTTCGCGCATACGCTGCATCATGTTACCTAATTCAATCGAGGCTCCGTCTGCTGTCTGAATCATGCTAATAGCATCGCCGGCGTTCTGAACCGCCTGGTCGAGGCCTTTGATCTGGGAGGTCATTCGAGAGGATACCGCGATACCCGCTGCATCATCTTTTGCCGAATTGACACTTTTGCCGGTAGATAGTCGTTCCATAGTCGTCTGCATGTCGCGATCATTTTTCATCATCGCATTCTGGGTCAAGATCGCAGAGATATTAGTATTAATAACAGCCATTATATAAATTCCTCATTCATCAGTTAGTCACCTTGACGCGGGTCTTTCGCGCAGGCCCTTCAATAAGTGGCCTCAGGTGTATCGCTAAATGCTTTAGTTACATCACTTGGGGCTCAATAAGTAAAACTTAAGAAACCTTCTGATAAATAAAATGCAAAACTGATGCCAACATTTATAATTTCGTCAAAATAAATTAACAATACTTATTAAATCAATGGCTTAAGGGGTTTTTCATGGGCTGCGGATGGAGCGCCTGCCGCTTTAGCGGCAAGGTGTTGCCGATATTTTGCCGACTTGGCCGCGTGGATCGTCGGAAAAACGGCAGGCTAGGTGTGTTTAATTGTCGCGGTGTCAGAATGCTAGGCTGCCGCGGGTAAAGAAGGGTTTCTTGTCGCTATGGGCACAGTGCTGACTAGAATAGTTCGTCGAATATAATACCTTTCATCGAGTCGAGCTGTCGAGACATCCGCAGGACCGCATCTCCAGGGAGGTTGCGAATGATTTCACCGGTATTGGTATCAGTGACCTGCACAACAAAGCGCTTGGAGGAGTCATCTCGGGAGAAGCTAAGAGCGGTGGGCGTTTTTTTGACTGCCGCATTTAGCGTGTCAATGGCTGCCTGCAGCTGTTGGCTTGTCTCGTCAAGCTGGTTTATAGAGCCTGCCTTGCGTGAGGCGGCCTGGGCCCCAATTTCTTGCGCAGTTATCTTCGGCTTTTCCACAACCTCCACTTTCGCCGGTGCGACAGAAGGCTGCGCAGCTTGCGGTGGTGCAGTTTGAGTAACCACTGGGGTTAAAGCACTGCGCACTGACATTTCATTTGCTGACATTCTACTCACCATTTGTGGTCGCGGTCTAAACCTGGTTATAACTGACCGCTTTAAGTACGCCGATCCTTAATCGCGCGATATTTCTCTTAGTCTCTATTGCATCGACAGCTAATCCTAAACCTTTAATTATTATTTTGACGTTATAATACCGCCAACTTACTACGTAGCATACCTATGACACAAGTAATCAAAGGCATAGTAAATAGAATCGAATGGGTCACTGAAATCTCAGGCCGGCTGCTTTCTTGGCTAACTGTTGTAATGGTGGGCTTAGTGGTAGTAATAGTCTTCGCGCGCTACTTTCTTCAAATAGGGTCTATCGCCCTACAGGAATCGGTCACCTACCTACATGCCATGGTCTTCATGTTGGGGCTCGCATTCACTCTTAAACGGGGTGGACATGTGCGGGTGGATATTTTTTACCGCCATTTTTCTGACCGCCACCAAGCCTTCGTGGATTTGGTTGGCGGGCTACTGTTTTTATTGCCCGTCTGTTTGCTGATCTTTATTTCGAGTTGGGACTATGTGGTTGCCAGCTGGGCAATTGGCGAAACCTCTGCCGAAAACGCTGGACTACCTATTGTCTACCTACTCAAGTCGCTCATGCTGATTATGCCGGTGACGCTATCACTGCAGGGCATCGCAGAGATTTTAAAAAGCGCCCTAGTCATTGGCGGCCGTTATGGTAATACTGCCGACACAAATAAGTTGCCGCGCTAATGACTGAATTTATCCCCTTTGTGATGTTTTTGGTGGCCTGCCTAGTCTTGATGGCGGGGTATCCTGTGGCGCTTTCTCTGGCGGGTACCGCACTGTTGTTTGCGCTGGTGGGAACCGTCACTGGCCACTTTGATATGACTTTTTTGCAGGCGCTGCCCAACCGTTTGTTTGGCACTATAGAAAACACTACCTTAATTGCGGTGCCCCTGTTTATTTTGATGGGCGTAATGTTAGAAAAATCCCGCCTCTCAGAAGATCTATTGGAAAGTATGGCAGACCTGCTGGGTGATTTTCGCAGCGGCCTCGGTATCTCTGTCGTATTGGTTGGGGCCTTACTGGCGGCGAGCACCGGCATTGTGGGAGCCACTGTAGTCACTATGGGGCTAATGTCATTGCCCACCATGCTCAAGCGCGGCTATTCGCCGTCGCAGGCGACCGGAGTGATTGCCGCCACGGGGACACTGGGCCAGATCATCCCCCCGTCAATTGCTCTAGTACTGTTGGGCGATACGCTTTCCAGCGCCTATCAGCAGGCGCAATTAAATATGGGTATCTTTGCGCCGAAGACGGTGTCTATTGGCGATTTATTTGTCGGTGCGATTATTCCAGGCCTGCTGCTGGTGTTGTTTTACTGTCTCTATATTATTTTCTTTGCTCACCCAGCAGAGCAAGATCCTGAGGGTCAGCCACCGGTGGTTAAAAGCATCTCCCGTGCGATGCGTAACTTAGTACCGCCGATCATTTTGATTATCACTGTCTTGGGCTCGATTCTGTCAGGGGTGGCGACGCCAACTGAGGCTGCCGGTGTGGGGGCCTTTGGCGCAACAATGCTGGCCGCCTTTAAAGGTGAGCTGAGCGTTTCTAGGTTGCGCGAGGTGGCGCAGAGCACAACTCAGGTCACGTCGATGGTATTCTTGATACTTATCGGCGCTGCAGTGTTCTCTTTAGTATTCCGTGGCTTTGGCGGTGAGGAAATTGTTGAACAGTTTTTTGCCGATCTACCGGGCGGTATCGTCAGCGCCACATTATTGGTGATGATCGTCATATTCCTACTCGGATTTATTTTAGATTTTATTGAAATTACATTTGTCGTGGTGCCGATTGTTGCCCCAGTACTATTGGCCATGGGTCTGGATCCGGTATGGCTTGGCGTTATGATTGCGATCAACTTACAGACGTCATTTTTGACCCCGCCATTTGGCTTCGCATTATTTTATTTGCGCGGGGTTGCTCCCGATAGTGTTGAAACATCAGCTATGTATCGCGGTGTCATTCCCTTTATCATTATCCAAATTATGCTGATGCTGATGCTGTCAGTTTGGCCACAAATAGCCACCTGGCTGCCCGGGGTAGTCTATTAATAAATGCCCCAGGCATTTTCAACGCAACAGAACTAGCAGTGATTGATATGAATACTATTAATGAATCGCCGGCGCCCGCCGGTAAGTTAATCTCGCAAACTATTGCTATGCCCCGAGAGACCAATGCCAATGGCGACATTTTTGGCGGCTGGCTACTCAGCCAGATGGATTTGGCTGGAGCCATTTTGGCCGGCCGGATAGCCAAGGGTAGAGTTGCGACCGTGGCTATTAGTAGCATGTCATTTTTAAACCCAGTCTCCGTAGGTGCTGTGGTGGGCTGTTATGCCGACGTCAAAGCTCTGGGCGCTAGCTCAATCACTATTGGTATTGAGGTTTGGATAAGCGACGATAATCAGGCCGAGCCATGTAAAGTGACTGAAGGGGAGTTCGTTTTTGTGGCGATTGATGATAGTGGTAAAACTCGTCAGCTGCCCAGCAGCTAAATCTTAAAGTTCCAGCGCGGCAAAAATTTTGTCGCGTAACGGCTTGATTTCATTCACCAGGTGGTGATTTGCACCGTCAATGAGATGCACTTTTAAGGCGGGTAGTTTTTCTTTGAAGACGCACAAGTTCACTTGCCAGTTCAAGGTCTTATCTGCGCAACCCTGAATCAGATTGATCCTTTGTGGGCAGCCCTTAGCGCCTTCAAATTCCTGCACCCATTGGTCTAGCGCGCCGACCCAGGTCACCGGCAATTGGGTCTGCTGCAATGGGTCTGTAAAGCGCACGAAATCTAAAAAGTGCTTGTCTAGAGAACTTGGTCGAAACACGCGCTTGAGTGACCGCCGATACTTATGGGTGAGGCGATAAAGCCAGCGCTTGATTGCCCAGCCGCGTGGCTGCAGCAATGGCGCCAAAAGATTGATGCTGGCAAAGGGGCTGCTGTTGCCGGTTTTCATTAGGTATTTGAGTAGCACTGCGCCCCCCATGCTTTGCCCAACCGCATGCTGGGGGCCTGGAAATTTCTCGCGGGCAATAGCCATTACCGATTCAAGGACGGTCACATACTCAGCAAAGTCTGCGATATCACCATAGTCACCGGAAGATAGGCCGTGGCCCTGAAGGTCGAAGCATACGACCGTAAGCTGGCGATCAAGGAGCTCTTGAATCAGATGGTTAAACAGTCCGGTATGATCGGTATAGCCGTGCACAACGACGGCGGTACCGCGGCTGACCGCGGGCTGCCATGCAAGGCTAAAAATGGATGTCTGGTTGACCTCAATACGGCCTACAAACACGTCAAGGTCGCGATTCGGTTCAGGCAGTTGGTAAAAGTTAAGGTAGGCTGCAACGTTAGCATCGTCAGCATTAATTGCAGCTAGGCTCTGATCAAAGGGTCTGAGGCTGCTTTTTAGTGCGTCGATTGCTGGCTGCGTGAATGCTGCGCTCAAATCATGCATAGTTGGGCCCGAAAGATTGAAGAGTTCTAGGTCGCGGCTATTTTGCGGTCTCAGTCATCTTACAACTATCATGTCAGATGATACATCGATTACAAGAGAGGATCGGCGAGATCATAACCAGGCCGACTGCTGCCGCCTTAAGATACAGCACACACATATGGACATGAAAAGACTGTGCGGCGGGTCTTGGTTAAGGCGTCTCGGAGGCGGTGACGAATGACCGTCGGGCTAGTAATGGTAGATGCTCAATAGCAGAAGCGGACCCCTTGAGGCAGATCACGATTGGTCTCGGCTAACTAATACCGTTGGGGCCGAGCATCCAAAGCGAGGACCCAGTTTGACTTTCACTCGACCACCGTAACGCAAACTTTGGAAATCGAGTTATCCCCACGACGATTATTCGTCAGTTGATAGCGATATATCGTAAACCCCAGCTTCACGTGCCTGGTCAGAAATCTTCACAAACATATCAGTCTTGGCTTTTGGATGAGAACTAATAATCACCTTAGCTTCAGGCTTTTCAGCATGCATTCGCTCAACGTTGGCGCGAACCGCACGAATATCAATGCGCCTACCCTCGAGTGTTAGCTCATTGCTCTCGGAGACTCGGAAAACAATATTAGTATTCTTGGAATCTGGTGGCGGCTGGTCCGACGTCGGTGGCCTGCTTACGGATAATCCTGACTCGTTTACAAATGAAGCTGTCACAATGAAGAAAATCAGCATGATGAAGACAACATCCAGCATGGGAGTCATGTCTATCGCGGATTCTTCCTCTTCCTTACGTCTTTTACCTAACGCCATGTTCAGTCACCAAATCTTGCCAAAAATTTTTATTTGAGGCAGCATTCTACTGATATTTGTGAAAAATGCCAGTCGCGCTAACCCTAAGTGTCGCTTAGCTATATGTTAAGATGCGGAACGGGTCCCTGCGCTGCATAAATAGGACCCATTGTTTGAATAATAGCACAAAATTTGAGTCTTTTATGCCGGAATTACCTGAGGTCGAAACCACGCTTAGAGGCATAGAGCCTTGGCTTGCAAATCAAAGAATCGTCAAGGTTACCGTGCGCCAGCCCTCGCTGCGCTGGCCTGTGACCGCTGGGTTGGCTGAAGTTGTGCAGGGTCAATCGGTGATAGCGGTGACGAGGCGTGCCAAATATCTCATTGTCGAGCTTGAATATGGATCCATGTTGATTCATCTGGGCATGAGTGGCAGCCTACGACTGACAGTACGAGATGCCGACTGGCGCAAGCATGACCATATTGAAATGC
>Ga0222630_1000588_pt1 | contig 18469 bp, 9 predicted proteins | sample AntAcemetagenom3_FD_179842 | JGI IMG/M metagenome (GOLD analysis project Ga0222630, IMG submission 179842) | Saline water microbial communities from Ace Lake, Antarctica - #3 | ecosystem: Environmental > Aquatic > Non-marine Saline and Alkaline > Saline | place: Antarctica: Ace Lake | collected...
CGTAAGCGGCCAAATGGAAAATACCTGGTTCGATCGCGCTGGTAACCACCATAGCTATCAAATGGTTGTAGAGGAGCGTTGGACGCCAATGGGCGCCAATCATATCCAGTATGAAGCGACGATGACTGATCCTAATACCTTTACTGCGCCTTGGACAGTAAGCTTTCCTATCTATCGCCACTTGGATGAGAGCATGCAGATACTTGAATTTAAATGTGCCGAGTTCTCTGAAGAGTTCCTTTACGGTGAGTTTAGAAAGGAAGGCACGCCAATAGGCAATCCTGAGTAAAATAGCGTTATCGAATCTAAGGCCCGTCTCGTAAGAGTCGGGCCTTTTTTTTGCCCGCTGAAAAGGGAGCTTGTGGATGCGGCTGGACATGCAGCGATATTCCCTGCATCTTATTGATCTGTGAATAGTCTATTAATTGCAACTAGACTAAAGCTATAGACTCGCAACCCCAGCTTAGTTGCGGCCTTTAAAACTCCAAGTACGAGGCTTAATTACCCAATGATTTATAGAAAAAGATTTGTGCTAACTGTTTTGATGTCATGCTTGGCGTCACCTTTTGCATTGTCTCAAGTTGCCCGAGACACTCCTTTTTATTCCGATTTGGTAAGTTTTGATCCAGCAATACCGCGCCCAGAAGAGATTATTGGTCACCCGCTGGGGCACCGTATTGCCCGTAATGATCTATTGGTTCGCTATATGGAAATGCTGGCAGAAATTTCACCGCGGGTGAGTTCTGACGTTATTGCTTATACCCATGAGCGCCGTCCCATTATCGGGCTGACCATAACGTCTCCGGAAAATCACAGCAGGATCGATGAAATACGCGCTGCCCATGTCGCGCTAAGCGACCCCAATAGTTCTCAACAATTGCTAGATGATATGCCTGTGGTCACATGGCTTAACTATGGGGTTCACGGAGCAGAGGTTAGTTCAACGGATTCATCTATGGCAGTGGCCTATCACTTGGCTGCCGCTCAAGGCGATGAGATAGAAGCTACCTTAGAGAAAAGCGTCATTATCTTAGTTGCCGTGTTTAACCCAGACGGCAATAGTCGGATGTCAGCTTGGAACCATATGCATGGAGCCAATGTCCCGGTAACGGATCCTAATCATTTGCTGCACAATACCTTTTGGCCTGGCGGGCGAACAAATCACTATTGGTTCGATCTAAACCGACAGTGGTTAATTCTGCAGCACCCGGAGCCGCAGGGATGGGTAGCAAAGTTTCATGAGTGGAAACCTAATATCACGGTGGATTACCATGAGATGGGCGCTAATAGCACTTACTATTTTCACCCAGGGGCGCCAGATAGAACATTTCCTCTTATTCCCAAAGAATCGATGGAGTTGTTAGATCGAATTGCCGATCGCCCGCGCTCATGGTTGGACTCTGAACAGCGTCTTTATTTTAACGAAGAAGGTTATGACAACTATTATATCGGCAAGGGTTCTACCTATCCGCATATGCACGCCAGTATGGGAATGCTATTCGAGCAGGCGAGTTCCGAAGGTCTGTTAGAAACTGTCCATGGGGTGCTGTCTTTTCGAGACAATATCCGAACTCAATATCGCACCTCATTGGAAATGATAAGAGCAGGTGTTGAAATGCGGCAAGAGTTACTTGCTTACCAGCGCCGTTTTTATCAGGATGGTTTGGGCCTCGCTGAACAAGATTCGACTAAAGGCTATGTGTTCTCAGTGCCTGATGATAAAGCTAGAGCCTACCACGCGCTTGATATTCTGAATCGACATCAAATACGCGTTAATAAGCTAAGTAATGATGTAACGATTAATGGCTTGAGTTTCGCGGCTGATCATTCTTACATAGTTGAGACAAATCAGACTCAATATCGCATGGTAAAAGCCCTGTTCGAGAAAATAACAACATTTGAGAACGACACTTTCTATGATGTGTCGGCATGGACTCTGCCGCTGGCATTTGATTTTGATTTTGCGGCTCTTTCAAGCCGTGAGATTCGTGGCACTCTTGGCGAGCAGGTTTTTGCTGAATTTCCTGTCGAAGCCGAGCCTGATCAAGCGCAATACGCTTATCTTTTTTCTTGGTCTGACTATTATGCACCCAGAGCATTGTACAAATTACTCGATGCAGGATTGCGGCCTAAATTTGCGAACAAGCCATTGGCGCTGGTAAGTAGCGAGGGTGAAATATCACTATCGCGAGGCAGCATCTTAGTTCCGCTGGGCTGGCAAGGAGGAGACTTAAGCGACGATCGGGTGCATGAGCTGATGAGTTCAATCGCCAGCGAAGACGGTATCAAGGTCCACGCGATAGGTGCCGGCCACACCTCTCAAACGGGAATGGATTTAGGTAGCAACAGCTTTTCAGCGATAGAAAAGCCAAAAGTTTTGGTGCTAGTGGGGGAGGGCACAACTGCCTATGATGCCGGCGAGGTTTGGCATCAGCTAGATAAACGCATGAACATGCCGGTGCATTTGTTCGATAAGCGGCGTCTCTCTTCATTAGATTTAAGCGACTATACGCACCTGGTGATAGTGGGTGGTAATCACGGCGATTTAAATACCCGTAAAGCCCAGATAGACAGCTGGGTTCGACAAGGTGGTACTTTGGTTGCGATGCGACAGGGTGCTCAGTGGGCTTACGATAACGTGCTTTACCCACAGTCTAAAACTGATGCTGTCGGTGATGACGAAAAACAGCGTTTTGATTATGACGATAAGGCAGATATCGAAGCTAAGGCTATTATCGGTGGCGCGATCATGGCGGGAGATTTAGATATAACCCATCCAATAGGTTATGGGATTTCGAATCGCCAGATAGCGAGTCATCGCAATACATTGATTGCCTTTGATCCTCCTGAAAACCCGTGGGCAACTGTCATTAAAATTCCAGACCAGCCTTTACTCTCCGGATATGCATCAGATGAGAATCAGGCCAAGTTAGCAGGCAAAGCGATGGCGATTGCTGAGCGGCACGGTCAGGGCAGTGTGATTTTATTTTCCGATAACCCAAATTTTAGAGCTTATTTTTTTGGCACTAACAAATTGTTCATGAATAGTTTGTTTTTCTCGAAAGGGTTTAGACGGCCACGTTAGTGGTAAAGCTAAAGCTAGCGCCAATTTTATCAATGAAAGCTGGCGATATCGTTTAGGTCCTTGCGTTGGATGGCGGGGACTCTAGCACCTTCTTCTGGATAACCAACCACTAAGATCATTAGGGGTTTCTCCCACTGTGGGCGCCCTAGGATTTGATTGAGGAATTTCATCGGCGCTGGCGTATGGGTGAGAGTAGCAAGTCCAGCGCTATGCAGCGCTGTGATTAGCAAGCCTGTCGCAATCCCGACTGACTCTGTTACGTAATAGTTTTTGTGTTTTTTATTGTCGGCATCCACGCTGGATTTTTCAGCGAATATCACTAGCAGGTAAGGGGCATGCTCTAGAAAAGGCTTGTCAGCGTCTGTACCAAGCGGCGCTAAAGCATCGAGCCAATCTTGTGGTGCGCGGCTGGCATAAAATTTTTGCTCTTCTAATTCCGCACCTTCACGAATCTGCTTCTTGATAAGGGGGTTACTAATTACAGCGAAATGCCATGGCTGCCGGTTTGCGCCGCTAGGAGCGGTACCCGCCGCTAGCAGGCACTGCCGAATGACTTCTGCCGGCACTTCCTTTTTTGAAAAATCTCGCACTGATCTGCGAGAATTTACCAATTTGTAAAACTCTGTTGCCCGCTCAATCATTTCATCAGGCTTTAGGTATCTGAAATTCAGATCGATTTTTGGTGTTTTAGGTTTCATTAATGGCTCTTTAAGCGATTGGCTGTCGAGGTTATTTATACCTAGCAAACCCAGTGCTGACAACTATTGAGCTATTGCTACACTGTTCGCGTTCCCCAGGATGGCTTCGAAGGGTGACGGTTGATTAGCTGGCCTAGATGCCGCGTACAAAAACAGCTACTCTTATCCCAGTGTTAGCCTAATTCGACTACATTTCGGTTTTAACGAAGGCTAACTTTTAACTTCGGGCGAGGGCACTTTCATGAAATCTACTTTTTCTTCAATACCATCATTATTCTTTGCGGTGATCTTTTGTTTCCTCAGCAATGTCAGCTGGTCGCAAGGCGATTTTGAGTTTTGGCCTAATGCGAGCTATGACCCATCGATTCCCAGTATTGAGGAAGTGCTCGGCTACTCTCCGGGGGAGAAAATTACGTGGCACTTAGATGCGCTTAAATACTTCGAGGCACTAGCGCAGGCGGCTCCTGACAGAGTTATTCTTAATGAATATGCGCGCAGCTGGCAAGATCGCGAGTTAATTTATGCGGTTATCTCCTCACCAGAGAATTTGGCAAAAATTGACTCAGTTAAAATAGGGATGCAGCGTTTAAGCGACCCTCGTGAAACCGATGCTAGTGCCGCTGCCCAGATTATTTCAGATCAGCCCGCGGTCACTTGGCTTTCCTATGGGGTTCACGGCAATGAGATATCTTCAACCGATGCCTCTATGTTGACGGCTTATCATTTGCTGGCATCACGTTCAGATCCGCGGGTGGCCGATATTATGCAGAACACGGTGGTTATTATTGATCCCATGCAAAATCCTGATGGCCGTGACCGATTCATCCATCAATTTACAACGGCTGAGGGATTGGTCCCTGACTCGGACAGAAATTCTGCCGAACACGACGAGCCATGGCCTGGGGGGAGAACCAATCATTACTTGTTTGATATGAACCGTGATTGGTTTATCCAGACTCAACCAGAAACCCAAGGCCGAACCAAATCGATGCTGGAATGGTATCCGGTAGCCTATGTGGATGCGCATGAAATGGGCTCGGATGGTACTTACTACTTCGCGCCAGAAGCAGTGCCCTATAATCCGCATTTGGCGGAAGATCAAACAGCTAGTTTGCAGATTTTTGGCCGCAATAATGCACGCTGGTTTGATGAGTTTGGTATTGATTATTTTACTCGTGAAGTCTACGACGCTTTTTACCCTGGATATGGCGCCAGCTGGCCTTCTTACTTTGGCAGCGTTGCTATGACCTATGAGCAAGCGTCGACTCGAGGTCTAGTGTTTCGGCAATACGATGGCAATGAGCTTCACTACCGTGAGACGGTGCGAAATCACTTTGTCACCTCTCTTGCCACTGCGGAGACTGTAGCTAACAATCGTGAAAAGTTTCTTAACGACTTTTATAATTATCGAGTAAGCGCAATTAAAGAAGGGCAAGAAGAGGATGTCAGATCTTATATCCTGCCAGTACAAGAGGATCAAGCTGCAGTTAATAAGTTGGCCGGCTTGTTGTCACGTCAAGATGTTGAAGTTAATCGCGCGTTAACAAGATTTAGTGCCTGCGGGGAGTCTTATGAAGCGGGAAGCTATGTCATAAGAACTGATCAGCCTGCTAAGCGTTTTATTCGCACACTAATGGATTTAGATGTTCCGATGGCAGAGGACTTCCTCGCTGAGCAAGAACGCCGGCGGGACGACAACCTGCCCGATGAGATTTATGACGTAACTGGATGGTCCTTGCCACTTATGTTCAATATTCAAAGCAACACGTGTAATCGTGTCCCTAATGGTGATTTTGAACTGGCTGGGACTGAACTGGTTCAAGCGGGCATGGTTGAAGGGGGGCAAGCCGGTGTTTCTTATATTGTACCTTGGGGGGAAGCTACGGCGGTTAGATTTTTGGCTCATGCGTTGCAGGCCGGTTTAGCCGTTAAGAGTAACGACAAAGCTTTTACCAACGTTGGCAATGAATACCCATCGGGTTCTCTTATTATTGACGTGGCTGATAATTCAGCGAGTCTTTTTTCAACAGTGACAGCCATTGCCGAAACAACCGGTGCTAGAGTCGTTGCTGTCAACGATAGCTGGGTGACTGATGGCCCAAACTTTGGCAGTGCGAATGTCGTTAGGCATAATGAGATAAAAATTGCGATGGCTTGGGATGAACCAACTGCATCATACAGCGCTGGCAATACACGGTTTGTTATTGAGCGGCAATTCGATTATCCGGTTACCCCAGTTAGAGTAGATAGATTGCGAACAGCCAATTTAAATCGCTACCAAGTGTTGATACTGCCCGTAATGAATGGGGCTGGATATAAAGCTGCGCTAGGTAAAACAGGCATTGAAAATATCAAAACTTGGGTTCGTCAGGGCGGGGTACTTATTTCTCTTGGCAATGCGACTCGTTTTCTTGCCGACCCAGATGTTGACATGTTAGCGGTACGCCGCGAACGGGCTGTCGTTGAGCTTGAAGAGATCTCGGATACCGATGAGGATGAGGCAACAGTGGAGGGGCAATATCTTACTGAGCTTGAAGCCTATGATGATCAGGTGGTCGCTTTAGAGGCGAACCCTTATGACGTTTCGGGAGTCTTGGTGCGTGCCGATGTGCATCCCGAACACTGGTTGAGTGCTGGCGTGGCGCCCGAGCTTAATGTGCTGGTTAGGGGGTCTGATATTTACACCCCTATTCGAATAAACGACGGGATCAATGTTGCCAGGTTTCAAGGGCCAGATGACTTGCTAGCAAGCGGTTATCTTTGGGATGAAAATCGCAAACAGTTAGCTTACAAGCCTTTTGTGATTTCACAATCCAGCGGTGCTGGCGAGATTGTCGCCTTTACTCAAGACCCAACGGTGAGGGCCTACTTGGATGGTCTCAACGTTATCTTGATGAATGCGATTTTCAGAGCCTCAGCGCATGCTAGGCCAACGCGATAAATTGGCTAAAAGCGTTCATCACAAACCAAAATAATTGCCGAAAAAGGGTAGAACCCATGAAAAATTCTTTTGCAGTAAAAGCAGCGCTCATAGCGCTTGGGTGCTTGATAAACGGGCTGGGTTGGGCGCAAGGTGAGAATTTAGCAATTGATAGTGTTGCCACTGCTTCTATTCGAGCTTCCACTACCGATGAGAAATATTTGACGCAATGGGTGGACTCGCTTCCAGACCATCCAACCATACCAAGTCCTCGGGAGATTCTTGGTTATACCATTGGCACCCCCGGCGAATTAACGCAAGTTGAGGAGATATACACCTACTTCAGAGCATTGGCAGCGGCGTCGGATAGAGTTGAAATATTTCAATTGGGACAGAGCTTTGAAGAGCGCGACATGATTGTTGTGGCAATTGCCGAGCCTGAGCATCTAGAAAACATTGAAACGTATAAAAAGTACCTAAATGATCTTTCCGATCCACGATTAACCGATAGAGATGCGGCCGAAGAAATAATTGGAAATGCCTTGCCGATCTATTGGATGACAGCGGGATTACACTCTCCGGAATTAGGTCCTCCAGAAATGGTAATGGAATTGGCGTATCGACTTGCAGTTGAAACTAGCGAGCCCTTTACTACTATCCGAAACAACGTCATTACCATGATTACACCGGTCTTCGATGTTGATGGCCGCGCCCGGCAAGTGGATTGGTATAAGCGTAATATTAAAGGCCATACTGACTACAATGACATGCCTCCTAGGAGTGTCCCGTTCTGGGGGCGTTATACCTATCATGACAACAACCGTGATGGGATATCCATAACACAGCCTATAACTGTGAATTATATTAAAGGTGTGTATGAGTGGAGACCGACTGTAAGTCTAGATTTGCATGAGTCTGTACCGCTGCTTTATGTTGCAGGCGGAACTGGGCCATACAACGAGGGTGTTAGTCCTATTACGATCAGTGAGTGGCAGCTTTTGTCGAACTATGAGATCAGTCGCTTGAGGGGTTTGGGTTTAGAGGGCGTCTGGACCTGGGGATTTTATACTGGTTGGTATCCAGGCTATATGCTATGGGCTACCAACAACCACAATGGTATGGGTCGTTTTTATGAAACCTTTGGCAACAACAGCGCCGATACTATGGAGAGAGATTTAGGTGATTCAAGTTATGCTGGGAAGCCTGTAACAGAAAGGACTTGGTACCGTGCGTCGCCCCCGCCAGAGAAACTTAACTGGTCTATGCGCAATAATACCAATTATATGCAAACCGGAGTCATAGCATCGCTTGAAATGGTCGCTAATAATTCCTTCATGTTTCTATCAAACTATTACCAGAAAGGTGTGGATGCGTTAGCAAAAGGCATTGAAGAAGCGCCTTACGCTTATCTGATTCCCCAAGACCAAACTGACCGAGACTCAACAAACTATATGTTAGGTGCCTTAGAGCGTCATGCAATAGAGGTTCAGCGCGTTACCCGTGCCGGCAGCTATGATGATGTTGAGATAAAGCAAGGCGATCTTTTGATTAAGTTGAATCAGCCCTACGGCCCTCTGGCAAAAACACTGATGGAGAATCAGGATTTTCCGTCTGATGTTGAAGTGCCTCCTTATGATGATGTCTCTTGGACGTTTGGTTTAATTTATGGAGTTGATGTTGTTGAGATAAAGGATATTGATGTTTTAGAGCATCGAGCGGAATCCTATGACGATGGCGATCAGTTTTTGCCGCCGCAGTCACTGCCTAGCGGAGGCAATTTCTGGGCTATCGCTAATCATGGTCAGCGCGAACTTGGTCCAGCACGGTTTGCGCTAAAAGATGTGCCGGTCTGGATTGTCGAAGAAAGCTTTGAGGGGGGAGGGACTGATTTCCCAGCAGGAAGCTTGGTAATTGACTTGGCGGACGCGCGCAGAGATGAAATTGAAGCGGTGCTAGCACAAACTCGATTATCGGTAAAAAATATTCGGTCGCTGCCTGATGTTGCAATGCATGAAGCTGACTTGCCTAGGATAGGTGTTTACCAATCTTGGACTTCAACTCAGAACGCCGGCTGGGTTCGCTATTCACTTGATGAGGCGAATATTCCTTATACTTTATTTTCAAAAGATAGGGCTCGTCAGGGCGACTTTCTTGAAGAATTCGATGTCATTCTTATTCCGCATATGAGCGCTGGCACGAGTCTTGGGCAAATCATTGGCGGTGTCGATCCAAAGTGGTCACCGCTGCCTTACACCAATACCGTCGACACGCCGAGTCATGGTCATATTCTGAGCTCTAAAGATATTACTGGCGGCATGGGTTTTGAGGGTATGGCCGCGTTCGACGGGTTTATACGCGGCGGTGGGACGTTGGTAACCTTTGGCTCTGCAGGTGTCTTAGCCGGCGACTCAGGAATTGTGAGAGGCATCATTAAGCGTGATGCCGGCTCGATGAATACGCCTGGTTCAATTATGACGGCTATGGTGACCGATTTAAGTTCGCCTCTAGTTTACGGTTATGGAGAGCTGAGTCATTTGATGCGCGGCAATGCGCCGATTTTCTCGGTTGCAGACTATGATAGAAAATATTCACCATTGCAGTTTGGCACTAAGCCATTCGAAGATGAGCCTGAACAATCCGCGGCGAACGATAAGGATAAAAAAGACCCTATCCCTTTAGTTATATCCGGTGCAATCATCAAAGGTGAGAGTATTATAGATGGTGAGCCGGCGTTAATTAGCAAGCCGGTGGGAGACGGTCATGTGGTGATGTTCAATTGGAACCCCATGCACCGGCACGTTAATTTACATGACCATGGCTTTGTCTATAACGCGATTTTGAACTGGAATGATTTATAAAGTTTAATGTTGATGTTATAAAAAAGGGAGGCAATACTATTGCCTCCCTCTTTACATTCTAGGTTTACATTCTAAGAGTGTAATTAACTGAACAGCTTTTTGTAGGTCTGAACAAAGTACGCCATTTCTTCTGGCTTTTGCATGCTCACCCTCGCCCACTTGGTAAAGGGAGCGAACGGTCGACCAACCATTATTCCTTCGCTCAGCATGGCTTTCTGAAAATCGGCGATTTCTATTCCGGTTTCGATGAAGCCAAAGTTGGCGTTGGATTTCACGTAATTGACGCCAAGCTCATCGCACATTCCTTCAACCATAGCCAATGATTCTTTATTGCGTGCTCTTGAGTAGTCTTGGAATGACATGTCTTGGTAGCTGGCATAGGCGGCGTGCTGGCCCACTATGTTAAGGCTGCCGGTTTTCTTGTTGTTCATATCCTTTATGAGATCAGGATGTGCAAAGCCAAAACCAACTCTAAGTGCCGCCATAGCGTGAATTTTGGATGCTGTTCTAGCGACGATAATATTATTGTGACCTTCTCTAACTAGGCCCACCATGCTTTCGAAATCGGGATTTTCTACGAACTCATAGTACGCCTCATCAACAAAAACTAGGCGATCTTTTGACACCTCAAGAACGAAATCTCTCATGGCGTTTTTTTCGATAATAGAGGGAATTGGATTGTTAGGGTTGCAGAGATAAACCATTTTTGTGTCTGGGCGGATGGAGTTGTACATCGCGTTTAAGTCGATGTGCATTTTCTCATCCACCGGAACTCTAATTATTTCCGTACCCATATTGGCAGCATAGCGAGGCAGTGCTTCGAACGTGGGGGAAGGCGCAACAATAGAGCCACCGTCTAAACTAGCGATGAGTGCACTTACATTTAATATTTCACCGGACCCGGTGCCGACAGTGACATGGTCGGCTGGTACATTTTCAATGCCGGCTATTAAAGAAATTAGCTGCTGTGTAATGCCGCCATATTTATTGGCATCAGCCATTGCGTTGTTGATTGCCTGCAGTGCAACTCGAGATGGACCATAAGGGTTCTCGTTTGAGCTGGCGCGAATTATATAATCAGGTCTTGAAACTTCAGCAAATGCTTTTTTGGTGAAATTGATTGGGGGAGAAAAAGGTGTGCCAGGGATGCCCTGTAGGCTAGCCGCGCCCAGCAGAGTAGCGCCGCCTAAAAGAAATTTCCGACGATTAACATTAGCAGACATAGTGATACTCCAAACTTGGCAGAATTAAGGATCTATCCCCTCGGCTAATTACAAGAGTTTTGAGAGGGCGGGCGAAAAAAGGCTGTGCGCTAACAATTAAGCAATTTTCACGCCACAGTAAAGCCCAGTGCTTAATTTGCTAAAGGCGTTATGCTTATTGAGTTATGGGTTTTTTGGCAGGGTCTAACTGAGGGGAAGGGGTTTAAAGTTGCTCAGATCAAGGGCAAAGCCAGCGGTAAAACGCACACATTCTGTGCCTGATTCCGCCGGTTTACGCTTGGCTAAAACTACTAGCTATGCTTGTGCTTGAATCTCACTGGCAATGCGTTGTACATCATCCAGTACGCGAAGCAAATTTCCGCTCCAAAGCAACCCAATTTCTTCTTCGGTGTAACCTCTGCGTACTAACTCGGCGGTTACGTTAAAAGTTTCAGACGCATCGTTCCAACCGTCTATCCCGCCGCCGCCGTCGAAGTCTGAACTAATACCAACGTGCTCCAAGCCAATAAGATCAACAATATAATCGACGTGGTCGGCGAAATCTGACACAGTCGCTTTAGGCGCTAACCTATTTACTTCGGTATTCGCGGTGCGAAACATAGCTTGCCGTGCCGTTGTATATGCGAGTGTTGCGGCTGGGTTTAAAGCTGCTATTTGCTCCGAGGTAAGTGCTTGGAAATTGAGTTCTGTAGCTACTCGTTCCATTATTTCCGTGCGGCCTGTTTGCAAGAATACACGGCGCGCTTCGTTAATGTAGCTTCCAAACGCCACCGTTTGCACAACGCCACCGTTGTCTTTAACGCGTAGCAGTAAGTCATTATTTAGGTTGCGGGTATGGTTTGTTAATGCGCGTGCAGAGGAGTGGGATGCAACAACCGGCGCGCGACTGATGTCTAGCATCTGTGAAATAGCATCAATGGATGGGTGAGAAATATCCACAATGATGCCGAGTCTGTTCATTTCAGCAACGGCTTCTCGGCCCAGCTCGCTAAGACCGTTATGCAGGTATTCATTAGCGGCTTCGCCGGTTTGAGAATCTGCAAATTGACTGTGACCGTTGTGAGCTAGCGACATATAGCGACCGCCACGGCGATGGAAATCTGCAATATTGGCCATGTCCAAACCGACAGGATAGGCATTCTCGATTCCTATCATGGCAACTTTTTTGCCAGCAGCGTCGATTCGCCGAACATCATCGGAGGTGTAAGCGAGTTCGATCTGATCCGGTGCGATTTCATCGGCAAGCCGATGGATGGCCTCAAATTTATCGATAGCATTAGAATAGGCCGCTGCATAGCCTTCATCGTCGAGAGTATTTTGGCCGGTATAGACGATGAACCAAGCGACATCCAAGCCGCCTTCGACCATTTTAGGTAGGTTCACTTGGGTATCTAAATCATCGGTGTAGTTATTGTCAGGCGTAAAGTTACTGGTGTTGATGTCAGCATGGGTGTCCAGAGTAATCACTCGTTCATGGATCCCTCGCGCTCTTATGATCAGTTCTGCTTCAGTCTCAACAGCTGGGGTAACAGCAGAGGTAGTTGACGGCTGGCCAGAGACTGCTTGTATGGCCATGCCTGGCATAGCGGCATCAGTTGCTGGCGCAGATTCTCCGCAGGCAGCGAACAGTGTTAAAAGAAAAGACAGTGCTGTTAACTTGAATGGTGCTGAGCGATGCGGTGTAGTTAAAGTCATAGTAGTTAAAGGCCTGGTAATTAAGGTAATAGCTAAAAGGGCTATGGTGTCTCGATAGCCCTTTTAAAAGAGAGGCAACTGCGCTAAGGAGTGCTGTCGAAGTTGGAACTTATCACTTCGGCTTCCAAACTGACAATGAGCGGCTTGAAATTTACGCAAAAATAGCTAATCCTGACTCTGAAAAGATATTGCGAACACGCCTCACTTCGGTGGTGCAGCAGTCATTACGGTCCCAAGTCGACGTGGGTCAGCTGCACCTTCCAGGCCATTTTCACCCAGCAGGATAACGTGTAATCCAGAAATCTCGCCCTGACTTTCCTGCACCTGATAGCCATACTCTGACAATGCGTCTGACAAGGCTGGTCCTGGCTCAACGCCAACTTCCACACGCACTGTTAGTCCACGGGCGATGATGTTGGGGTAATTGATCGCTTCTTGCACTGACAATTTCCAGTCGACAATGCCTACTAAGGTCTTGGCTGTATAGGCGGGTATAGAATTGCCTCCGGGGGAGCCGGTGACCATGAACAGGTCATTGTCTGCGCTGAGCACAATAGTTGGTGACATGGAAGAACGAGGCCGGGCACCGGGGCGCACCATATTGGCAGCTTCCGGCTCGTCTGGATGATACTCGCGTGCGAAATCTGTCATTTCGTTGTTGAGTACAAAGCCTGCGGCCCAGCGTTTGGAGCCAAACACTGACTCTACTGTCATGGTCGCTGAGACCGCATTGCCTTCACTGTCCACAATAGAAAAATGCGTAGTGCCAGCAGGCTCCTTGGTACTGTCTTCGGCGAATATCGCTGCACTACCTTTGCCTAAGACGAGCATAGGGTCGCCATGGACCGGCACCGTACCGGGCGCTGCAGGGCTGTTGGCGCGTGATTTTAAATAAAGTGGATCAAGCAGCTCTGTCAGCGGTACATCTACATGATCCGGATCGCCGAAATAATAGTCACGGTCAGCATAGGCAAGTCGCTGCGCATCCACAAAGGCTTTGACTCGCTGGGTAGTTGTAGGGTTAGGTGGCAATAGTTCATCATACAGATTAGCTATCATAATCTGCATAGCGCCGGATGAGGGAGGTGTTGCGGCGCATATATTCAATTCACGCCAGAGACCACACACAGCAGGACGTTCTATTACCTTATAATTGGCCATGTCTTTCATAGTGAGAGTGCCGCCGTCTTCTCCTGCTTGCACGGCAGCGACAATGGATTCTGCAATCTCTCCAGTATAGAACGCCTCCGGACCTTCTGTGGCGACGCGGCGAAGTGTCGCTGCGTAAGCAGGGTTTCGAATCAGTGCGCCGGCTTGGAGTGGCTTGCCATCAGGGAAAAAATATTCCGCCGCACCTGCGTTCTCATTAAGACGGGTACGGCTTGCCATAGCAGGAAGGTAATTCGCCATTTTGGTTGATACTGCAAAGCCTTGTTCGGCTAGTTGAATGGCCGGTTCGAATAAGTCAGCCCAAGGCAATTTGCCATAAGTGTCGTGCGTGCTTTTATACAGAGCAATAGTGCTGGGTACGCCCACCGCATTGCCACTTTGGTTGGCATCGAAATAACCCATGGAAGTGCCATTACTCATAAACATATCGGCACGAGCCCCGCTGGGCGCCGCCTCACGACCGTCAAAAAAACGCACTTCTCGGTCAGAACGTTCGAACACCAACATGAAGCCTCCGCCGCCAAGTCCTGAGCTTTCCGGCTCAAGCAAACCAAGCACGGCATGCGCCGCGATGGCAGCATCGACTGCGTGCCCTCCAAGTGATAGCATCTTAGCTGCTGCCTCAGTGGCGAGGGGGTTAGCCACAGCGGCCATAAAACCGTGAGACCACGAGTCTTTCTGTGTTGAATCGCTGCTAACCGATCTCGTCTGTGAATTGGCAGAGAAGGAAATTACTAGCAATACTAAGGCTATAGGTTTTAAAAAAGAGACTCTCATATTATTTCTCATCACATTTGGCTATTTTCATCATGTTGATAACATTACTTAAATCCTCGCCCAACACGCGAGTGATATAGTGGATAATTCTATCACAACTACTAATCGGACCTTATGCCAGCATCGTCTGCAGGCCAGTGTTAGTAGGAATATCACATTGAGCAAGAAGGTTTACAATGAAGGCTCTGGTTACGTGCCACGCTTACAATAAACCAATACTAAATAGAGCGATAGCGAAGCCGAAATCAGCAAGAGAACTCAACAAATAACTACGCAGGCAATCCAAATAATGATTCGGATGGTGATGCCACAACCTTCGATTTTAGAGAATAAGCACCGCGGGCGAGAGGAGAAATCCCCCTCGTGCCGACTCTGTTATTCCAGCAGGAAGACTGCTTCGTGAAGGAATTCAAATCACTTATTCTCTATACTCTGGATTCTCTCAAAGTCAGCAGGGCTTTTTAGTCTATCCATCTACGATGGCAAAGTTTTTTAAAGCGGATGGATCTCTCGATGAACTTGATGAAAACTCAGTGCAAGCAGACTTTGCGCATACTCTGGAATTAATTCACAACGACGCAGGAGATAATTTTTACAAAGGTGAAAAGGCTTAACGCCTCGCAGGTTTATGGCGCGCTCCAAACGTCAAGAAACAAGTTTGGCGGCTTGCTAAATAAATGCTTTTTTTCAGAACAACTAATATTTAATTAATTATGAAGGCTAATTATGAAGCCAACCACAATGATACAAACCACTATGAAGCAGACCAAATTGAATCTCGTTGAGTTAGTAAAACTGCCAGTTGTCTTTTTTCTCTGCGCTTTTTTAACAGCTTGCGGCGACCCAGGGCGAGCAGCTGAAACTACTCCTGCCGAACCGTTAAGCGGGGCACCTGCGGCAGAATCCGAAGCGGCCCCGGTTTCAACCTCGTTTTCTACAGGTGGGCGTACTCCACTAAGAGCTAAAAACGGGATTGTCACCAGCGCCTCAATGCTGGCATCCGCTGTGGGTGTTCAGACCTTAAAGCAGGGTGGCAACGCGGTGGATGCGGCGGTTGCGACGGCATTTGCATTAGCAGTGACTTGGCCAAGTGCAGGTAATATCGGCGGCGGCGGATTCATGGTCTACGCTGGTGACGATGGTGATGCCACTACTTTCGATTTTCGAGAAAAAGCGCCACTGGCAGCAACGCAAGAAATGTATCTCGGGCTCGATGGCAGGGTTGCAGATAATTCAAACCACTTCGGCGCTCTGGCGGTGGGCGTGCCCGGCACGGTTGCGGGTCTTTGGGAGGCCCATCAAAAACTAGGCAGCCTGCCTTGGGAAGATCTCGTGGCGCCCGCGGTCAAATTAGCTCACGAAGGGATTCCAATTACCTATTCTCTTTACTCGGGGTTTTCTCGCAGCAAGCAGCGTTTTTCAGCTTACCCATCTACGATGGCAAAATTTTTTAAAGCGGATGGGTCTCTCTATGAACTTGGTGACAATTGGGTGCAAGCAGATCTTGCTCATACGCTAGAATTAATTCAGAACGAAGGGCGAGATGGGTTTTATAAAGGCGAAAATGCACAGCGTCTCGCAGGTTTTATGTCGGCAAACGGTGGAATTATCACCGAAGAAGATTTAGCTATTTATGAGCCTGTCGAGCGGGAGCCCGTCCGCGGAACTTATCGCGGTCATGAAATTATCAGTATGCCCCCACCGAGTTCTGGCGGGGTAGTGTTGATTGAAATGCTGAATATTTTGGAAGGTTATGATTTGGAAGCGTTGGGACATAACTCAGCGGACTATCTTCACGTGTTGACGGAAACTATGCGCCGCGCTTATGCAGATCGGGCCGAGCATCTTGGCGACCCAGACTTCAATGAGGGCATGCCATTAGAGCATTTAATGGATAAAGACTATGCCGCTACCTTGCGTGCATCTATAGATATGGACAAGAAATCTGAAAGTAGTCCAGAGAAGTTCGCACAAGTTTATGAGAGCGACGAAACTACTCATTTCTCTGTCGTAGACAAAGATGGCAACATGGTCAGCATGACCTACACCTTAGAATTTGGTTATGGGTCAGGCATTGTCGTGGAAGGCGGCGGTTACCTACTTAATAATGAAATGGGCGACTTCAATGCAGTGCCAGGTGTAACCAATGCACAAGGCTTAATAGGGACGGCGCCAAATTTGATCGAGCCTCAAAAACGTATGCTGTCCAGCATGACACCAAGCATCGTTGTTAAAGATGCAAAGCCGCTTTTTACTGCCGGCAGCCCCGGTGGCAAGACAATCATTAATACCACTATGCAGACAATATTAAATGTTATTGATCATGGAATGAATATCGCGCAGGCGGTTGAAGCAGGAAGAATTCATCATCAATGGTTGCCAGATCTTACAAGTATGGAAAGTGGAGTCCTGTCGCCAGACACTATTCGTCTTTATGAGGCTAAAGGCCATCGCATAAGAACTCGTGGTACTCAGGGCGCGGCGATGTCTGTCTATAATGATCGTGAGAATGGGTTCTTCATGGGCGCAGCTGATTCTAGGCGCGGTGATGGTGGCTCTGCAGGTTATTAGTCTCTATTAATCTGGATCACAAACGAGGGCTGTGGTCGTTGCTGTCCTAAAGATCGATTCGCTATTTGTCTTGGGCGGTCGAACTTTGAGGGAGCAAGGACAACTCTTAGTCGAATTAGGCGCTAAGACATGAATTCGTTGTCTACGCCCGCGAACCGCGGTAACTACCCCTCTGTAGGCTCGTCGCCCGCTTCCTACGGGCAACGGTCACAGGCACAGACACCGAATCCATTTCTGCAAGATCTGGAGCTAATCTGTGGGTTTATAGTGTAAAAATCGGCCCTCTTTTTTAAGTCAAAAAGTCACTGCTTACGTGTCTACTCACCGGGATGGTATTGCGCTTCCAAGTTAGCTTGGATGTCCTCTGGATAAAATAAGACGTCTCTGAACTCACCGCTGGCATACATTTCGGCTTGGTCATCAAAGTGGGGTAAATCAGGGTCGCTTTGAAGGCCACCAACTGTAATTGCTTTAGCCTTAAGCCTTTCTCCAAACTCAACGGCAGCGACGAAGCTGTTACCGCTGGTGCCGTACATTTTCTTAGTCCCTGAATAACGACGGCTGCCAAACGAAGCTAAAGAACCCCATCTGCTTGATGCGAAAGCAACAGGAAGGCTTGGGGCATCATCATCGAAATTCTGAACTATGTCGCCATTTAATCGTTGATATCGGTTTATCTCACCCCAAGCAACTTGCCAGCTACCGAAATCCGATTCTAGGGTTTGAGCGGCAACACGAAGAGCATTAAGCTTTTGATCGGCTGTCGTATTGTTAGCCATAAACTCATAAATATTGATATTGGCCGCAAGAGCTTGATCTCTTACATCATCCATCAACTGCTGTGCCCAGAAAATGGCTAAAGAAGTCTCCGTAGAATCAATCGAATATCGATAATCCCAACCCCGCAGTAAATCAATGTATTCTAATGCTTCAAGGGCGCTCGCACTGGCGCTCTCTGTCATGTCATCCATAGCAGTTGTCATTGTTAGCGCAGGTATTAGCTCTTCGAATGCTGTAAGCAATGGGTCATAGGCCGCTTCGATCAGTGAATCAATGGTAAAGTCCGTTTTTCCATTGAGCACCCTTACCGCATGAATTCCTCTTGGGTTTTCAGGGTTGTTGGCCATGTATTTAGGATAGTCCTCAGGCTTGGGGCTAAACTCGCCAGCGGCACTGAAGGGTGTGTTGTTGGTGTTTTGAATCCACCCGTTAGGCGGATTGAAAACAGTGATGAGCTCGTCAACCGGGTGCAGTCCCTGCCACTGTGTTGCAGGATTGCTCCCATCTAAAGGTTGGTTCCAATTAAATTGGGCGTTTCTGCGCGGGACAAAGTTGCCGTGATAATAGGAAATATTGCCACCAGAATCTGCATAGACTGTGTTGTTGGAAGAATTGGTCATTAATTCCATGGTCTCGAAAAATTCGTCATGGTTTTGAGTCTTGGTACGGTTGTAAGACTGGGTTAGTGCTTA
>Ga0222630_1000591_pt1 | contig 18424 bp, 15 predicted proteins | sample AntAcemetagenom3_FD_179842 | JGI IMG/M metagenome (GOLD analysis project Ga0222630, IMG submission 179842) | Saline water microbial communities from Ace Lake, Antarctica - #3 | ecosystem: Environmental > Aquatic > Non-marine Saline and Alkaline > Saline | place: Antarctica: Ace Lake | collected...
TCGCACGTTTCCGTCGCCGCGGTTACCGCGGCGGCGCAGTGTTTGACAGCGTCGTCGTGATCGCCGGCGTCGCGAGCGGTGTCCGCTTCGCGCATACACTGGACGATAACGTCGTACGTCTTTTGCTCTTCCAGAACCTTACCATCGGGTTCTGGGTTTTCTGGTTGGGAACCCCCAGGGACGTCATCGTTTGCTTTATTTCCAGACTCCGTGATAACCGGACCTTCACGCCGCTCCGCAGCCTCGCCGACCGCGACGGACGCGGCGGCGGCGGCGGCGCTTCCGTCGCCGCTCGCCACGTCCCGCCTGGATAACCCCGGCGCATCGAACACGCAGAGGTTTTTGCGGTGAATGGAAAGCACGCCGGTTGACGTGGAGGGAGAAGAGTGCGCCGCGGTGGGTGGTTCAGCGCGCGTTGAATCTTTTGTTTCATTTCGGGACGCGTTTTCCAGGGGATTCACCAAAACAAGCACGCGTTCGTTGGACCCGGCGTCGGGACCTTGCGCGAACCCGAGCGTGCCGTTCAGGATTTGCTTTTTTAGCAAACCCCGAATGCGGACCATCCGGCCGTGCCATTCCGTGTCTCCCTTCGGGAAGTCGTCCGAACTAGCCGTCCTTTCCCCCGCTTCAAGCGCGACGCGAGTGGGCACACGTGTCAAGGGCTCGTCTGCCGTGTCGGTCTCTTTTTCTGCCAGCTCTTTTTCGTGTAAGTTGTCCGTCTCTTCTTCTCCTAAGAAGCTCTCTTCTTTTTCCCCCAACTCCGCCGCCGCGAGTAGCGTGTCGCGCAGAAACTGCCACGTCTCGCGTTGGTAAATGAACTCCTTGGTTTCTTGCTCCGTGTGGTCAGGCCGCGGGCGGTGCTCCAGGGCCTTGACGCTGACGTCAAGCCACCCGCCCTTGAGCATTTCTGAAAGAGATCCGGGGTCGCGCGCTATGCTCCCCGCGAGTTGCAACGCGCGCAACCGAATTTGAGGCCCCGCGGAATGCGAACGCGTCAGGTGTAACAACGGCGGCAAAATCCCCGTTGGCGTCCACATGTCACACGACCACCCATGGTGCTGCACCAGCTCCGCGCCTCGCGTTGGCCAGTCGTGGTGCTCGCCGTTGCGTGTGACGTGCCCGAACTGTTGCCGGTGGTCCGCCCCCGATACGGAGATTAAAATCTGAAGCGTGATTCCCACGGTGAACGTGGAGGCTTTCACGTGTTGCGGGTTCAAACCATCCGGAATGCCTCGCTGCAACGCCGTGGCGCACCACCGCAGCGCGCTTCGGTCGGTGGCACCGTCCGGGCCACGACAGAACTCACCAGCGGCGTCGTTTTGCTCGGCCTCGGAACCGACACGCAAAGCCGTGTCGATCTCGCGCATGCACTGCACCACCGTTTGCAAATCCGTGGACCCGGGTTTCGTCAAAGATGCGGCCGCCGCACGCACGCGAGCCCGCGATTGGGAGACATCGGGAGACATCGGGAATTGAGTTAGAATCACACTCCAAACCGCGACACCTACTCGAAAACACGCGCACCACGACCACGAGAACACCCACCTGCGCGGCGTCGGATCTGGGAGAAGCAGGCCGTACTCCCCGGGAGAATAAACAACGCAGATTTTGAAAGAAAAATCCCTTGGATACAAAACCTTTATCTACGCTGCCGCCAGGGGTGAACTCGGGGCCATTTCCTGAGTTCGCTTTTTCCTGACCTGCACTCTCTGTGTGTGCATGCACTCACGTACATTTTAAACGCGCCTACTATCATGTCGATCGGCGTTCGGACGGCGACGTTGCGGGTGTTCCCGGAGCCGTGATTTCAGAATGGGATTTTGTTTTTCACGGTTTCCGGCTTTCCGCGAGACAAAAGCTGATGTGCCGTGTACACGAACGACCCTGATGTGGCGCGTCTCTCTTTCTTTCTCAACAATTCGCATATGGTCTACGGGAGACCAGCAGCACGTGCCGGGAGAACTTTTTATGGTGCACCGTTCGTTTGCATCTGGTCAAGCGCCTCGACGTCGAATCCTCGCCTCTTCGCCTCACCACGAGTCTCCTCATCCCAAGGGCAGCCGTTCGCGCGCGCCCACTGCAGCATCTCGAGGTGGCCGCCCTGCGCCGCGAACGTGCACGTGTATTTGCACCACGGCGCGCCATTCGTGCGCGCCCACTGGAGCACCTCGAGATGCCCTCCCCTCGCCGCCTCCGCGCATGTATTCCTGTTCCACGGGCAGCCGTTCGTGCGCGCCCACTGCAGCACCTCGAGGTGCCCGTGCCTCGCCGCCTCCCAGCACGTGTCCTCGTCCCACTCACAGCCGTTCGATCGCGCCCACTGCAGCGCCTCGAGGTGCCCGCCCTGTGCCGCCTCCGCGCACTTTGCCCAGTTCCACGGACATCCGTTCGTGCGCGCCCACTGCAGCACCTCGAGGTGCCCGCCCAACGCCGCTAACTTGCACGTGTAATTGTCCCAGTAACAGCCGTTCGTGCGCCCACTGTATCACCTCGAGGTGCCCGCGGTATGCCGCGTACTGGCACGTGTATTCGTCCCACGGGCAGCCGTTCACACGCGCCCACTGCAGCACTTCGAGGTGCCCGCCCTCTGCCGCACCTGCGCACGTCCACTCGTTCCACGGGCAGCCGTCCGCGCGCAACGCCTTCAGTTCCTCGAGCTGTCCACTTCTCGCAGCTGTCTGGCAAAGGCGTTCTCGACCCAACAGGCGACCTCCCCGTTGCAGGCGCTGCACCGCGCTCAAACATCCGAGCTTTACGGCTGCAGCCTCATCAAGCTCCTTAAATCGAAGCCCCGTCGCCGCCACCGTGTCGCGCATCGCGCGGCTCACCGCTGGGAGCCGTGCGAGATCGGCGGGGTCGTCGAAATGCTCAGATCTGAGAACGTGCGTGACGACGAGTCGTTGAGAAGGCCGGGGATGGCCTCGCCCGCGTTCGCCGCGGTAGCATCGAGGCGCGTTCGCTTCCGCGTACGAGTTTCCATACCGAGCGCAGGGTTGGAAGAAATCGCGGAGGTATGGTGTGCGTGTCGTGTGCGTGTCGTCGTGCGAGACGTTGTGGCTTTTCTTTGCGAGCGTTACACCTTCCGAGGTTTTTTTCAAAAAACAAAACACGTTTTGATTCACGGCGTCTCCGCCCGCAACGCTCTCGCCACATGTTTCAATAGACACCCGTCAACACCTACCAATAAGGTGTTCCGTCAAGAACTCATAGTTTGTTGAACGACACCGGCGTGTCGTTGTGCACCCTCCAGATCGTTTCCCCTAGCAGATTGCCGACGCTCAACACGGTGAGTTGCGGGAAGTCGCGCTCCGCGGTATGCGGAATCGAGTTTGTTACGATGACCTCCGTGAAAACGCCGCTTCCCAGTCGCTCCACCGCGGGCGGCGAGAACACCGCGTGCGTTGCGCACGCGTACACCTCTTTCGCGCCTCGTTCCCTCAACATTTTCGCACCCGCGCAGATCGTCCCGCCCGTGTCGATCATGTCGTCCAGCACGATCGCTACCTTTCCGTCGACTTCGCCTATTAAGTTCATAACCTCGGCTTTGTTGTGCCCGGTTCGTCTCTTGTCGATGATCGCCAGGGGGGCGTCGCACAGCTTCTTGGCGAACGCTCTTGCGCGCGGTACGCCGCCGACGTCAGGGGATACGACTACCAAATCGTTGGGGTCGAAATCCTTGCTCGTTAGGTAATCCAGAATGACGGTTTCGCCGTAGATGTGATCCACCGGGATGTCGAAGTACCCTATCGTTTGTAACGAGTGGATATCAAGCATGACCACTCGGGTGGCACCCGCCTCGGTGAGCAAGTTAGCCGCTAACTTGGCCGCGATTGACTCTCTCCCTGACGTGCGTCGGTCCGCCCGGGCGTATCCGAAGTAAGGCATCACGCACGTGATCGACCGGCACGACGCCCGGCGGCACGCGTCGATCATGATGAGAAGCTCCATCAAGTTGTCGTTGACGTTGGGCGGACACGTGGGTTGCACCAAGAAAACGTCGCACCCGCGAATGGATTCGTTGATCTGCACGTACACCTCCCCGTCCGCGAACTTCTTTATCACGCGACCGCTGAGCTCCATGCCGAGGTAGTTGGCGATCTCCTGTTGGCGGTGGGAAGAAGGAAGAGGCGGGGAGGTCAGTTTACAGTTAAAAAATGCAGTCCTTTGAATTTTGGCAAAAGTGGCTGGGGAATTTTGAACGCGCGAAATCGCACATCCGCCCCGTGCCCGCAGGCCACGGCAGGTACACCGCGTGACCGACGGAACGCGGGCGAACGTTTTACACTAGCAATACGATCGTCGGTGTTCCCCGCGTTCCCGCGTTCCGTGACCGCGTTCCGGGGATCACACTCCGGTCGGGGGTCAAAACGTGGAGGTGGAAACAAACACCGATTGATTCGAAACAACGAAAAAGGGCACGCACGTCTGAAAGCTCGGGATGCGCGCTTCCCGAAAACACCTTGAGCCTTTCTTTGTGCGGCATTTGGGAAAAGTCGTCCGGAGCTTGGTTGGTGAACGGTCCGCGAACCACCCCGTCCACGGTGAGGTTCTTCAACGCCTCGAGTGACCCGGGGTTGTTCGCGAACACGTTGTCCTTGGACACCGTGGCGAAAACTTTCAAGCCCTGGGGGTGGCGCGCCGTCCTCGGGATGGATCGGTTGTGCGTGAACCGCGTGTTGCACGTGGCGCGACGCGAGCCGAGCGAACCGCGCGCACCGCCGACGCACGCGGACGAGAAAACCATGGCGGCCATCGAAACGAAACGCCGTCCTCGAAGAGCCGGGGGCGCCGGGGGCACCGCACGACTGCATGGCGGTCGCGCCGACGGCGCTTTTTGAAGTTTTTTCTGAGCTCGGAAACTTTCGCGAGCGATTTTGGCCTTGTCATCATCGTAAGGGGCTGATGATGAAGGAGCCTCTGTCAGACCACCTGAACGTCACACCACGCCGCTCGGCTCCGCACGCGTGTGACCCCTCGCCGCGCCGCGAGTTCGGCGGGTGGATTCCATGGCCGCCGTTCGCGCCGCCGCCCCCCGGGGGGTCCCCGCAAAGAGCCTCCGTTTCTCACGCGACACGGAGAAAGCGTCGTGTCGCACATCGTTTGTGGCGCATCCCAAGTCCCTACGCCGCCCCGCGGCTCCCCGGTCCTCCGCCTCTGAAACCGCCCCGGTGGCCACTGCGACCGCGAAAGACGAGGTACGTGGTGTTACCACGAAAGAAACAGAAAGCACACACGCACGGTGCACGTATCACGCCTCGGTGAACCACGAGCACCAGGAGGGTTTAGGTGGTTGGATGGGACCCGCGCACGTAAAAACTCGAGGCCTTCACTAAAAAAAGCTGACGTTTCCATCCCATCATTCCCACCCATCCCAGGCCGTGCAGTTTGAAGCCGTGATCGGCATCGAGACGCACGTCCAGATAAACACGAACACCAAGGCGTTTTGCGGGTGCTCCACACAATACGGCAACGAGCCGAACACGCAGACGTGCCCGGTGTGCATGGGGTTTCCCGGAACGCTCCCCGTTCTGAACAAAGGCGTGGTGAAAAAAGCGGTGACGCTCGGTTTGGGTTTGAACTGCGCGACGTTGCGGCTTGTTTCCCGGTTCGACCGGAAGCAGTACTTCTACCCCGACCTCCCGAAGGGTTACCAGATCTCGCAGTTCGAGGAGCCGTTCGGTGAAAATGGGTTCCTGGACGTCACCCTGCCCGTGGAGGACGGGGGGGGAACGCGGCGCGTGGGAATAACGAGGGCGCACATGGAGGAGGACGCGGGGAAACTGACGCACTTCCCGGCCAAGGGAAGCGAACCGGGGTACGCGCTGGCGGATTACAACCGCGCCGGCGTGGCGCTTGTGGAAATCGTCACCGAGCCCGATCTGCGAACGGGCAGGGAAGTCGCGGCGTACGGCGCTGAGCTGCGACGGCTGGTCAGGTACCTGGACGTGGGGGACGGGAACTTGTCGGAAGGCAGGTACGTATTGGATTGTATGTCCCAAATCCTGACACGCTGTTTACCGCCCCTCTGTGACGTCCACTTGTCATTAAAGGAAGTATACTACATACATCACAAGTGCAATGTTTTACCTCTCAGCTGGTGACTGTTTAGGCCGATTACCCTGACTGTTGTCCATACATCGTCCAATACATCGCGATATACAGTACACCCATACTCAAGACGGAAGAGACTGACCCTTTTCTTTCCCAATCGCAGCATGCGGTGCGACGTGAACGTTTCCGTCAGGCCGGTCGGCCGCGCGAAGTTCGGCACGAAAGTCGAGGTGAAGAACATGAACTCGTTCAACGCGATGTCGCGAGCGGTTGATTTCGAGGTGGAGCGGCAAACCGGGTTGATCAATGACGGGAAGGAAGGTGAAATCGTTCAGGAAACTCGGACCTGGGACGAGCAAAGGCAGTGCACGGTGTCGATGCGGAAAAAAGAAGGCGAGGCAGATTACCGGTATTTTCCGGAACCCGACTTGCCGCCGCTTGAGTTTTCTCAGGAGTTCGTGGATGAATGCGCGCGCGAAATGCCCGAGCTCCCCAATGAGGTTCGCCAGAGGTACCAGTCGCTGGGGCTGCCTGCTGGCGATTGCCAGGTTCTGGTGGAAGACAAAGCGTTGGTGGAGTACTTTGATGAGTGTTTAACCTTCCAAAACGCGCCGGCGAAACAAATCGCGAACTGGCTCACGGGCGACGTCATGGCGTGGTTGAAGGAGGCGAAGACGGGCGCGACGACCATGCCGCTGCGGCCGGACGTGTTAGCGGAGTTCTGCGTGCTGATTGAGCAAGGGGTGATTTCGGGGAAAATAGGCAAAGACATTTTGCCCGAGCTGTTACTAGGCGCGGTGCGAGGCGCGGTGGAAGGTTCTACGGAAGGGTGCGATGAAACATCTAAAGGACCGGTGCTTCGATTCGTGGAAGCAAAAGGTCTGACTCAAATTTCCGACCCTTTGGAGATTGAAAAGATCGTCGACGCGGTGCTCGCGCAGAACCAGCAACAGTTGGAGCAGTACCGCGGGGGTAAGGATAAACTCAAGGGGTTCTTCGTGGGGGCGGTGTTGAAAGAAAGCGGGGGATGCGCCAACCCCGCGCTGTCCAACGAAATCCTCATGAGAAAACTCAACGGGGAGTAGACGGCGGGGAGACGTTTTTATACGCCGGAAACAGTTGGTCTTGCTTTTTCAACGCTTCTTTCTGTCTCTCCACTCGCACTCGGTTGCGTGTCTCTCGCGCCGGTGGCGCTTCGTTTCGTTTACGCATGGCTTCTCCCACTGGTAAATCAGCAGGGGTGGAACCGAAGTTGTGCTCCGGGTTCGCCTGCGTCTTCACTCTCTGCTATCTCTGTTATCTATGTTTTCTCTCGCTATTGTCTCTGCTCTCTACTCTCGGCATACAGCCCAGACCATGTTGCCCTGGTTTCTGATGCGGGCTACTCGTGTGGTTTTGAGAAAACTACTTTTACATGTTTGGCTCCATCAGCAGATCAGTTGACGTAGCTCGCCGTCAGGGGAAACCACTGTATCGTCGGCGCTCCCGCGACACAAACCCCAAACACGGGGTCCCAATCCTTCATCAAGTCCGCGTCGCGCCTCTTCGCGATGTACGCCGCGTAATCCGCGACTTCGACCCAGTACTCGAAGATGTGCATGGTTTGGGACCCGTCCTCCGCGGTGTGAATCCCGAAGTCGAAGGAAAGGGCGCCTTTTTGCGATTGCGTGTACTTGATGCCCAACGCGTGGTCCTTGAAAAGCGCCAGGGCTTCCTCAGCCTTGCCTTGCACGAGGGGGATGCTGACCAGCGCCATCGCGCCGGCACCGGGAGGAGCCATGGTGGAAAAGACGAGAGAAACGAGAGGGGGGGATGTGCGCGCGTTGTGGTGTCCAACGTTTCGTGTTTTGGTGTAAAATATAAAATCGACTTTCAGCGCCTCGTCACTACTTTCGCGTCGTGCCAGCTCGACTTTGTATGGGACGTGTAGACCAGCCCTGACCAGGCGATTCGAGGGTTTTTACCCGATACCATGTCACGGCACCAAACCGGGCCGATCTCTTCGTGGCTGACGCTGAAGGGCGCCCACACGAAACCATCCATCTTCGCACTCCACTCGACTGTGCGCGGCGTGTGGACTACCACACCTACGCCATGTCGTTCTCTCGCTCTTCTCGTGCCGCGAACGGTTTGTTCCGCCGCCTCGCGGTGACTCCCGGCACGGCCGCCGGCCGTGCCGTGCCCGGGGTGTGGACGCAGGTGCGTGGCCATCTTTACTTACGATGTTTTTGGTTTTCGAACGGGAAACGCGTCGCGTCGCCCGACGCGGTGTTCGTCTGGGACGCCACACACGCGCCGGGCAATCCCGCGCTGGCGGGGTTGACGCATCGCACGCGGGTTCGGTGTCGCACACTCAGACCGAGTGCCTGGAAGCGACGTCGTCGCGGCACGGGACGACGCGCGTCTTAAGGGCCACTGCGAGATCGACCAACCAACTCATCCTGGAAGAGTGTCTATCTTCACCTTTTGCACTCGAAAAAATTCCAAAACTGACGTACCCGTTTCGTTTCCCGCCGTCTTGCTCTTATCAAACCCAGACCGCTTGTTTGGCCACCATCGCGAGCCGCACCTCCCCTGTGCTGTCGCAGCGCGTGCCTTCCCTCCTCACCCCCGGTTTCGCCGCGGGCGCGATCCGCACCATCACCGCGCAGGCGCTTCGGCCGCTTGATTCCTTCGAGCGCCGGCACAACAGCGCGACGAAGGCGGATGAGTTGGCCATGGCGACGTACTGCGGTTTCGAATCCATGGACGCCATGATCGACGCCACCGTCCCCACGGACATCAGACGGCACGATGGCATGAAGATGGGCGAGTGGACCGAGCCCCTTTCCGAATCCGAGTACCTTAGCATGTTCAAAACCATGGCTGGGAAAAACAAGGTTTTCAAATCCTACCAAGGCACGGGGTACTACGGCACGCACGTCCCGCCTGTTATTTTGCGAAACGTGCTGGAGAACCCGGGCTGGTACACGCAGTACACGCCGTACCAAGCCGAGATCGCGCAAGGCCGGCTTGAGTCGCTGCTGAACTACCAAACCATGGTCTCAGACCTGACCGGGTTGCCGATGGCCAACGCGTCGCTCCTGGACGAAGGCACCGCCGCGGCGGAGGCGATGACCATGTGCAGCGCCGTGAACCGGGGGAAGAAGCCCAAGTTCCTGGTGTCGAACAAGTGCCACCCGCAAACCATCGAGGTGTGCCGCACCAGGGCGGACGGTTTGGGTTTGGAAATCGTCATCGGCGACGAAACCGGGTTTGACTACGGCGGGAACGACGTGTGCGGGATTCTTTTGCAATACCCCGCGACGGACGGGTCGGTGCTTGACTACGGACCGGTGGTGAAGGCTGCGCACGCGGCTGGCGCGCGTGTCGTCGCCGCGGCTGATTTGCTCGCCCTGACCAGACTCACCCCCCCCGGCGAGTGGGGCGCCGATATCGTCATCGGCACGGCGCAGCGCTTCGGCGTACCCATGGGCTTCGGCGGCCCGCACGCCGGGTACCTCGCGACGTCGCAGGAGTACAAAAGGTTGATGCCCGGGCGCATTATCGGTGTCTCCATCGACGCCAACGGCGAGCCCGCGCTGCGCATGGCCATGCAGACCAGGGAGCAGCACATCCGCAGGGACAAAGCCACGTCGAACATCTGCACCGCGCAGGCGCTTCTGGCGAACATGGCTGGTTTGTACGCTGTTTACCACGGCCCGGAAGGACTGAAAGCAATCGCGGACAAAACCCACGGGCTGGCTTGTATTTTCGCGGAAGGCGCGTCGCAGCTTGGTTTCGGGAAACCGACCTCGCCGTTCTTCGACACGGTCACGTTGAAATGCCCCAACGGCGCGGATGCCGCGGTCAAGGCGTGCGCCGCCGGCGAGATGAACATCCGCCGGCTTGACGCGGATCACGTTTCTATGGCGTTCGACGAAACCACCACGCCGCAGGACGTTGACGACTTGTTCGCCGCCATGAACGGCGGCAAGACCCCCGGCTTCTCCGTCGCGTCCCTCGCCCCCGGCGTCCCGGAACACGACTTCATGCAAAGGACCTCCAAGTACCTCACGCACCCCGTGTTCAACGCGTACCACAGCGAGCACGAGATGGTGCGTTACCTCGCGCGTTTGGAGCAAAAGGACCTTTCCCTGGTGCACTCGATGATCGCCTTGGGGAGCTGCACGATGAAGCTCAACAGCACCAGCGAGATGATCCCTATCACGTGGCCCGAGCTGGCGAACATCCACCCGTTCGCCCCCGAGAACCAAACCGAAGGGTACAAGGAGATGTTCAAAGCGCTTACGAAGCAGCTGTGCGAAATCACCGCGTTTGATGACATGTCCCTGCAGCCCAATAGCGGTGCGTCTGGTGAGTACGCCGGTTTAATGGCCATCAGAGCCTACCACCACTCCAGAGGCGACCACCACCGCGACGTGTGCATCATCCCCGTCTCCGCGCACGGCACGAACCCCGCGAGCGCCGCGATGGTCGGGTACAAAATCGTCGTCGTCGGCACGGACGAACTGGGGAACATCGACATCCCCGAACTGAAAGCCGCCGCGGAGAAGCACAAGGACAACCTCGCCGCGCTGATGGTCACGTACGTATTGGGCCTTTCCCGAATTTGCCTCCACGTTTGCCCATACAGAACTGACACTTTTCTTTTTACAATCACAGCTACCCCAGCACGCACGGCGTGTACGAGGACGGCATCAAGGACGTGTGCGACACGATTCACGCGCACGGCGGGCAGGTGTACATGGATGGCGCGAACATGAACGCGCAGGTCGGGCTGACCGCGCCTGGGATCATCGGCGCGGATGTGTGTCACTTGAACCTTCACAAAACCTTCTGCATTCCCCACGGCGGCGGCGGGCCGGGGATGGGCCCCATAGGCGTCAAAGCGCACCTCGCGCCGTTCATGCCCAACCACCCGTCCGAGAAGCTGGACGGCGCGGTTCCGGCGGGCGGCGCGACGCCGTTCGGGGTGGTGTCCTCGGCGCCTTACGGCAGCGCGTTGATTCTGCCGATTTCGTTTGGGTACATCGCCATGATGGGCAGCGAGGGTTTAACGAACGCCTCAAAACGGGCGATTCTCAACGCCAACTACATGGCGAAAAGGTAAGGGCCTTTCCCATTGAACACGTTCCGCCTCCCTGATTGCCCATACTCGTACCAGAAGGGACTATTACCTCTGACTTTTTACTCATACACATTACGAGATACTGACACTTTCGGCTTTTATCTCACAGGCTGGAGGACCACTTCCCCGTTTTGTTCCGGGGGAAAAACGGCACGTGTGCGCACGAGTTCATTTTGGATTTGCGGCCTATTAAGGACTCGTGCGGTGTGGAGTGCGAGGACGTTGCGAAGCGGCTTCAGGATTACGGGTACCACAGCCCCACCATGAGCTGGCCTGTGACCGGCACGCTGATGATCGAACCCACCGAATCCGAATCGAAAGCCGAGCTCGATCGGTTCTGCAACGCCATGATCGCGATTCGCGAAGAAATCCGGGACATCGAAAACGGAAGCTTGGACAAACTCAACAACCCGCTGAAACACGCGCCGCACACCGCCGCGATCGTGATGGGGGAGAAGTGGGACCGGCCTTACTCTCGGGAAACCGCTGCTTTCCCCGCGGAGTGGACAAGGGCGTCCAAGTTCTGGCCCACCACCTCCCGGATCGACAACGTGTACGGTGACCGCAACCTGGTCACCACGCACGCCGCCGTGGAGGTGAGCGTCGAGGAAACGGCGTGAGTTTTATGAGCGGAGGAGAGAGACTAAGTATCAGTACTGGAGTACCGAGAGGTCAGTACTGAGTACCGAGGGAATCAGTACTGAGTACCGAGAGAATCAGTACTGAGTACTGAGGTGAGATACACGTATTGTTTCAAAGCACCGGAGACAAATACAGTGGGAGAGGAGAGGCGTATCCGTCCGGCGTAGGAGAGGAGAGGCCGTTGTTTTACAGCGCAGTTTTGCAAATATTGGTATCTCCTCCAAAAAAAGTTATCACTACAACAAGCCCCTTCTTTCCTCCTCCTCCTCCCCCCTGCCGTCCGCTTTCTTCAGCACCGCGCTCACCACTAAAGTGGTGAGCCACACCACCACGCACACGGTCGCGGCGCCTTGAAGCGCGAACGTTTGCCACGAAGTGTTCCCCGCTTTTGAAAATGACCCGCCGCGCCGCGAAGCGTACTTTTCCCACCACCGTCGCGTGTGCAGTTTTTTTTCCTTCCCTTCTTCTTCCCGTACCTCTGAATTCGCCAGCCCTGGGGTACCTCGTGTGCTCTGTAATCCGGGATCCACCGGGTCCACGGAATCGTCGTTCGCGGCGGCCGCGACCGCTCTCCAGCCCTGTTTGGAGTTTTGCGCCGCGTCGGCTGCGCTCGCATTCGCGTCGTCGTCCATTCCATTCGCATCACCGTCATCGCTGTCCATCCCTTTCTCGTAATACCCCTCCCCCCCCGGGTTCAACCTCGCGAACCGGCCGTACGTCGGGTCGTTCACGTCGAACTCCTCCGCGGGGAGAAACGCAACCTCGGGTGACACGGGGTGCACCACGGACTCGCCGCGGTGACCCACCGTTTGCGTCTCGCGCGCGTCGAAATCGCTCCCCCCAGCGCTTTCGCCATCGCGACTCTCACGCCCCTTCTTCCCCAACTCCGAGTCGAGTACCCCGCCAGGCCTCGCCTCCGCGAGCGCCTGCCCGAGTCGCGCCTCCGCGTGGTCCCCGCCCACTGCCACGCAGCAGTCCAAGGTAACCCCCGCGTCATCAGGAGAGCAACACCCGCCCCCCCGCGTGCAGCAATCCATGGTTTGTTCGCCGGCCATCACATCGCAACACCCGTCCACCGCGGGTCCGTGGAAAACTACGCGGCTCACCGCAGAGTTGCCCAACGCATCCCCCGTAGTGGTTTCGCAGCAGTCCAGGAACCCGTGTGTACCGTCACCACCTTCCACCGCACCAGGACAACACCCTCCCGTGCGGCAGCAATCAAGCACCGCCCCGTTCACCAAATCGCAGCACCCGTCGTACGATGGGCCTTTGTAAAACACGCCGTCTCGTGGCCCGCGCGAATGTTGCCTCTCCCCGAGACGCGCGTCGAGTCCACGCGACTCCGCGGTAACGACGCACAGCATCGCCGCGAGCGCGAGAAGGACACGGCTTGGCGCGGCGAAACCGCGCGTCGTTGCCGCCATCGCGGGTGCGCGGCGCCTTGCCCAAGTGTGCTTCTTCACAGAAAGGCCTCTGCTTCTCGTGCAACACCCTCACCGAAACCCGCGTGTGCGTCTTGCTACATCGATTCGTTGCAGCGCACTCGATCGCCGCCCCGCCCCCAGTCGGGCCCGCGCTGGCTGTGGCGACACTTCGCGTCCCCCGCTTTCCTCCGCGACATCATGGCACCGGTGGGTGTCCGCCCGTCGGTATGGGCGCGCGCGCCCGCGCCCGCTCCCGCGCAACGCGCGTCGTCGCACACCTCGGGATCGGTACCGCCGGGCGTGGCGAGGGCCGCCCCGCAGACTGGGCACTCGATCCACCTGCAGCACCTGCCGTACCGCGTGCCATCGTCGCGTCGCCGGAAACGCGCCGTCGCGATCGCCTCGTTCGACGACACCGCGCCCGCGGTCACTGAACCCAAACCCAAACTCACCGTGCACTACTACCGCCACGCCGGGGACGCGGCGACGTTCGGGCTGCACGTCTGGGGAACAAGAGTGGCGCATGCGACTTCGTGGGACGCACCCGTGGGGGCGGCGGTACCCGAGTTAACTCCGGGTGCCGCGGTCTCCACGGAACCCACGTTTGTCTCTTTCGAGGTCCCTTTACTGGACCCTAGCTCCGACGCGTTCGTGGCGAAAACAGGCGATCCGTCCCTGAGCTTCATCGTACACCGCGGGGACGAGCAGTGCGCGAAGGTTGAGAACTTTTTGGGCGACGCGGACCACGGCGACCGCGCCGTGTGGATCGTCGCGGGGAACCCGGCGGTGTTCAGTGAGCCTCCTGACTTGTCCAAGCTCCCGACTGGTGAGACGGACTTGGGCAAGGCGCGGGCGATTTGGGTAAGCGAGGGGTGTTTCGCGTTGCCGTTTTCGGTAGATCCGAGTAAGGTGTTTGTGGAGCTGGTGGCGTCCAGCGACGGCGGTTTGGTCATCACGGACAACGGCGCGGGCGGCGTGGTGTGCGAAAACGGCGGCAGTGACGTTCGGTACATCCCCCTGGAGATCGACAGCGCGAACTGGAGTTCCCCCGATGCGGGCGAAGCCGGTGACAAGTACCCGCACGTTCGCGCGGCCGGGTACGCAATAGCGCGGCTACCGGCCGCATACCTCGAACAGAATTACGCCCCGTGGCTCCTGAAGTGCCAGCTCGCGGTGCAGGCGAAGGACGTGACACCAGACGGACGCCACGGCCGGCTAAGGGAAGCCACGAGCGTGCAGACTCACGGCGCGGTTGATGACGTTTTCGGGGGGTACGCCGGGCCGCTCGGCGTGGAGATTAAAAAACCGAAAAACTTTGGCGGGTTTGGGGACGCGGAGTCGTCCGTTACGATCCGGCTCTGGGCACCAACCGCGCGGGACGTGTCCTTGCGCGTGTTCCGCGGGCCTGATTGGGGCGACCACGAGTTCGAGGTCCCGATGAACGAAACCGCCGACGGGGTGTGGGTTGTGGAAGGCCCTGCCGAGTGGGAAGGGAAGTACTACCAGTACGTGGTAAGTATTTCCCATTTACCACATTCCGCCGACTGAATGCCCATACAGACTGACATTTATTTTTTACAATCTCAGGTGGACGTGTTTCACCCGTGGGGCGGCGGCGCCGCGGTGAGTATTTCCCATGTAACACATTCCGCCGACTGATTGCCCATACGAGACTGACATTTCTTTTTACAATCTCAGGGGTCGTTCGTGCAATCGGTCGCGAGCGATCCGTACGCCAGGTCGTTGTCTGCGGACGGCCAACGGGTGCACATCTGCGACCTTGGTAACCAAAACCTGAAACCGGCGGGGTGGGACGACACCGCGCGGTGGAAAAAAACGACAAACCAATCAAGCGAACCCACCGATTACGCAATCTACGAACTGCACGTCCGCGACTTCAGCGCGATGGACGAAAGCACGCCCTCTGATTTGCGCGGTAAGTACCTAGCGTTCGCGGAACAGGGAACGGTGCCTACGGAGCATTTGAAGGCACTGGCGAAATCCGGGCTGACGCACGTGCACTTGTTGCCTTCGTACGACTTCGGGAGCGTCCCGGAACGAAGCGAACACCAGAAAACCGTGGACCACGCCTGGCTTTCGTCCCTCCCGAGCAACTCCCCCGACCAGCAAGCTGCGGTCGCATCAATCGCGAACGACGACGCCTTCAACTGGGGCTACGACCCCGTGCACTACGGCGTGCCGGAGGGGAGCTACGCGACGAACCCGGACGGCGACGCGCGGGTGTTGGAGTTTCGCACGATGGTGCAAGGGCTGGCGGGGTTGGGGTTGAGGACGATCGTGGACGTGGTGTACAACCACACCCTTTCCGCTGGCCCTACCGACCGAAACTCCGTGCTTGACAAAGTAGTCCCCGGGTACTACCACCGACGGAACTTCGACGGGCACTACGAAAACAGCACGTGTTGCAACAACACGGCGAGTGAAAACTTGATGATGGAGCGTTTGATCGTGGACGACTTGGTGCACTGGGCGGTGAGCTACAAGGTGGACGGGTTCCGGTTCGATTTAATGGGGCACCTTATGCTGAGAACCGTGGTGAAAGCGAGGGACGCTATTAAAAGCCTGACCGTGAAACGAAACGGCGTGGACGGGAGTAAGATCTATTTGTACGGCGAAGGGTGGGACTACGCGGAGGTCTCCGGCGGCAGGGTGGGGACAAACGCGAGCCAGCTCAATTTAGGCGGCACGGGAATCGGGAGCTTCAACGACCGTTTGAGGGAGGGGGTGATGGGCGGAAGCCCGTTCGGGGACCCGCGGGTACAAGGCGTCATGACCGGGCTTTATTTCCACCCGAACAATTTCATGGAACAAGGCGGGGCTGAAGCGCAACTGAAAAGAGTCATCGAAGATTCGGAAAAGGTCATCGCCGCGATGGCGGGTAACTTGCGCGAGTTTGAATTCACGAACAAGGACGGGTACCCCACGCCTTCGCGAGACGCGTGCTGGGTCGGGTCAAACGTAGGTTATGCCGCGCAACCAAAGGAAACCGTGAACTACGTCTCCGCGCATGACAACGAGACCCTTTTCGACGGCATCATGTTGCGCTCCGCGGTGGACGTGCCCCTGGACGTCCGGTGTCGCATAAACCGCCTTGCCGTGGCGACCGTGGCGTTTTCGCAAGGTAAGCATTTTTCATTTACCCCATTCCACTGACTGATTGCCCATACGAGACTGACATTTCTTTTTTTACAATCAGGCGTTCCTTTTTTCCACGCCGGCGACGAGATTTTGCGAAGCAAGTCCCTAGACCGAGACTCGTACAACAGCGGGGACTGGTTCAACCGCCTGGATTACACCGGCAACTCGCACAACTTCGGGTGCGGGTTACCCGGCCGCGAAAAGAACGGCGACCGGTACGGGTTCATCGGGGACTTGTTGGGGGACCTGACGATGAAACCGGACCGCTCCATGATTCAAAAGTCCACGCAACACTTCAAGGAAGTGTTGGAAATCCGGAACTCCACGCCTCTGTTCCGTCTTGTGGACGCCGCGGACGTGCAACGAAGGATAACCTTCTACAACACCGGCCCTTCGCAAACCCCGGGCGTGATCGTGATGGGCATCTCGGACGACGCCGTGGACGGGGTCACGAAACAAATCTGCGGAAAATTCAACCGCTTGCTGGTAAGTATTTCCCATTTACCACATTCCGCTGACTGATTGCCCATACAAGACTGACATTTATTTTTTTACAATCAGGTGTGTCTCAACGTCTCGCCGCACGAAGCCACCATCACGGACCCCAACCTCGCAACGGACCTAGCCACCGCGGAAATGATCCCTCACCCGACACAAGGCACGATGTATCTCGATGACTACTTGCTAGGGGCCAAGTGTACGGGGGGGGGCGTGGTGGTGCCGGGGCACACCGCGTGCGTGTTCGTCGAGCCGCGCGCATAGACTGCTCTTTTTATTGTCAATCGCTATCGCTATCGCTTTGTGAAGCAAACATTGATGAGTTGGACTGGTCGTCATACAAGTACTCCTCAGGGCAGCCGTTCGCTATCGCCCAGTTTAGTATGTTGTCATGATCCGCATTTTTCGCTGCATCTATCGTTCCTCCATCCCACGGGCAGCCGTTCGCGTGCGCCCACTGCATAACCTCGAGGTGCCCGCCCTGAGCCGCTTGTTCGCACGTCCACTCGTCCCAAGGGCAGCCTTTCGTGCGCAACCACTGCAGCACCTCGAGGTGCCCGCCTCTTGCCGCATATGCGCACGTCCACACGTCCCACGGTGTGCCGTTCGAGCACAAAACCTTCAACTCTTCGAGCAGTCCGCTCCTGGCCGCTGCCTGACACAGGGATTCTTGATGCTTCAGGCGACCTCCCCGTTGCAGGCGCTGCACCGCGCTTAAACATCCGAGCTTAGCGGCACGGAAATTACCAAGCTCCTTAAACCGAAGCCCCGTCGCCGCCACCACGTCGCTCATCGCGCGGCTCACCGCAGGGAGCCGTGCGAGATCTGCGGGGTCCTTCGAAATACTCAGGTCGCAGAACGTGCGTGACTACGATGTCGTTGAGAAGGCCGGGGATGGCCTCGCCCGCGTTAGGCGCGGTAGCATCGCGACGCTCGCGCATTCTCTTGCGCGCGCGAGTTTCCACGCCGAGCGTCGCGTCGGAAGACATCGGGGAAGGTGTCGTGTGCGCGTCGTTGTGAAGACCGAGTCGTAGCTTTTAACGAAAAAAGCACACCTTCCGAGGCTTTTTTTATTACATTTTGAGTTGTCCGAGCTTTTCGCCTTGTGAAAAAAACGTATCGTAGTCGCAGAAAGGCTAGAAAGCTCGCTCAGGGCAGCCGTTCGCTATCGCCCAATTTAACAGCTCGAGATGTTCGCGAGATGTTTGACCTATAACTCTCGCCGCTCTGAGCGTTTCTCCGTTTCACGGGCAGCCGTTCGCGCGCGCCCACTGCAGCGTCTCGAGATGCCCGCGGTGTGCCGCTTTCGCGCATGTGCTCTCGTCCCACGGACAGCCGTTTGCGCGCGCCCACTGCAGCACATCGAGGTGCCCTTGCCACGCCGCGTGCGCGCACGTCTCTGCATCCCACGGGCAGCCATTCGCGAGTGCCCACTGCAGCACCTCGAGGTGCCTGCCCTGCGCCGCCTGCGCGCACGTCCACGAGTTCCACGGGCAGCCGTTCGCGCGCGCCCACTGCA
>Ga0222630_1000605_pt1 | contig 18226 bp, 18 predicted proteins | sample AntAcemetagenom3_FD_179842 | JGI IMG/M metagenome (GOLD analysis project Ga0222630, IMG submission 179842) | Saline water microbial communities from Ace Lake, Antarctica - #3 | ecosystem: Environmental > Aquatic > Non-marine Saline and Alkaline > Saline | place: Antarctica: Ace Lake | collected...
TTCTTTTCCCCGACTCGGGAGCATCACACCGTGTCAAACGCACTCGGCACATGCCTCTCTTCCCCTCCTCGGACCGCGGTCCTAAGATCGCAGCTTCTCTATGCGCGCGTTCGTCCGCTGACCGCGTGTTTCCAAATCTCCAAAAAACTCCAAAAAAAACAGCAAGCCGATTTCGCCGCGACGCCCCGGTTCTGCGTCGCGATTCTGGACGTGCTACACACCGCGGGTGACTGGAAAGGCATCAACGAGCACATCGTGTTGCTTACGAAACGCCGGGCGCAGCTGAAACAGGCGGTCGGGGCGCTGGTGAAGCGGGCGATGAGTTTTATCGATTTGGCGCCGAGCTTGGCGGTGAAAACTGAGCTGATCGAAACCCTCAACACGGTGACGAGCGGGAAGATATTCGTGGAGGTTGAGAAAGCGCGGCTCACGCGGGCGCTGGCGAAGATAAAGGAAGAGGCTGGGAAAACTTCGGAAGCCGCGGAGATCATGCAGGAAGTCGCGGTGGAGACGTACGGCGCGCTTTCCAAGCACGAGAAACTTTTCTTCATCGAAGAGCAGGTGCGGCTTTGTCTGGATAAGAAAGATTTCATCCGCGCGCAGATCCTTTCTCGGAAAATCAACCCGCGTTCATTCGACGAAATCGTAAAGGCGGATAAGAAAGCCGCCGTGGAAGCGGCGCGTAAGGCGGGGGAGGACGTGAGGCAGATGGATTTGGACGCGGCGGCGGCGATGAGTATCGAGGAAAAGGCCAAGGCGGAGAAGGCGAAAAACGCAAACGTGGACCACGCGGAGGGGTACTTCGAACTCACGGATCCCACGATTCCACCCGTCGCGCAACTGAAACTGAACTACTACAACCTCATGATCCGGTTCCACGGCAACGAAGGCGATTACCTGGAGATGTGCCGTTGCTACCGCAACGTGATGGCGTGCGAGGTCGTGGTCGGCGACGTCGCGAAGTGGACGCCATCGATGAAGAAAGCGGTTTGGTTCGTGGTGCTCAGCGCGAACGGCCCGATGCAGCAGGACTTGTTGCACCAGATCGCATCCGACCCGAAGCTGAATGACCTTCCCCTGCATAAGCAGCTCACCAAGCAGTTCACCACAAAGGAAATCATCCACTGGGACACGCTCGCGGAGGCGTTCGCGAGCGAGATGGCCAGCGAAACCGAAATTTTCGGCGGCGAAAAGGGGGACACGCGGAAAGAGGATTTGCGACAGCGAGTCATCGAGCACAACCTGCTTGTCGTGGGGGCGTACTACAAGAACGTCACCCTGGTTCGTCTTGGCGAGCTGCTTTGTCTCGATTCCGTGGAAACAGAAAAGCGGTTGTCGGATTTGGTACGTGTTGCGTTTCCCAAATCCTGACACTGTTTGCTTCCCCTCTTTGAGTGTACTACGGCCGTAACATTTACCAGTACTGGCAACAACTACATACATCACAAGTGCCCTGTTTGCCCATACAGTACACCCATACTCAAGACTCAAGACTGACACTTTCTTTTATTTATCTCAGGTGTGTTCCAAAAAGGTGAGCGCGAAGATCGACCGACCGGGCGGCGTGGTTAGCTTCAACCCGGATTCGCGCGGCGCGGATTGGCTTTTGAACCAGTGGGTGGGGAAGATAGACAAGCTTCTTGACGTGCTTGATAAGTCCAACCACCTGATTCACAAAGAAGCCATGGCGCACAAGGTTTCGCTGGAGTGAGTTGATTGAGAGATGGAGGATGGGAAGCATCGACGCATCTGACGAGTGACTCGGACTGATTGTATTTGCATGCCTTCTCTCTGCCCTTTACACACTTTTTCATCCCTTCTTTCGTCTGTTATTCGTACAACACGTGCATCTCACACATCTATACCCGTCTATCTTGCTACGACCGCGGTGCTCTCTCCCGTCTCGTCGCGCTCACGGGCGTCGTCGTCCGCGCTTTTTCGCCCGAACTTGTTTCGCACTTTCATCCAAGGGCCCGGGCCCCCCCTTTCCATTCCCTTTCTCCCCGCACACTACAGCCGAGAACTTCCCTTTCGCATCCGGCATCACGCACGCGTTTTCGCACGCGCCGATGCACTTCTCTAGTGCGTCGTCCGCCATCGCGGACAACGACGCGCGCTCGCACGCGGCGAGACACCCCGTGTCGCACGCGTCTTCCCGGGTGTTGAAATTCACGCTGTTAATTTCGCCCTGCGTCGCGATGGCTTGCCGGTCAAGCCCCTCGACCTGCGCGAAGACCAAGATGTTGTGCTGCATCCTGTGCGACGGGTCGTCCTCGTCCGAATTCGTGGTGACACGACCGCGCACGCGCACCCAGTTGAACATCGCGGGAAGCGGCGCAGGCGCGCCGCTCTCTGAAGGGACAAACACTTTTTGTCAGTTTTTCCAAACGAAATATCGATTGTCAGTGCCAGTAGATGACGTGTTGCAAGTGCGTCTCGGTGTCCACTCCGTGGCGCCCGCGGGGTAGTTTCCGTGGGGATCCCACCATGTCGCGCGTGGTGGCGTGCGCGTCGACTTCCTTCAGTCGCGGCGCGGTCATCACCAACGCGCGCGCGCTGGGTAAGTCTCCCTCCGTTCGGCCTCGGCACCCCGCATCGCGGAAACACGTCGGCTCCCGAATCGCTCGCCGCGCCGCGGACTCCTCTTTGGCGAGGCTGGCGCTGCAGAACCACTTCGAGCGCGTGGGTATGCCCCTCACTGACGGCACCTCAATAACCGTTCGCGCGATGCGACCCGAAGACGTGCGACGCGTTGCGGAGGTGATGCGCGTGGCGTTTGAGGGGACGCCGGATGAACGACCGAGGGCAAGGGTTGCGAAGTACTTGGTCGACCGGCTCGCCGAGCCCGACCCGGACCAGTGCGTTCTCGTGGCGACACTTCGTGGCGACGCGGTCGCGGTGGCGTCCTTGTCGTTCAGTGAACTCGCGAGGGGGAACCCCGGGTCGGCAACCCGGGGCGAACAAACAGGCTCGCGGTCCGTGCCGTGTCCCCTAGATGCGGCTTACCTGTGCAACGTCGCCGTGGACATAACTCACCGAAACAAAGGCATCGCCAAAACCCTGTTACGCGCGGCAGAGGATTTCGCAAAGGAAACCGGACACGGCGACGTGTGGCTACACGTCCGGTCATCGCAGCCCGCGGGGTTCGCGCTTTACCTGAAGTCCGGGTACGAAGTCGAGGCGTGGGAAACCTTTGGCGGCGGCGGCGCGTCCTTCGGCGTTTTCGGGAAACTCGCGTCGGCGCTTGGGGGGGAAAAACCAGACGTAGCGCTGATGCGGAAAAGGTTGGACGCGACGTGACTACGTAGCTAGATAATAGTAAACTTGGTTGACTAGATACTAGGTACAAGGTTTCCGTTAGTGGTATGGCGTGGCGGCAGTGGCGAAACAAGGTCCCGGGATCGAATCTTCGTCATCCTCGCCTCTCATCCTCATCCGCGCCCCACCTTCCCAAGCGCCGAGTCCGTTTTCGGGTCGCTCGTGTGTTCCTGCATCCGCACCAACAGCGCGTCCACCGCGGTTTGCAACCCGCGCATGTCATTCACGTGTAGCACTCGCAGCACCGCGACTACGTCCCGCACGGTTTCGCTGGTACCCGGCGCAAGGTCCATGCCGGGCGGGAAGTTTTCGTGTGGAGACAAGTTCCATCTGGGCATCGCGTTCTCTTTCGTCCCTTTTCCAAGTTTTTCTCCGAGTTGTTTTTCGCCTCGTTCCACCGCGTCCCAGAACGGCGCCACGAACCTCCCGACCGCGAGCGCGATTGTCCTGGTCAGCGCCTCCACGCCCCCCCCGCGGTCGCCGCCTCCGAGACGCATCACCGCGTCGGCGTCGATATCGAGCGCGATCGCTAGGGTAACGAGTTTGACACGCAAACCCGGTCCATCCATGTTTTCCATCGTGGGACGAGTCTGGGCAACATCTGATGGAAACGAGGCGGCGGCGTGTGGCGCGTCTACGCGTTGCCGCTTCGCACCCGGTTGTGTGTCAACCGGTTTCCCCGCAGTGCCCAGTCGTAAGGTCTTCACCACCGCCCCCAAAACGTCCGCGTCGTCCCGGTAGTCAAGCGCGACCGCGGTTGAAACCAGGTGGTCGAACACCAGGGAGGTTTGCGAGTCACTCGACGCATCTACCGAACATCCTGTTTCGCGTGCCAGCGCGGCGAACGATGCAACCCAATCCTTGGCCTCGATCAAACGCAACGGCCCTCTTGAAGCCATGGCCGTGGCTCGGATCTTCGTGTCCTCGAGCCACACCACGCACTCCCGGAACGCCTTGTGTTCCATATCAAGGGGAGGCACGCCCTTCGCATAACCAAGCGCCTCGAGCGCAGACGCGCGCGTCCGCGCCCCGAGGCGCATTCGCGAAGTGACGCAAATATTTCGGTCGCCGTCGCGTCACTTTCGAGGCGACGATTCGTCGTGTTTCGAGGTTGATTTTCGACACGACGAGACTCCACCCGTCACGTCACCACTTCCAAGCCACTGTCGCGCGCGCGGGACACACGCGGGCACGCACCGCACGCCGGGTCGCACTCTCTGACGTGAGGAATGCCACACGGCCACCACGCGCTGGACACGGCGCGCGGTCGTGCCGCTTCCCGACCCGGGGAGGGGGACGCGGAGTTTGTGTGCCTCGAGGAAACCGAACCCTCGGGTGGTGCAACGAACCCTGGACCGGTCACCGACGCCGTGGACCCCCCCTCGCTTAGAGACATGCACCAACACCTGATGGAGTCGCACCCGTTGCCTCACTTGCCGCGATGGCACCTACCGAAAGTGCGCACGCGCGTGAGCTCAACGAACACGAACACGACCACCACCAACGCCTCCCAACTCGACGAACAACAACACGTCGAAGTTTCGCAACTGCAAACGTTCAAGGCGCTTCTTAAAAAGAACTGGAGGCTCAAAACGCGGGGCGCGGCGCTTTGGTGTTTCGTTCTTGAGCTTCTCGTCCCTGTGGCCTTCGTGGCGCTGATGTGCCTGCCACGGCTACTCGTGGCGGACACGAACAGCCCCTCACTGTTCCACCGAACCGCGCCTATCGAGTCACTTTCCTGGAGCAGGAAACCGCCAAGGTACGTATTGGGCCTTTCCCAAATCCTGACACTCTGTTTGCCGATTGTCCGCCCGTAATTACGTAATACAAGTTACGAAAGACTGACACTTTCGTTTCACACTCCAAGCGCGCGGGCGGTGCGGGTGATTTACGCCCCCGACACGCCGGCGCACAGGGCGGTGGCGGAAGCAGCCGCGGTGACTTTGGTGTGCGGCACTGACATCAGAAATGACACGGGATCGAACCTGGGTGCCGACGGGGCGACCACGGGTGCTCAACCAACTGGCACGCCAAACGCATCCACACTAAACCCTCCACCCAGTTTCGCGCAGCAAGCCGCCGCCGCGGCAGCGCTGGACGTGGACCTCGGCGCTTTGCTTGGCGCTTCCGGGTCTGGCGGCGGTGCTTTCGGGCAAATGGGGCCGAACCCCAGTGGGACTGGTGGTAGCAACAGCCCAATCACAATCGACCCCGCGATTCTTGCTGCATGTCTCGACAATCCAATGGCGTGCGCCGCGAGCGCCGCGTCGGTGGTTTCGTTCCGCGAAAACCCACCCGTTCCGCTGGACGGCGCGCTGATGGTCACCCCCGAGGAACTCCGAGAAACCTTCTGCGTGTCGTCGTGCGTTGACGACCCTGTGTGTCGCCGAAGCGTGCTCAACGAATTTCTGGTGGGCGTGGACACCAAGGAACAAGCGGAGGCGCTGGCGTTGGGGAAGAATATCTCGGGGTTGGATATCTCGCTCGCGTACCAGCCCGCCATGGCCGTGGTGACCATGCCACTTCTCCTGAAACCGAGCGCGAACTCGGTGGAGTACGTGATACGAGTCAACGCGAGTGACACCCCCACTGGTTACCTTGGACCAAAATGGTACGACGAAAAGTTCGTACGATGGGTCGTCGGCGAGGACGACGGGTGGAGGGAGTACTGGACCTACGTAAACGTTCAGGTACGATTGGGGCTTTCCCAAATCCAGGCACACCTACGTTTACCGCCCGTACCTGACCACTTACTGTTGTCTGTTTACTACGGCCGTAACTCTTACTGGCGTACTGTGGTAAAAAGACACAGGGCCCTGTGTCACTTTACCGCCCGGTCACACCACGGTACCCTGTCCAATCCCGGATATATAGTTTACTCCGAACATCACGAAACACTGACCCTTTCTTTTCACACCCAGCGCGCGTTTGACCAAGCGCTGCTTTCGCTTTCGCTGATGGACGATACCGACTTTTTGGCGACGGACGACCAACCCGGGCCCGAATCGCCCGTGACTAACTACCCACTGCCCCGCGGCATTCGCCTGGATATCGAGCTCAAGGCCTACCCGTTCCCGTCGTACAGCACCAACCTGGGCAGCACGTACGCTGCGGTGTTTTTTGGATTAGCCTTCGTGTTCGCCTTCGTCGTCGCTGTGGCGCAGATTTGCCAAAACGTGGTGACGGAGAAAGAGCTCAAGTTGCGACAAGGCATGCGGGTGATGGGCATGCGGAACCCTGCGTATTGGGGAAGCTGGTTCGTCACGAGCTACGCGTCGCTGCTGCTTGTTTCGTTTCTGGTCGCGGTGACCGGGGCGTACCCGTTCCAATACACGAACTGGACCGTCACGTTTACGTTTCTAGCGGTGTGGTCCGCGCAGCTCGTGGCGTTTTGCTTTTTTTTATCCACGCTGTTTGCAGGTTCGTGTTTCCCAATACCCAAATCCCGCCGACTGTCATGACTGTGGAGGCCCGATACGGCCCGACTGTTTACTCATACGCGCGGCCTTACAAGACTGACACCTTTTTTGTACGTATCGCAGACGGGAAAATCGCGTCCGTCGTCGGGAGCCTTTGTTACATCCTGACCTGGACTCCAGGCGTGGCGGTGGTCAGCGCGTCACCGGAAGGGTCGACAATGTGGCTCACAAGCACATTCTTGATGCCCGCCTCAGGGGTATACATGTGGGGCTGGGCCGTGGCGATTCTGGAAAACGCGCAAACCGGCGTGACCTGGCAAACGCTGTTCACCAACCTGCTCGAGGTGCGCGTTGTTGTATTTTACCAAATCCCAAAACTGTTCTGTTTACCGCCTCTCTCTGAGTACAGTAGGAAAGCACTACCCTGTTTGCGCAATACAAGTTACGAAAGTTACGAACTACTCGAGACTCTGCGACTGACGTTTTTTTTCTTTTTAATCGCAGGGCGACGAATCCGGCGCCGACGCGAGCGGCGTTTTTTCCGCGGGCGGCGTTCTTTTCATCGCGCTCGGGAACTTTTTCGCGTACGCCGGTTTGGCGTGGGCGATTGATACTGGGTTGTTCTCGAAGCTCAAAACTTTTGTGTTTCAAAAAAGATCGAGCGTCGCTCCTGATAGGTACGAAATCGCGGCGCGCGTTTCGGCCGGCGCCATGGACGAGAGCGCGATTCCGGGCGGCGTGGAAACCGAAACGCAAGTTCACGGACGAGTCCGTGTTCGACCCGCGATTCGGGTCGCCGGCGTGACGAAACGGTTCGGCAACAACAACGCGTTGGACGGCATGTCCTTCGCGGCAAGAACCGGCGAAATCACCGCGCTGCTCGGGCACAACGGCGCCGGGAAAACCACCACCTTCGGCGTTCTCACCGGGTCGGTGTTGCCCGACGCCGGCGCCGCTTGGATCAACGGCGTGGACGTTTCGTGCAACCAAACAAAAGCGCACGCCACGCTCGGGGTGTGTCCCCAGTTCGACGTGCTGTGGCCGAGCCTGACGGTCCGGGAACACCTGGAGCTGTTCGCGTCGTTTCGGCCGCTGAGGGGGGCCGTAGCGGCAAACAGTACCTCTGCTGCTGATAGCAGTACCTGCGCCGCTGCGTACAAAGACGTCGTCCGTTTGGAAATAGAAAAGAAGCTCGTCGCGGTGGGTTTGATGGACGACGCGGAGCGCCCTGCTGGGACGCTTTCGGGAGGGCAGCGACGCAAGCTCTCCCTCGCGATCGCGTTCATCGGGGACCCGGACGTGGTGCTCCTAGACGAACCCACCGCCGGGATGGATCCGCTTTCGCGGCGACACGCCTGGGACGTGATTCGCGGGTTAGCGGGTCGAAGCGACGTCGCCACCTCGGGTGACGACACCAAGGAATGCGGGGCCGATTTCTCGGCTGCTAACTCACCCCCTACCCGCAAAGCAACCTCCGTGCTTCTCACCACGCACTTCATGGACGAAGCGGACGCGCTGAGCGACCGCGTGTGCGTGGTGCACGGTGGCAGACTGGCCGCCGCGGGGTCGCCGCTGTTCGTCAAGACGGCGTTCGGCGGCGGGTACTCGCTGCGCGTACGATGCGTCACGGCTACGATCGATTCCGAATCAACCGAAATTTTCCAGCTCGTCACCGCCGCCGTCCCGGGCGCGACGCTGGCACGCGTCGAAACGCCGCCGGGTCGCTCCGACTCTTCCCAGAAAAAGGAAGTCATTTTGTGTTTCAACCTGCCGTCCTGTGCGACACAGCACTTCCCGAAAGCGCTCCGGGCGCTGGAAAGCGCGGCCGGCAAGCAGGTACGGCCTTGCGCGTTTCCCAAATCCAGGCACGCCGTTTGCCCATACTCGTACCAGAAGGGACTATTACCTCTGCCGATTGTCCAGAGTAATTACTCATACACATTACGAAAGACTGACACTTTCTTTTGTTTGTCGTAAGTTGGGGGTCCAGGAGTGCTCGGTGGGGTGCGCCACCCTGGAGGATGCGTTTCTCAACGTCGCGGAGAAGTTGGATGGAATCAAGTGCGCGTGTGGTGAGGAGGCTTTCGGTACGGGTTCAGAGGAAGCGACGGGTTCTTTTTTGCGTGCCGACGAACCCGACTGCAAAAGCGCGCCGGAGCCGGAAAAACCCCGCCGCGTCGGTAAAGCGCTCTTCGCGTCGCACGTCAGGGCGACGTTCTGGAAGCGCGCGGTGCACTGCCGGCGGGAGCTCTTTGCGGTCGCCATGGGGACCGTGGTGGCGCCTCTGTTGTTCGTCATCGCGGGCCTCGCCGGTACGTATTTCCCATTTACCACATTCCGCCGACTGATTGCCCATACGAGACTGACATTTCTTTTTTACAATCAGCGTCCTCGGTGGCGCGCGCCGCGGTGGGCGATCCGCTTTCGAAAAACATGAACGACTGGGCGTTCCTCGGCGACCTTCCCATCGGCGTAGGGTCATCGGGCGGGCGAGACGCGTTCGTGTCATCCTCGCAGTTGTCAAGCGCGTCACGCCCAACAGAGCTCATCGCCATGGGGGGGGACGCGCTTACGATGCTGGCGGGGGGGGAAACGCTTACGGGTGTGTCCAGTGGGGACACGACATCGCCGGCTTCCAATACTTTCAACGGAGACCGAAAAGCCCGACTGCTTCCGTTCGCGGGCGTGGACACGCTGTGGGACTGCGAAGTCGACTCAAACGTCCTGGACGCGTGCGTGAACAACTGCGATACGTGCGGGCCGTTCGAAAGCTTGTCCGGCGGTGGTGTTGGCGACTCGCTGGAAGGAAGCCTGCGAAGTGAGCTTTGGGACACGATATCGCAGTCTGATACGTTCGTGACAACCGCAAATCGCTCATCCGAATCAGTGCAACCAGTGTTCTCCGACTTCGCCTCCCTGGACGGCGTGTTGCTCGCGGTGGCGAAACCGCGCGCGACGTGCCGGGTTGGTTTTGGCGGGTTGGCGACCTGCGCGAGTCTTTTCGTGGAGCCCGGGGGCTTGAGCACGAAAACCCCGATTCCAAGGAACAGCCCGCGGAGGTTCGGGTACGTCGTCGCCGTCTCGTCCACGGCGTACCACGCCCTGCCAGCCACGATGGCGCTGACGCACGACGCGATTTGGAAAGCAATGCATGTTGGTTCGGTTGACGACGAGGAAGAAGGTGCCGAAGATGACGAAAATGTGGGTAACACCACTACCGTGTTATCGGTGGCAGGACAGAGCGCCGTTCAAAACACAGCAAGAACCCACCCCTCCCTCACATCCATCAACCACCCGTTACCGTCGACGTCGCAAGAAAAGCAAGAACGCGAGGTTCTTTCGCGGTTGTTAGTATCGCTGTGCGCCGTGATCGGGTTGGCGGCGCTTTCCTCTGCCAGCGCGCCGCCTTTTTTGGTCAGGGAACACGCCAGCGGCGCGAAACACCTTCAAATCACGAGCGGTTTGAAACTGGGTGGGTACTGGTTTGGTACCTACTTGTGGGACATATGTTCCCAGACCCCCACATTATCGCTGGTGGTCTTGGCCTTCGTCGCCTTCAACGCGGACGTGATTACGGGTACGCGTGTTTGGCTTTTCCAAATCCAACGGCCACTGTTTACCACCCCTCTTTGAGTGCACTACGGCCGTAACACCCACTGGCAACTGTTACAACTACACACATCACAAATAGACTTGTTACCCATACAGTACACCCGTACCTCATACCTTCATTCAAGACTCAAGACTGACCCTTTTCGTTCCCACTCACAAGGCGACTCGCTCGCGAGTTTAGTCGCAGCACTTTTTCTTTTTCTGCTCGCCTCGACGCCGCTTTCGTACCTGGTGTCAATTCCCTTCACCTCGCCAGCCGCCGCCGTCGCGGCGCAGCTCGGCGGGTACGTGTTCTTCGGGGTGGCGCAGCTCGTGGCGGGGGTTACCTTAGGTGGACTCGCGGAAACGGGACAAACCAAAGGGGGCGCGTATGACGCCTGGCAGGTGATGAAGGTACGTATTTTCCAGCTACCACGTTCCGCCTCTGCGATTGCCCATACTCGTACCAGAAGGGACTATTACGACCAGAAGGGACTATTCCCTCTGCCCAGTACCCTGACCGTTTACTCATACCAACCCCTCATACACATGGCCGAGAGACTGACACTTTCTTGTTAATCGTATCAGGTTGTTTTCCTGTACCTGCCGCACTACTGCGTCGGGCGCGTGGTTTTCGACTTATCGGGCGGGTTTGGCGAGCCCGGCGAGTGGGCGGAAGGTGAGATCGGGAGTGACATGGTGTCCGGTGACACGAAGCAGCAAGAGATGCCTGATACGACTCGAGACGCGCTCGTGGCGCTGGCGATAACCGCGGTGGTGTACTCGCTTTGCGTGCTTCTCGTGGAACGCGTGGTGGACGCGTCGCCGGTTGTCGAGTTTGTTTTCGCGCGATTCAAACGATTCAAAAGAAAAACGACACCCGTCTCCCTTTCGGATCCCGAACTCGCGCTTCCTGAAGCACCCGCGGAAGCAATATATGTCGGTGGAGTCACTCCAAACGGAGGTTTATCGACTCAACAACCCCGACCCGTTTTGGTTGTCGACGGGTTGCGTAAGAAATACGCCACCGCGCGGACCCTCGAAAACGCCCGCGCGTTCGCGGTTGACGAGGTTTCCTTTTCCGTCAACGCGTGCGAGTCCTTCGCGTTGCTAGGTGTAAACGGCGCGGGTAAGACGACGACGTTCGAGATGCTCACCGGGGCGATCGCTCCCACGGAAGGGGACGCGACCGTGCGGGTCGCGCCGCGCGATGTCGGTGCGTCATCCGGGGAAATCGGGCATTCCGGCTCATCGACTTACTCGGAAGTTTCCCTACGCAAGGACGCTGATACGTTCCGCAGAGTGGTCGGTTATTGCCCTCAGCGAGACGCGCTTCTCGGGAACTTAACCGGGTGGGAGCACTTGCTGTTTTACGGCGCGCTTCGAGGGCTGGACACGAAGAGCGCCGCGTGCGCGGCGCGCGCGCTCGCGTCGGCGGTCGGCCTGGACGACGCCACCGCGTCGCGTCCGTCCCGGGAGTACAGCGGCGGGGCGAAACGCAAACTCGCCGTTGCCATCGCCCTCGTGGGCGACCCCCAAGCGGTGCTGCTTGACGAGCCCTCAACCGGGATGGACCCGCGGAGCAGGCGCAAACTGTGGGTTGCGCTGCAACTAGTGGCGAAACAAAAGAAAGTCGCCACCGTTTTGACCAGGTACGTGGTGGGGCTTGGGCAAATCAAGGCACTGTTTGATGGCCTGTATGGAGTGCAGCCAGCAAATCTTACCACTACAATAAGTGCATCAGAGTACAAGACTGTTTGCCCACTGTATATAAATCGCCCAGCACAAGACTCAAGACTGACCCTTTTCTTTCCCACTCACAGCCACTCCATGGAGGAAGCCGAGGCGCTTTGCGGCCGCGTGGGTTTGATGCGCGCAGGGGTGCTTACGAAAGTCGGGGACGCGGAAAGCTGGCGATGCGCGCTTGGTAGCGGACACACGCTGGAGGTGAAGGTTAGTGAAGGGAAGAAAGGTACGTATTGCATTTCCCAAATCCCGCCGACTGTTTGACCATAAAATACTGACACTTTTCTTTAAAACTCCAAAGTTGAGTTGGAGGCGTTTGTCGCGAAACTCGCGGCGGGAGATGACGTGTCCAGCCCTGACGAAATCGGTACCCGCGAGATCGTGGGACAGCGAACCGACGATTCGTCTCACTGCCAAAGAGCGTGCGTCATGAAGTTCAAGCTTCCCCTGTCAATCTCCACGGCGGCGATTTTCGAGTCCCTGGAGAAACACCGGGTTCCGCTGGGAATCGAGGATTACCAGCTCGGCCGGACCACGCTGGAGGAGACGTTCTTGGCGTTCGCCGCGGTGAAGGAAGAAGGCGAGGAATGAAATGCACGAACGTAGACCCGAAAGAATGAACATACCACTCGCGGGAACACACTTGCGTGACTAATTACCCTGTCCTGCGCGTCGTCTCTCATTACTCCTCATCTCCTTCCTCTGGACCGGCGTCGTCTCCCTCCGCCTTTGCGGCGGATTTCTTCGCCGCGCGCTTCGCCGCGACCGCCGCTTTTTTCTCCTCCTTTGTGAGTTTCTTTTCGAAAAGCGAATCCACCCCGGGCCCGGTGGATTTGCCGACCCCCGGTGTCGCCGCACCACCGCTGTCTTCGCCCCCCCCGTTTTCCATCCGGGGTTTCGAGGCAGGGCATTGATCTCCTGGGTTGTAGGATTCCGGGAGTAACACCGCGGTGCCGGCGCCACCACCCACCCATCCCAACATCGGCGCGTCGCACAGCATACCGTGAGAAGGCACGCCCCCCACCACGCCTTTCGCGACCTTAGTTCCGTCTCGCAACAAAGCCCCCACCGTTGCGATCACCACGACGCACCCCACCGTTCGCGTGCCAACGTTGGACGCGTTCGTCACAATTGCCACCGGCTCTGCCAAACCCACGTTCACGGAAAGGTGTTTCAGCTTGTCCTTCTTAGGGATCTCCTGCACGGAAACCACCAAACCGGCGACGTACCCGGACAGATCCATCCTGGGGTGATGCACGCGGTGCTGTGCCTTTAGCTGTAAGGCAAGCGGGGTCGTGCCGTGAGGGAGTTGTTCACTATTTTCCGTGACGAAAACTGATATCAGGCGGAAGACGCTGGTGCATATCAGGGACGGACGTTTTTTTTGTCGTCCCCACGACCATCATCGCGACCCCAAAGCTACTCGCATGACTGCCCCCTGAGCTCACCGCACGCTCTCCCCTTGCACCATTAACCAAGTCCTCGTCGCCGTGCGGAACTCCCACAAGCCATCCCTCCCGTTGCCTCCGAACACCACGAAAAGTGGCGTCCGGATCGGGCGTTACAATCGCGGACCCGCTTCGCCATTTTGGGCGCGCTTTTTGGAGCGGGATATTTTATTTTATGCTTTTTGATGGGCGCTGGACGTTGGCGGCGTCACTTCGCACAGGCTCGTCTTCACAGGCTACTTTCTGTCGTTTCCCGGCACCCGCGCTTTCGTCCACCCGGTCGAACGCCCGCATCTCGAGCTTTCATGTTCGGCGCCACTTCGCTTTTGGCTGTGCCTCAAGTCTTTGGGCCGCGCCTTTCCAAGGCCACCGCGAGGTCGCCTCGAACCGCCGTCAGGTCCACCGGTACGTACGAGTCTACGCGAAGCATCGAGACGAATTCGACACCGCCGATCATACGGGGTTGCAGGATCACCGTGTCCGGCTCACGGTGTAGACGTCACGACAACGCCACCGTCCTTTACCGCAAGTCAAACGCGCGCGCGTCGTCTCGCGTTCGGGCGCCGAAAATATCCCACGATCGATTGCAGTCCCAAAAAAAAAAGCATTCGTTCCCCGCGATCGCGTCTCGCTGACCTCCCCCTCCCCACACCACAGGTCTCCGCGTGCGCGCCATGGCTACTGAAGAGAAGTCCCGCATCGGACTCTGCGGCCTCGCCGTGATGGGCCAGGTGCGTTTCCACGCAGACTCACGCCCGTCCCACCCGTGTGTCACGCCTTCAATCTTGTCGTCCGGCGACTGGCGACGTTTCGCTTTTGTGGCCACCAGATTGCTTCGCATATCTTCCCGTTTTTTTTCTGACGCGTCCTCAGACGCACGCGGTACCCGCCGTACCCTCGATACCCAGACCCCTAACCTTCCTCCCCAATACACCCCTCCCCTCCCCACCCGACACCAACAGAACCTCGCCCTGAACGTCGCCGAGAAGGGCTTCAAGATCAGCGTGTACAACCGTTCGGGTGACAAGACGGACAACGCGGTGGCGCGGGCGGAGAAGGAGGGCTTAAGCGCCAACTTCGCCGGGTACAAGGACATGGGCGAGTTTGTGCAATCTCTGGCGAAGCCTCGCACGGTGATCATCCTGGTCAAGGCGGGCGCGCCCGTGGACGCGACGATCGCGGGGTTGAGTCAGCACATGGAACCCGGAGATATCATCATCGACGGCGGGAACGAGTGGTACGAAAACACGGAGCGAAGGCAGAAGGAAGCCACGGCGAAGGGGTTGCTTTACTTGGGCATGGGCGTGAGCGGCGGCGAGGAAGGCGCGCGGAACGGACCGGCGATGATGCCGGGTGGCGACCGCGCCGCGTTCGACGCGGTGGAAGAGGTGGTGGTGAAGGTGTGCGCGCAGACCGACTCCGGGCCTTGCGTGACCTACGTCGGCCCCGGCGGTGCGGGAAATTTTGTGAAGATGATTCACAACGGCATCGAGTACGGGGATATGCAGCTCATCTCCGAGGCGTACGACGTGTTGCGCACTGTTGGCGGGCTCACCAACGACGAGCTCGTCGCCGCGTTTGACGAGTGGAACGCGAACGAGCTTGATTCGTTTCTGATTGAAATCAGCGCCCTGATCCTGGCGAAACAGGATGACCAGAAACCAGACGGCGGCGCGCTTGTTGACAAAATTTTGGACAAAACCGGAATGAAAGGCACGGGGAAGTGGACGGTGCAGCAGGCCGCGGAGCTCAGCGTGGCGATTCCCACGATCGCCAGCTCCCTGGACGCGCGCTTTTTGTCCGGCCTGAAGGACGAGCGCGTCGCGGCGGAAAAAGTGTACGCCGGCGTCGGCCTGGCGCCCGCGGACACCAAGGCCCCTTCCCTGTCTCCGGAAGAGAAGCAGGCTTTGGTTGATGACGTCCGCGCCGCGCTGTACGCGTCGAAGATCTGCTCGTACGCGCAGGGCATGAACTTGATCCGCGCCAAGTCTGTGGAGCAAGGGTGGGACCTCGATCTCGGCGAGATGGCGAGGATCTGGAAAGGCGGGTGTATCATCCGCGCGCGGTTCCTTGACAGGATCAAGCAGGCGTACGACAAGGACCCCAACATCCCGTCTCTGTTAGTGGACGGCGAGTTCGCGAAAGAGCTCGTGGCCCGGAACGACGGGTGGCGCCGGGTCATCGTGGCCGGCGTCAACGCCGGCGTCGCCACGCCGTCAATGTCCGGCTCACTGAACTACTTCGACTCGTACCGGAGGGGGCGCCTGCCCGCGAACCTGGTACAGGCGCAGCGCGATTTCTTCGGCTCGCACACGTACGAGCGAACCGACATGGAGGGCTGGCACCACACCGTGTGGTCGGACATGAACTCCGCGGACTCAATCACCACCAGCGGGTACAACAACTAAGCTCGCGAATTATTTTGAGGAGAAGGCTTTTTTGTGACAAGAACAAACCAGACGGCGAGTTTGGCAAGAAGAGCGACGAGGTGCGCACTACTACGTATCACACCGACTTTTTTGAAAAGCTCTCGTGAGCGTGATACGAGTAGTCTTTGAGATTTGAAATTTACATATTCGATTGTTGTTGACTTGTTGAGTAAACACACTAGTCTACTAAAGTCACGTTCCATTTACACAAAGTCCCATACTAATATTTAAGTCATACTATCTTCTCCCCCCGTCGCTTTGGCGTTTGCGTTTGGCGTCGCGCTCGGTTTTCGCGGCGTCGCCTTTTTCGTCCCGCACTCCCGCCCCGTCACCGTCCCGTACTCCCCACCCCTCGGGATCCCCGAAAACCGTTCCCCGCACCGGCGTGGAGGCGCTCTCCACGATGCTTTCGTGAAGCGACCGGAAAGTGGGCATTTCTTTTTGCGGTTTCGGTTTCGGGTGCGAGTTTTTCTGAAGAAAAGGAAACCCTGAGATTGTAAAAATAAATGTCAGTCTCTCGGCCATGTGTATGAGGGATTGGTATGAGTAAACAATCAGGGTAGCAGTCCGAGGGAATAGTCCCTTCTGGTCGTAATAGTCCCTACGCAGGACGAGTATGGGCAATCACAGAGGCGGTGTGTGGTGATTGGGAAAGCCCCGCACCCAGCGCTTGCGTCGCGCGGATTCGTTTCCGCGGGTCATAGGTTAGTAACCCGACTAACAAATCAACCCCCTCCACGCCGAATTCTTGAAAGTGAATCGATAGTAGGTTGTACGGCTGGTTCGGGACTTGGAAAGTTTTCGCGAACGGAAGGGAGGCCCACCCGGGCCAGATTTGCTCGTTCGGCGCGCCGAGTTCGGCGAAGTGCTTATTCACCGTGTCTGTTTCCGTTTTTCCCGGAAAAATCGGTTTGTGTTTCAGAAACTCAGCCAAAATACACCCAACCGCCCACATATCAATCGCGCAGTCGTAGTTCCGCTGCCCCAAAAGTAACTCCGGGGCGCGGTACCACAGCGTCACGACCTTGGCGGTGTACGTTTCCGTGTTGTCCGGCTTGGGCGCGAACTGCCGCGCCAGGCCCAAATCGCACAGTTTCAGCTCGCCTTTGTTGTTCAGAAGCAAGTTGCTCATCTTCAAATCCCTGTGGAAGACGTGTATTCCGTGTAAAAACCTCACCGCGCTTAGCAGCTGCGTCGTGAGTGTTTTCACCTCGGACACCGAAAACGGCCGCCGCATGCTTTGCATTAACTTACCCACGTCGTGTTCGCAGTACTCGAAGACCAGGAAAATTCCGTTGTTTTTGCCCTGCACCACTCGCAACAGCTCCACGATGTGCGGATGCTTCCGGCACCGCATTAAAATCCCCATCTCCCGGACCGCGGTTACCGGTATCCCGTCCTTCTCCTTGTCCATCCTGACCTTCTTCAGCGCCACGATTTGCCCCGTGGCGTGCTCCCGGCCGCGGTAAACCACACCGTACGTCCCTTCCCCGACGCGGCCCAGCTTTTCGTAATCTCCGATCTGGCCTCGCACGGCGTCGCGGGACTTTACCCGGGCGACTGTTTGCTCGTACACAGTAACGGGAGTCCGACCCGAGCCAGTAGGAGCACCGAGTGTACCGCCCACGGTGCTGGCGCCTCTAGACCCACAATCGCCATCGCGCAAATCGCCCTCCATCGCCGCACCACACCACGGACGCGCCCTCCGCGACTAAGACGATTGGGTGTCCCGTGCTTTATTTGGCAAACAAAATAAAAAAAGAGGACAGACTTTCTGTGTATTTTTTTATTTCTGGAGTGCAACTCTCTACCTCCCTCACTCAGCTACAGCTTCCTCCTCCTCTGCCTCCGGCTCCGGTTCCGGAATAGGTGGCAGCTCAGCGGACATGACCATCTTTAACTCCGACGTTTCCCCCGATTCCGCATCAACAACCTGGCCGCCTAGGTCGAACTCGGGTTCGACAATCGGCGGCGGCGGCGGCACAAATTTCCGGTTCTGAAACCCGTACCCGACGTAGCAGTTTGAGAACTTCCCGCTGGCGTAGGCTACGAATGCGCCAGGCCAAACAAGGCTCTTTATCCCCACCACGATGTACTTCACCCCGGGGACGTTTGAAGACGTGCAGTGCGCCCAGGCTGGTTTTGGGGTGGTGACTTGTACCGCGGACTCGTCGTCTCCTTCCGGCGCTGAAACAACAGCGGCGCCCCAATCCACGAAAACCGATTCGGCGTCGCTGTCCAGGGTCGCCAACAACTCGGGGCTTTGTTCCGGCTC
>Ga0222630_1000620_pt1 | contig 17977 bp, 10 predicted proteins | sample AntAcemetagenom3_FD_179842 | JGI IMG/M metagenome (GOLD analysis project Ga0222630, IMG submission 179842) | Saline water microbial communities from Ace Lake, Antarctica - #3 | ecosystem: Environmental > Aquatic > Non-marine Saline and Alkaline > Saline | place: Antarctica: Ace Lake | collected...
GATTAATATGCCCGACCACCGAGGTACCTCCGCCATAGGGAATCACTTCAATATTGTTATCGGCGGCATGCTTTAGCAATTCCCGCACCTGTTGACTCGATTCGGGCATGGCAACACCGTCGGGAAAGGTGCCAATATCGCCGCTGTGCATGGCGAGCCAATCTGGCAGGCTCTGGCCTCGAGCATGGCGTACTCGTGTTTCAGCCTCGATACCGATCAGCGGATGACTATCGAGGCGAGAGGCCGGGACAGTGGCGATTACTGCCTCCAAGCTAGCCTCAGGTAACGAGATGGAAGGCCCAACGAGCGCTCCAAGAAGCATTTTCAAGCCACTATTGAGTGCCATTGACAGCTCGCTATTTTCATTTCCCCAGCCATTCCAGAGCCGCATATCTATCACCGTATAAAAAGATTAAAGTTAATTGGAGGCACAGAAAATCTGCCCTGCAGTGGTTACCATCAAGTCAATCAGGCAGTTTGTTTGAGTTATACTATAGTCATTAATCCCTATAATAAAGGGACTGTGTAAATGATCACTGTCGCAGCACGACAGGCATGTCACTATTTCAGCCAGCAACTGGATTACCTAGGCCATTATGATTGAAATTAGCCATAAAAACTTAGCCTCCGTGCCCGCGGTCCTAACGTACCTAAAGTCGGCTGAGGCCTGCGGAATTGACTGCGTGCCACTGATCGCGCGTGCGGGCATAGACTCAGAGATTTTGAAAGACAACTGTCAGCAGATTCCAACGACCTCAATGGAGTATTTGCTGCAGCTCCTGATCGAAGCCAGCGGCGACCCCTGTTTTGGTTTGCATTCGGCCAAATTTATTGAGCCCTCGTCATACAGTGTGCTCGGCTACATCTCCATGAACTGCTCTACGCTGCGAGCTATTCAGGGCAAAATTCCTATTTTTGAAAAAATTGTCGGCGATATGGGGGTGACCTCTGTCGAGGTGGCTGATGGCTTTGCACTGCAACGATGGGAATGTAAATTTACCAATCCCCTCGTGGCTAGACATGAGGTAGAGCATGTTATTGGTTCCTGGGTGATCTATGCGAAAAACTATCTAAATTTCACGCCACATGATGGCATTTGGTTTCAGCACTCTGCCCCCGCAGACCCAAAATTACTGTCAGATTATCAGGAGATTTTTGGCTGCGAAGTACTATTTGATCAGACCAGCAGTGGTATTCGTATCAGTGAAGACAAGCTCGATCTGCCGCTGCCGCAGGCTAATGAGAAATTGTTAGCTATGCTGCTTGAACATGCTACCAGATTACTGTCGGAGATTAATCAGCATCAGCGCATCACCGATCAGGTCAAGAATCTACTGCGCCTAATGCTCAAGGATCGGCCGCCGTCCAGCGCATTTATTGCCGAGAAACTGGGTATCAGTAGCCGCACCTTGCAGCGTAAATTAGGCGAAGAGGGCACGCATTACAAAGATGTCTTGAATGAATTGCGTCTGGAGCTGGCCCTGTACTTTTTGAAAAATACTGATCTCAGTCTAGACAATATTGCCTATGAACTAGGCTATGCAGAGGCGCGATCTTTTTATCGCAGCTTTAAGCAGTGGACGGGAACTACCGCAGGCGCTTATCGCACCTCTTCTTAACCGGACTGTTGGCTAGTGCATTGACAGCTTTATTTAATTAACCCCTGTTGCTGTGACCACGCCTTCGATCGCGCCATACCCTCATCAAATGGCATCGTTGGCGTCCATCCTAAAATGCGTTCAGCTTTGGCAATACTGAACCAGCTCTGAGTGCTGAGTTGCATGATAGTGGCATCTGAAGCCTCATTAACCGTACCCAAAAGATTAGCGATTTTACTGGCTGCTCGGGCCGCTATTAGGGCAAACCAAGTTGGTACGGTTAAGGGCCCGCGTTTATTCAACCACTGGTAGTGATAGCTAAAGAACGCTTCAGTGGTTATGTAGCCTGAGCAAGATAGGTTAAATATCTCGCCGCTAGCCTCTTTTGTCGACACAGCGAGAGCAATCCCGCGAATTAAATCATCAATATAGATGGGTCTGAAAAATCCCTGTCCCCTCGCTGGCAGTATAAACTGGCCCTTTTTAATAGCCTCTATTGGTAGAGTCATCCAAGGTCGGCTGCCTGGTCCATAGACATCACCTGGACGAATAATGACCAGTTCCATCTTGCTTCTGCTGGCCGCAGCTAACACCGTGTGTTCAGAGGCGAGTTTAGTGAGCACATAACTTCCACCATCTGCGTGAACAGGCTGCTCCTCATCCAGTTCGCCTTTGGCCGAATTACCATAGGTAACGATAGAGGATATTTGTACAAAGCGCCGTACCTTATATTTTTCTGCAGCGGTGATGAGGTTGCCTGTTGACTGCACATTGACGCGCCACATCTCGCCATCACCGATGGCGTTGGACACCAGCGCCGCCGTATGAACAACCACATCGCAGTCTTGCAACAACTGGCTCATTGTTTCGGGATGGCCGATGTCGCCTTGAAAAATGTCCTCGCCGTTGCCGGTCAAATCGACACCCACCACCGGTACCGACTGGTCCTTGTAATGCTGCATTAATCGGTTCCCAATAAAGCCATTGGCGCCCGTGATTAGTACCTTTTTAGGTTTCTTCTGAGCCATAATAACCTCTTTTTATAATGTTTAAATTGCCTGCTCTGTGGTAGCTATTTTAGATTCTTACGGTAGTAACTGCCGGCCGTATTGGCCAGTATCATTTTTGAGAAAAGATGGCTCATGGCAGCCGTGGCTCGGTTGGCAAAGCCTGGCACTACCACGGGCTTCCCAGCTAAGCAGGCTTTAATCCCCTGCTCTGCAACGTCTTGCGCGGACTGTAGCATACCGGCGGGAACAGATAGCTTGGCTCCCTGATCAGGGTTGTCCATCATTTTGGTCGCGGTGTAACCCGGGCATAGAGCCGTAACTGAAACGCCATTCGCTGCTGCTTTCATTTCGTTATGCAGTGCCTGACTGAATGACAGTACGTAGGCTTTAGTCGCGGCATAGACATTTTGATTAGGAATCGGCAACCATGCTGCTAAAGAAGCCACATTTAAAACATGCCCGCCACCTCTGTTAGCCATATCATTGGCAAATAAATGCGTTAAAGATGTCAGCGCCAAGATATTCACTGTGATCATTTTCTCCTGTGTCGGTAGATCTAACTCGGTAAAGAAACCGTTTTGTAATAGCCCTGCATTATTAATTAACAGATCTACTTTGAAATCTTTTTTGACAGTGGATTGGAAAAGCTTCTGAGCCGCTTGAGGTTTAGACAGATCGTTACTCATTACCGTACAGACAATATTTTTATGCTGCTCCAATAAACTTTTGGCGACTTCATTAAGTTTATCTTTTCGTCGTGCTACCAAAATAAGGTTATAGCCTCTACTGGCAAGAATTTTGCAAAACTCAAGGCCTATGCCATCAGACGCTCCAGTAACTAATGCCGTTTTATTTGTCATATTACTATTCCTATAGGATTATTATTCAAAGTCGACAAAAATTGGTGAGGACCAGGCTCTTTGACTGCCCAGATTTTGACAGTCGTCCTGCGCCTGTGTTCTAAAATCACCAAAGCAAGGGTCAGTCGCAACGGCATTGCCATTGCCGTCAAATGTAGTCCGTAGGTTGCCACCATTAATTGTGGCAATAGGCTCTTCGATGGCGCGAATATAATACAGCGCATCGCGACCCTGTACTGAGAAGTCGGGGTCTTCAAACTCTACTGTGCAGCCATTTTGCGAAGGTTCACAATCAAAACTGCGCCAACTATCTTCAATAAGCTTCTCAATATTCTCATCATTAAATGCCTGTGGACGTATTTTAATCACTTCGATGCGCTCAATTAAATAGCGTTCATCGGATGGGTAGTAACATTCACCTAGCGACATTTTATCTAGGTGCTTAGCCTGCAATGTTTCAATCACATAGTCGGGACAGCCGGGCAACTGCTTAAATGAGCCCACAACTTTGGCTCGGAATCGGGGGTTATTACTCTGCGCCACGGCGCTCCCCATAGGCACGTCGAGCCCGTCTTGCAGCAGGTCAAACCACAGCAACATGCGGTGGCCACTTGTGCCGTAGGTCTCGCGACGTTTCATGGCATCCCAAATGGCTTCCCGACTTCGACCTTCCGCATGCACTGCAGCCAAACCCCCGGTATTTAAAAATGAGGTGGTACGCTCAAACTCCGAAGCATAGATTTTTGCAGCTACGGGATCAATTTGATCGGCGCGCAATGACTTGGGTGCGGTTGTTGTCACCTTGGCGGTACTGGCAAAAATATCATTCCAGAATTGATCGCGCGGCCCAGTAGAGTCGGTAGTGTTAGTACGTTGTTGCTGCTTAAAACCATGGCCGGCGCGTGCAGAATGCGTGTCTGTAGAGGCGATAAACCCCCACCGATAACGCTGTGGGTTCGCGGGGTCTTCATGGTTTTGCAAGGCAAGCCCATATTGGACAGACTTTTTGGGTCGGTAATTAAAGGCGGGCAGGTACATATCTCGCGCTTGGCCAGAGTCGAGCCATTCTTCCGGGGTGCTACCGGGGACAGTCATAAAGGCATAAACCGTGTCTACCTGAACAAAGTTATGGCGCGCTTCAATAGCGCGAGCGTCACACTCGGCTATGTCTATACCGGCCACCAAGCAGCGATCACGAATGATTTCGCCAGCCTGCCAGCACGACGGAAGATAATTAGCTTGGGGTTCGGGGCAATACCACAGGCCGGCATCATCCTTGCGCCTGACACTGAAATCTCTATAGGCTTCTGAATTGCCATGTCCCGAATAGACCTCAATCAGTTTCGTTTTTTCTGAATCGTTGTTAGCGACATTTAACTGGTGAGACCAGTTAGCGTTCGGCGGTGTGTAAAAGCCCCAGCTAGTGCCATGAGGGATAACCATAGTATCGAATCCCCACTCATCTAATTTACTGAATAACTCGCCAGGCGTTGCCACACTCTCATAGCAGTTGGCGGGTAGTTCTGGGCTTGGCACATCTGTATCGCAAACAGGTGTCGCGGCCATGTTCTCAACCCAGTTGTTATAGGCGGCGTAGTAACCGCGATGACGAGGATCAATTAAACGCAATAGAGAAGACTGCTTGCCCTCTGCTGAACGAGCAGCAATAGTTGCAACCCCCATGCCTACTGATGCGATAGGATGGCTTGGTAGCCTCTCGGGATCATCATCTTTAAACAACACGTTGTGATGGCCATAATGATTTTCGGCTATCTGTCCCACCTGAGTCCATTCCCAGCCAATAAAGGCGGCAATATCTGGATTCTGCGGGTCGCCAGCTAGGCGGTTACACTGTTGGACGGAATCGATGCCATCGCGCCACTGACTATAGGTAAAGCTTTCTGCGTGGTCGGTGAGAAAATAAAAATCCAGCTGAGAAACAAAGCGGGCATAGTCGCAGGCGTAGGCTGGTGGATAGGCGCCAGAGGCTCCATGCATCATTGGCAGGCTGTACATAAAGGCGTCGGCAGAGTTGGTGGTATGCACATGCGTGTCGCCAAACAATATCTGTTTTTCAGCCTTGATGGCTAAACCCTCTCTGGCAACAGATTGACGACTAACGCGATTATTAATTACAGGCTCTGGCAGCCGTGCCTCGGTGACTTTACGCAATGTCAGCGGCGAGTCGTCCCATGCATTATTTGGGTCGCTAAAGTAGCCTGGTATAAGTTTATAGACGGCATCTGGCGCATGGCCGGTAAACACCAACACCAGCGCAAGGCTAAGACTGACGCCACTGATAAGTATCTTATTTAACATGTTGCTTCTCCGCGTTGTTAATCTCTTACCACATCTCAATGTCGTATCTAAAGATCTTGTCTGGAGGTTTTGTTTGGGTTATTTTATCTAAATGGCCCCATAACTTCGGGCGATGAACCAGTATAGCCCCCACCCACAAAGTATCGCTGAAGCAGTATCCAACACTCTCATAGAATGTCTGCCCGCCAAGCACTGCCTGATGCCATAAGCGGCCAACCCAATGATACCAACAATAATCAGTTGACCGATCTCAACACCCAGATTGAAGCCCAGCAGCGCTGGCCAGAGCGCAGTACTTGGTAGGCCGATTTCAGTCAGTACCTGCGCGAAACCAAAACCATGAATGAGACCAAAAGCCAATGTCAGCATTGGTCGCAACGATCTCGCGCTGTAATCATCATTGGCTTGAGGCAGATAGCTTACTGTAAACAGTATCAGTCCGGCACTCGTCAGAGCGGCTAGTCCGATCCCCCATAGTAGCGAGACCACGAACATGATCAATAATCCAAGGCTAAAGCACAGGGCTATGACCTGATTACTCGCGGTTTTAGAACCAATGTTTTCGGCCGCTACTAGGGCAATGCTAAAGCCAATCAGTGCCTCCACGGTGCGATTGTCTGGTGTTATCCAGCCCGTCGCCGCAAGACTTAGAGTAATGCTGTGGCCCAGTGTGAAGCCCGACACCAGCCATAGAACCTCCTTTGGCCGGCGGGTTAACAGCAGCAGGGCAATTAAAAAGGCAATATGATCGAGGCCGCCAAAAATATGCGCCACTCCCAGTGCCGTGTATCGATTGACACTGTGATAAATACTCTGGGATACGGCCAGATCTGCGGGCTTTAGTCCCTGTTGGCGCACCGCATCGGTAAACAGATATTCGCTGGCAGCGCCACTGTTTGCGGTAAACCTTGCATAGTGAACATGGGAGGGAGCCAGCGTAAAAAAGCTGTCGACCTGAAGCCGATACTCTGTATTGCCAAGAGAGGCTGCACAGCGAAAATTGAGGCTGGCACGCAGATACCCGGACGCAGCAGGCAGGCTAATTGGGCGATCTTGCAACGCGCACAGAACGCCGTTTACCTCAACCTGAACTGTCTCTTGTAGATGATTTTTGAGTACCGTTGGGAGTACCTGTACTGTTGATTGAGCTGATTCCAGCGTCTGTGCTTCCAACGCCAATAACCTCGTTACTTCACGCGTCTTAATGGTGAATACGCCGTTGATCTCGGAGCCATCAATCGACCAAGCCGAAAATGATTGGCTGCGGTTGTGGGCGTGACTCATTGGGCTGAGCAGCAAAAGGAGTAAAATGCAGCCTGAAATGCCGGCTTTAAAATCGCTCATGGAGCCACCCAGTTGCTGGCCCATTCAATGCTAGCGGTAGCTCGAAGATGGGCCAAATAATCGGTCAATGTCTGTTCAGCGCTATCGCCGTCAGTCGCCTCAATCTCGGTTATAAGACCTGCCAAGACGGACTCCAATACTACCGCACGCACCGCTAGGTCGGAGCGCATTAAACCTGAGCTGATGCCCTGCTGTATGAGTAGCTCTTCGTCAATCAGACGCTGCAGGACTAGGCTGCGGTCGTCCTCGGTGAGAGGCTCGCGCTTATCGTTAGCAAATAGGCTCATTGCACGCCGGTATTCTGCGAGAAGAATCTGTTGATGATTTACTGAGGCAACGGCAGTCGCGCTGAGATAGGGTTCGTTGCCCTGATGGCTCACTGCGCTCAGCGCACCCAGCAGAATGCCCACACTGGCGCCCGCTAGCAATAGCTTGAGGGCAGATCTATGGCTACTGATTGAGCTACTCAAAATCTAGTCTCAGCAGATTGTCACTAGCGACTGTGACCTGCGCCCCTTCGTGCAATTCTTTAAGCCTTTGCTGTAATGCGTTATCTCGACCGCGCCGGCGGTACTCGGCTTCGGCCTGCAATCGGACCTGAGAAAGAGGTAGGACCTGCTCTGCTTGCACAGTGACCATATGCAACAGATAAACAGCCTCTGGTCGCATGATGGGGGCGCTAGTCTGGCCTGCCCTTAACAACAGCGCACTGTCAGTCAAGGCGCTGCCGAGGTAGCGGCGCAGCATATGTAAGGGCATTGGCGACAGTGGCAACACAGATGCTCGATCCGTAATGGGTGCCGTTGCAGCTAAAGCCAGCTGGGCTTCTTTCATGCTGGTGTACCGATAGGCCTGCAGCGTGATGCGCAGCGGTTGAATAAAGAGCGTCTGGTGGGCGCGATAAAAAGTCTCTAACTGCTCGGACCTAATCGGTTGAGCTAACACATTGGCCACGGCTTGATTAATGACAGCACGGGCCAGTGCCTTGCGAATACCCGGATCGGTGCTGGCGATACCTAAAAGTTCTGCGCGCTGTAAAAGCAGCTCCTCATCTATCAGTAGGTTTATAACGGTATTTTTTTGCTCTGATGTAAGCTTATCAGCGTTCTCACCTGTGAGCCGCTGGGCGGCGAAGTTGAGTTGCTGCCAGGTTATGGGCTGTTGATTTATCGACACCAGCATGTTGTGATTTTCAGTAAACCCGTTTAGCTTAAGGCCCGAGCTCATCATCGCCACGGCCAGACCTGCAAACGCCAACATGCCGCGGATGGCAAGGGCAGAGCGTTGGGGTGTGGAGTGCATTGGCATCATAATGACTGTTTTCTCTGGACGGATCTCTTCGGGGATCTCTTGGGATTTTTATTGCTCAGATTAACAGCGCTAGCATAGCGCAAGTGTCGCTGTAAGCACTGTCAGAAGCCGCCATCACCGTCGCAATTTCAGACAGTATAGGGTTAACTGTCCTTTTTAGGTCTAGCTGATATGCCCAGCGTATCTACCTAAATACTGGCGAGCTCTGTGTGCGCGTCCAGACTCAGTTAACTGTCAACATTACCCGCCTTTAAATCCCTGTCGGGTAGTTTGTGAACTAAAATGATCAGGTCCGTTAGCTCACCACTAACGCTGACAGTGACCCTCTCAAAGTTCTTTGGATAATCAACGGGTTCTATCAGATTAAATTAAGGCCACCAATAAAAAAGGGCAACTCAAATGAGTTGCCCTTTTTGGTATATCCTTAAATACGCTTTAGAAGTTCTTACGCAGGGTGAAGCCATAGGTACGCGGAGGGCTTGGATATCCGCTGAAGCTACCTGGTTGGGCAGGTGTTGGAAATGCAGAGATTAAAGTCTCATGGTCGGTGAGGTTACGACCCCAAAGCATCGCATCCCATCCGCCATTAGCGCTACTAAAGCCCAGACTGGCGTTGATGTTGTCAAAGCCACGGTTTGCGATGTTGAATGGAATCAGATCCGCAGTCTTGACATCTTTTTCATGGAGGTATTCAACTCTAAAGAAGCCCTCTATACCGCTATCCATTGCAAAGTTATAGGTAGCGTTCACGTTGTAGCTTATCTCGTGGATTCCTGCTGGAGAACGGCCACTTAAATCGATAACTTCTTGCCCAGCTGGGCAAGAGAACTCTGGGTCGGCCAGACCAGTTTTGTCGCAGGTTCCATTTAAGAACGAGTCATACTCGGCATCCATATAAATAGCAGAAAAGCCGACAATAAAGTTTTCTGTTAGGGCTAATATGCTATCGAGTTCAACACCTTCGTGTGTTTCTTTACCAGCATTCGTAAGATTAAATCCAGTTCCACCGAAGACATTGGATTGGAATCCCTCAATTGACTGATCGAATAAGGCAAGATTAATATAACCATTATCAAAAGTGGCTTTCAAACCAACTTCAATATTAGTAGCTTCCTCGGGGTCGGCTGCGCGTTTACCAGGCGTACGGCCATCGACGGACATGTTTACCGATATCGCTTTAAACCCTGTCGAGTGGCTGGCGTAAACGGTCATTGCGTCGCTGATGTTATAGGCTAAACGAAACGTGTGAGTCACATCATCAGATTTGAATTTACCTGATTCATCGGTACCTGGACCGTAATCGGGGAATGGGGGGAACAGTTGTAAGCCGGAGAGGGCGCCCAGTCCAACTGCTGTTAATGGTAGGGCTGCGAACGGATCTTGCACATTGACGTTAGGGTTAACATTTTTTTCGTCCTCGGTATAGTTTAGACCCAGAGTGGCAGTAAGCTTATCCGACAGGCTGTAATCAACCTGAGTAAAAATTGATAATGCTTCTCCCTTCATGTCGAACTCTTCAAGTACAACACCAGTACCAGGTACGAACCAACCTGCAGCGAGACCCGTGGACGCACCGCCGGTTAGTAATAAAGATACCGTATTTAGGCCGCCAGCTGAGACATCAACACCTGCTGCCGCCAAGCCTCCCGCGATTAAGAATTCTGCAAATGGCGCTACATCAGTGCCATACTTAACGGTCCGTTCGCTATGCACGTCCTCTTCAGAGTAGAATATACCAACTAACCATTGGAGGTCACCATCACCATTAGAGCTCAAGCGAACCTCCTGAGTAATGGTTTCGAAATCATAATCGACCCGATTTTCTCCTAAAATATCTGCTGCAGAGAAGTCTGCATCGAACAAAGATCTTAATGACTGATCTCTTGAGGACGTAATCGATGTCAACGTCGCATAACCAAGGTCTTTGTCAATCTGAACTGACATGCCTTTACCCACCAGTTTGTTTGACGGGTCCAGGGTCATATTTTGGTTTCTTGCCCAAGGATCGATTGGCGTAGTAGCGAGGCCCTTGAGCGAGGCAATGTAAGACGCAACGCCGGATGCTGCGCCATATGTCAAGGAGCTTGCAGAGCAGCAAACTTCGTCTATTTTATTGTAATCAGCGATAAAGCGAATAGTTAAGTCATCGGCAGGCTCGAACAAAAGTTGGCCGCGGAAGGCATTACGATCTCTAGAGTTAACACCACTACCAGTCGTGATATTGGTGCCGTATCCGTCATTGGAGTTGTCGCTGGCGGAAAGTCTATAAGAGAGGTTTTCGCTGATTGGTCCGGTGATGGTGCCTTTGACAATGCGCGAACCATAGTTGCCGGCTGTTGCCTCAATCGAGCCGCCAAGTTCGTCTTCAGGAAGCATGGTGGTTACGTTGATAACACCAGCAGAAGCATTTTTACCAAATAGAGTTGACTGGGGGCCGCTAAGCACCTCAATGCTCGCGACGTTGGGTAAATCGGCGAGCGATGAAGCTGATCGAGTTCTGGGAACGCCATCAATATAGACACTTACCGCTGGCTCAATGCCAGGGTTGTTACCGCCGTTGCCGTATCCACGAATGAAAAAGTTAGTCTGTGCGGAGCTCTGGGCCTGGTTTACGCGCAGAGATGGCACCGATGTCTGTAAATCTATCAAGTCGACAATGCTGGCCCGTTGGAGAGTTTCGCCAGAGGTAACTGATACGCTCATAGGTATATCTTGCAGACTTTGAGTTCGTTTTTGTGCGGTGACTGTGATTTCTTCTAACTCAGCTGCATAGGTGCCAATAGAGGCCGTCGACAGCGCTAACGCTAGAATTGATAAGGTACGAGATGATCTCTTCATTGTATAGTTTCCCCAAGTATTATTGTTATTACAGCGTTGCGCTGACATTATTTTATTACTTTTGGTAGAACTTTTTGTCTAGCAGTCTAAATATGATTACTGTATTGGCAGTGAATGCTTCCCAAGCGACCTATTCCGACTCTACAGCAACGATTTCATCGACTGATTTTTGTCAAGTCATTAGTGCATTTAAACCATTCATTTATGACTATACTCTGATCCTAGCCCTGAATTTGTCTAATGTCTACGTTCTATCTTAAAATAAATGGAATTATGGGATTGTGATTAATTGTAGAAAAGTGAGTAAATATGATCACCCGCTCTTCAAAGATCGAGTGCTCGGGTCAAGTTTGGTGGGAATCGGACCTAGTGTAAATAAGAGCTTTAGCCAGGGATCGGAGTTGGCTGACGAGCAGGGGAAGGTAGTCTTTAAAAGACAAAAAAAGGACGGGGGTTACCCGTCCTTTTTAATTACTCCGCAGCTTTACGTTAGGCTGCGCATACGACAAGCTCTATTTACTAGAAGTTTTGTCGCACCGTTATACCAAACGTGCGTGGCTGGTTCGCATAAGTAAGGAAACTTCCAGCCTGACCCGGAGCTGGAAAACCACTCATCATGTATTGATCATCGGTAAGATTTCGTGCCCAGATAGACAGATTCATACCGCCTTGTGTGCTCATGCCCGCACTCATGTTTAGTGAGCTGACTTCGCGTGTAGCGATAGCCGCGACGCTGGGTGGGAGATTATCAACGATGATTATTTCATCTTCATACAAATAGTCAGCGCGCACATAGGCGTCATTGTTACCTAGACGGAAATCATAAAGGGCCGACAAAGATAGGCTGACTTCATGAATTCCAGCTGGCTGAGTGCCCGAAAGATCTTCACCATTAGTCCCGCCGCCTTTGAAATCATCAAAGATTGGGTCTAACAAAATACCTGAAAAGCCTAACTTAAGCGCATCTATTGGATAATAGACCAAGTCGAATTCTAGTCCTTCTGTTGACTGCTTACCCGCGTTCTTCAGATCAAAACCGGTGCCATTAAAGATTGAAGATTGAAAGTTTTTGATGCTCTGATCAAAAATCGCCAGGTTAAAGTAACCCCGATCAAAGCGCGCCTTTAGACCCAACTCAAGTACTGTGGATTCCTCGGCGTCGGCAAAGCGAGACCCTGCTTTTTGGTTAGGTGCGTTGGCTGTTAGGCCGGCAGCTTTCAATAATGCTAAGTCAGTTGCATTAGGCGCGGTATCTCGCGACAGGTTCCAGGAGGTACCCTTAAATCCAGTGGCACTACTTACATAGACATTAACGCTATCGTTTAAATCATAAGCTAGCCGGAAAGTGTAGGTTGTGTCGTTGTCATCGCTAGAGTTGTCTTCGATTGCGTTGGGTAAATTGACCGTCGGTGGGATAATACTTTGCAGACCGACGAAGGGAGCTAAAGGCCCCGCAAAGAACATCGATGGTACCGATGCAAATGTGGTGGTGTTAACTTGAGTGTAGGTGACTTCCTTTTCAACTTCCGTGTAGTTAAGGCCTAACGTTGCCGTTAACTGCTCGTTTAAGTGCCAATCAAACTGGCCAAATACTGAGGATGATTGATCATCTTGGCTAAATGTATCGTTTACACCCGTGCCATTGCCAAACCAATTACCAGCGGTAAGTCCAGCTGCCATAAACCCTGCTTCAGTGGGTAAAAGACCTCCCCCTGTTAGCACGTTAAAATAGCTTTTTGTTGCGGCTCCGTAAGTAACTTCCGAGTCATAGTCCACAGTCTCATCGAAGTAGAATACACCCACCATCCAGTCTACATTACCCTCGCCCGTAGAGGTAAGGCGGATTTCTTGACTAAACGTATCTATATTTATGTCATTGGGGCTGGCTTGAAAGACGGGAGCACTGGTGAAGTCAATATCAATAGACTCGTACGTGTCACTAAAGCGCTGTGAAGTAATCGAGGTTAGCATAAAGCCGCCATAATCAACGTCGACCTGCATAGAGATACCACCATTTTCGACTTCGTTAAATGGATCAATGTCGAGAGATGTGCGAAAGCCAAACGGCTGCTCAGGGACTAGCGCTCCACCAATAGCGGCGATTGCGCCGGCAGTGGGCCCGCTAATCAGGTTTGTTACACCACAACAGGCTTCATCGATGCTGTCGTAATCTGCAAGTATGCGTACTTCGGTAGTATCGTTAGGCGTCCAGTACACCTGGCCTCGAAGACCCCATCGATCTCTCTCGTTGAGGGCATCACCATCACCAATATCGGTAAAGTAACCATCACGCTGGGTTGCGTTACCCGAGATATCGAAGCTTAAATCTTCTGAAATGGCACTCTCAAACAAAAACTTTGCGTTTTTGTAGTCCATATTGCCGGCACTACCTTCAAGGTAGCCGCCAGTTTCACCTGAGGGTTTGGGCGTAATAACGCTGATGACGCCTGCTGATGCGTTCTTACCAAACAATGTGCTTTGCGGGCCACTAAGTACCTCGACCCGCTCTAAACGCGGCAGGTCAGAGATTGCTGCGCCGGCGCGCGACCGGTATACGCCATCAACAAAGATACCAACAGAGGGCTCAATACCTTCGTTATTTGCGCCGTTACCAAACCCGCGAATCGAAAACGTGGAGTTAGTAGATGACTGCAATTGAGATACCCGCAATGAAGGAACGATGCTTTGTAGGCCAATTATGTCTTGGATCGCGGCTTTGTCGATGGTGTCACCGGTGGTTACACTCACTGAAATCGGTGTTTCTTGCAAGGTGGAGCTGCGCTTACTCGCAGTGACCACAATCTCCTCGATCACACTTTGGGCCGTTGCAGAGCCGATAGTTGCCATCGAAGCCAGCATAATTGCCAAACTTGATAAATTACGTGAAAATTTCATTAATGTTGTTCCCCAAATAGAGTTCATGTTTTTAGTGTCGTCAAACCACTTATCGTTGACTACTTTTTCCTCGGTGCTGCCCTGATAATCTAAATCTGTGTCTCCCATACAGGATAAAGGTACGCGTAATGATCGTATTTAGATGAATCGGGCGCAAGGTTAGACGTGAAAAGCACATAAGTCCACTGCCTAGCGTCATATTATGCATAATATTGGCAGTATTAATGACATTTGCAGTATTTTATGTCGCCTTGTTGCGACACTCGGCTAATGAGCTGGGGAAAATAGTTTTAATTTAGGGGGGATGCTGCAGGCGCTGGGTTAATTTGAAATATAAAAAAGGACGGGGTTAGCCGTCCTTTTTAGGTCTAGCTCTAGAGTTTAGAAGCTGTAGCTGACGCGCGCGCCCCAAGTTTCTCCCTGGCTCATGTAGTTCCAGTGCGAACCATCGGCTAGCGGAATATCGGCAGCACCTGAAGACGTTATCTCATCGGTGATATTACGACCATAGAGCATCAGATCCCAGTTCTCGCCGCGCAGTCCGACGCGGACATTTACCTTCTCAAAGCCGCTCTGATAATCAATGGGATCAAGGTCACCAGTCAAAAAGAAGCCATCAGTAAAGTTGACATCAACACCCGCGAACCACATATCACCGTTAGATATGGGCCTTGTGTACTCTGCAAATATAGCACCACGGTAATCAGCGCCAATTTGACCGCCGGTGATATCCTGACTGACACCAGTTGCCACGCCATCAGCACCGTTGGTAGAAAATTGCTGAGTACAGCCTAGCGCTGATTTGACAGGGGAGGCCGGGGTCAGGTCGCCCAGCCCCGTAATTGCTGACGCTTGAATAGCGGTACATCCAGCCCCTGGAAATGAACCATAACTTGCGTCCAGATAAGCGAAGCTGCCACCTAGGCGCAGATTATCCGTTGCCTGCCATTTCACATCCATTTCAAAACCATCGACGTCCGATGAGGCTGCGTTGGCGACCACAAAGCCGAGGCCAACAAATGTCGATACCTGCTGATCTTTATATTCGCTAGTAAATAGAGCCCAGTTAAAGGTCATGGCGCCGTCTAGCAAGGTATGCTTACCACCAATTTCAAAAGACGTCGCAGTCTCGTCGTCATAGGACCAGCCCAGACCTGGCGCGGTTCTATCAGGAACATAGTCGGTCGAGAGGTTGGTGCCGTCACCTACCCCCACACTGGCTAGATAGGCGCCTGTACCAGCCACTTCTCTACTGAGAACAATTGGCTTTTGATCATCGACGGAGTTGAATCCACCACTTTTGAAGCCTTCTGAAAAGCTCGCATAAAACATGCTGGTATCAGAGGGCTTCCACTCTAGGCTCATGGCAGGCGTCAACTGCTCGGTGGAGCGGCTGTCATCAAACGCGTGATTCCAGGTTCCGAAAAGGCTGACCAATAACGTTTCTGCAAGAGGGTCAGTGGTTGGCGTTCCAAGTCCGGACGTGGGGGATGTGTCTGTAGAGCCTGGAAGGCCGTAGGTGTTGGTACTGTTTTTCATCCAGGCCATTGCGTCCTTGTCTTCCTTGGTATAGCGCAAACCGCCTGTTAGGCTCAGAGTCTCGCTAATATCATAGGTGCCCTGAAAGAACACGGCTACAGCTTCTGACTCTTGTTCCCAGTAAGAAACGCGTCCCATGTTCATCCACATGGTTGAGCCGGGAACCCCTGCTGCAAACGCTGTCGGTGTACCCGAAAACGTGTTAATGAGGTTAACACCGCCAACCTGTGTTGGGTTAAAGGCTAAAAACGTGGGCGAGGGCGCCACACCAGGAAAGTTGGTTAGCCCTAGGGGCAGACCAAAGGTACCTGTGACAGCTACGACACGGTCAATTTTCTGTGTCTGCTCTTCCCAGTAGGCCCCAGCGATAAACGAGAACTTACCATCAGTCGGCGAGGCTATCCGGAACTCTTGACTGTTCTGCTCGTACTCGGAAATATCACTGCGACCAATAAAGGTAATAGCCATGCCGTCGGCATCGATACCATCTTCAAAGTTGTATTTCGCTTGGCCGGTCACCGATGTCAGAGTGTAGCCATTGGCCAGCTCGATCTCAATATTGAGCGAGGTGTCTTCGGTCTCCGTATCAGTACCCTCAGGTTTTTCGCCGCCGCTACTGCAAAGCGAAGATGATCGCCCCAAAGAGGCCTCTAGGGCGCAGCCCCCAAAAGATACTGCGTCGCGGTAGGCGCTAATCTCGCCTGCGGCAACGGCGGGCGCAAATTTTGGGAATGCCGAAGTGTACAAATTACCAAAAACTGGGTGGTTTACGCCCAGCATGACCCCATACATTAACTGTTGGGCTGTACCTAAATTTTCCACTGGCGAAAAAGTAGTCACCGCTATGTTTGAGCCAGCTCGTACATGCTCGCTCTGAGCATGCTTAAATTTCACGCTAATGTTGTCGCTCGGCTCCCAAGATGCACTGAGGCGCCACATATTTTCGTCTACTGTGGGTGAGTCATAACCAGTGTAATTATTCGGCAGGTAACCATCACCTTGGCGGTCTTTGTAGGCAAACCTAAAGGCCAATGTGTCTGAAACAGACCCAGCGATATGCCCTTCAGCTATCTCGCCGCCGAAAGACTCTTTGTTTACGGTGATTTTGCCACCAAATTCATCGCCGACGTTTGCTGACGCTGAGGTTACATTAATCGCGCCTGCCAACGTATTTTTGCCGAACAAGATTCCCTGAGGACCTGCTAGTACTTCGATTTGCTGTAGGTCAAACAAACCGGTTCGATATTGGCGACCCTTTGCCATATGAATTCCGTCGACGTAGAGGCCTACTGATTGCTCAAATGACTGCTGAGCACCGGGTCCTATGCCGCGCATATAAACACCCGTGGCGACAGGATTTTCTGAAATGCCAATATTCGGTATGTAGGCCGACAAGTCAGCAAAGCTGTTGATAGCCGCATCATTTATTTTTTTGCCTGACAGTGCAGTCATCGAAATGGGCACATCTTGCAGACTTTCAGCTCTTTTTTGTGCGGTAACAATGACTTCTTCTAGCTGCGCTGCAAAGGCGGAACCTGAGACTGATGTTACAGCTAAGGCTATACCTACATATTTAAAAAATGATTTACTCTTCATATTTTTCCCCCAGTTTAGGCTAATAAAATTTAATCTAAACTCTGTTAGTTATTATACTTTTTTAAGATTAGTGATGATCAGAAAGGACCACTACTAAACATTTACATTAATAATTCTTAGAGATTAATGCGCTCGCAAATTAACAGTACGACAAACAAGTATTCAGGTTTACACAATTTTTAAATAAGTATGCATAATATATTGATTTTTTAAGGAAAAACTCTCTGAAAGATAGATGGAAAAGACAATACGGATATAAATTTAATGATGTGAATATAGATAATTTCGAATAGCTTGATATTTCATCAGATTGACTTTTATAAATTGGGTTTTACTGGCTAGTGACCATAAATAGTTCGACTAATTCTTCGCTCAGGGATTTTCGGGGATCATTCAGAGGGTTTTTAAAAAATGACGGTATGCCGCCTAATCGCACAATGATAGTTTGGGTTTTGGGATTAATCATGATCAACTGCATGCCCATGCCTTCAAGCCAAAAAACATCGGGATATTCTGTCATTCCAGTATAAACATGATAACCATAATGATTGTCAGTAGACCGGTTGGTAGCCTGCACATAAAACTGTGGAGGCGTAAGCGTGTCGGTTACCATTTTCTCTAGCCATTGCGCCGGCACAATTTGCCTGCCCTCATATCGGCCCCTGCT
>Ga0222630_1000635_pt1 | contig 17673 bp, 17 predicted proteins | sample AntAcemetagenom3_FD_179842 | JGI IMG/M metagenome (GOLD analysis project Ga0222630, IMG submission 179842) | Saline water microbial communities from Ace Lake, Antarctica - #3 | ecosystem: Environmental > Aquatic > Non-marine Saline and Alkaline > Saline | place: Antarctica: Ace Lake | collected...
TCTATCGAACCCTAAGCCGGATACGTGCCGTTTAGGGTGGCAGGGCTTCTAACTTAAAGCCCTTATGATACGATTTCGCCCCCTACCGGACTCGACCCCAAAAACGCTGGCCCCAGTACCGCTTGCGCAACTCGGGAAACTCGCGCTGTATTTTGTAAGACGAGCGCCCTTTGATCCGCACCAGAACAACCAACCTCAGCTTCTCGGAATGGGCCCAGGTCTTCGGAGATGCTAAGATGACTACGGCGCTTTTGGATCGTCTCACACATCGCTGCCACATCTTGGAAACCGGCAACGACAGCTACCGCTTCGAAGCCAGCTCTGAGGCCGCTAAGAAAACACGAAAGGTAACATCGACATTGACCGAAAATAGACGCTGATACATAAACAAAGGTGGGTCAAATCTCGGGGAAAATACCGGGTCACCTCTCAGTGAAAAACAACACTCCTGCGGTCCTTGTTGACCTTTATGCAGATCTCACCTTAGCCTTCGATCGCTTTGAGAAAGGCTTCGGTCTAACTTTCACCGGTGTGCCCATGAAAGCCAACACCGTCGCTAGTGCCAGCGATGCGTCCTCTGATGAGTTCATCGTTGTTGTCATACCCGATTTGGCCCGAGTAACTCCTGCAGTTCATTGCGCTAATCCGATCACTCCGCCGCAGTTAAAGTAGGTATCTCAGACACATCGATTGCACGAGACGCCTGCCATTCATTATACGCACCCTGCATCCTGATCCAAAAACCAGGGCCATTGCCAAACAGCTTGCCGAGGCGCACTGCGACCTCTGGGCTTACGGGTTTCCGTTCCGCCACAATGTCATGCAAATGCTGGCGAGAAATACCGAGCAACCTGGCAATTTCCACCTTCGACTTTTTAACTTCTGGAAGCACGTCTTCACGCAGCAGCTCACCTGGATGCGTCGGGCAGCGGTTCGGGTTACGGCTCATCATTGTCTCCTAGTGATATTGCTCAGAATCAAGCACATACGCATTGCCATCGTTGAACTCGAAAGTGATACACCACGGTCCATTTGTTTGGACTGTGTAGCGGGTTGGCTTGTATCCTTTGAGCTCATGAAAGTCGAAGCTGGGCAATTTCATGTCTTCTAGACTTGTTACAGCATCTAAAGTGTCTAACCGGCGTAGAATGCGAGAATGGAACTTCGCATCAATCTTTGACTTTCCAGCTCCCCAAAGGGCCTTGAGTTGCTTGTTGCAGAAAGTTTTTATCACTTAATTATGTAGCCACTAGCTTACATGTGTCGGCTGACCACTTACACACGTGTTGATTTTATTGCCCATCACTAGGTGACCTAAATTTTCGTTTTTCTATACACCGTCAACATATCTTCTAGGACATCATTGAGCCGCCTGCCCTCTTCGTCACGAAGCTGATTCAACTCATTGCGAAGCTTGCTGGAGAGATAGATGCGCCAGTACGTCATGTCCTCATTTAGAGGCGGCCTGCCCCTCCTAAGGGATGACATTGGCGCGGCGGTTGGCTCGGTTGTTCGCGTGAAGCCGTGCGCCTCTCCCGCCTTTGCCACAGCAACTTTGTCTGGTTTGGAGCGAGTCGCCTTTGGTTTGCTTTTCAGGCCTGCACCAATCTTGATGTCGGTTTCTGATTTATAGTCATCACCATCTAGGTTCAGAAAGCTATTAGCCACTATTCCGCCTCCAGTATTTCAGCAAGTTCTTTACCGAGTCTCGCAGTGTTGTTAATAGCGCTTGCAACCGACTGAGTATTACCTAATTCGAAAAGAGTTTTTCCCTCTGCCATTACGCGCTCGAAAGGTGCTCGGCGCATGAGTTCTGTTTGAAGCCGTTCAATTCCTGCCCCATCTAATTCAGCAAGCAATTCCTTATGAGATCTTGTCACGATGGCAGCGTCAGTTTGAGTGATCAGAATTCTGCTTGGCACTGTTCTACGGGCTGCCCGACCGGCATCGCGAATCATTTTGAGAGCTGCGCCCGCCGCATCACCATCCAATGCACTGGGTCGCATCGGGATAATACACATATCTGACGCTGAGGCTGCGTATGATGCCATAAGGCCCGCAACCCCTTCAAGGTCAACAAATACTAAATCGTGCTTAGCTTCCGCTGTCTCCAGAGTATCAAGAATACTACTATCAGACGGATCAGAAATCACCTTAAAAGGCGGTTCTCCCAAGCCTTCACTCTTGCGCTTTCCTAGCCAAACCCGCGCAATGCTTTGCCTGGGGTCAGCATCAACTATCGCGACTGACAAATCAGGATTATTTGCAAACACTGTTGCGAGAGTAAGCGCCGAGGTGGATTTTCCACAGCCACCTTTTGGGGATAATACGCTGACGATCATTGCTTAACCTCTTTTTTGAATCATTCAATATAACGTGATATTTTATATGTCACGAACTATTATATACCCGGTATAAATTACGGCATATTAAATATCAGATCACTTTTTATATTACGCCCTTTGCCGCGCTGCCCACTTGCGGCAAAACCCTATGAAAGCATTGTCGGGACTTCTTGGCGGCTCCATCCCCTGATCAAGAAGAGAAGCAACCCACTCCCGCCATTCTCTCTCAATCACATAAATGTCCCAACCCGGAACGGCCTTTCGAGCCGCCTCAAAAGTGTCCGGTCGAAGATTAACGGTGTATCCTCCAACGAGAAGGGCAGGGGCCGTGTTACGGTTTCTGAAGAAAACCATATCAGATTGCATGCTCACCGAATAATCTGGCAAATGATCGAATTCACACAAGGCCCTGACAGCCATACGAAAATTCCGCGACGCGTCGCTGGAGCCACATTTTTTTTGAAGCTTTTTCAACCCAATTTGCCAAAATTCCTTTGCTCCACAGTGTTTACGGGCAATCTCATAGATACGTCTTTCAATGGGTTTTCGTAGGCGGAAATAATCAGGATGCAGAGTTAGCACTTCATTCGCTTCAATCGCCTTGAACAGCCATTCAGACAGGCGCAGCCCCCATTCCGTTACTCGCCCATCATTTCGCGTCCGTTTAATCTTTGCCCCGTCTATGAGGCCAAACGCTTCCCAAGTTTCGTCACCACCGGTCTTGATTGTGGTCCTTAATCTCGTGCCATCGAGCCTATCCAACGAATCTCGAAGAAGATCATAGTCGTGACCTCCAGTGTGCCGGTTACTAAACTCCATAAAATCTCGCGCCTGAAACATGATCTCACGTGAATAGGGACGACCTTCATTTTTAGCCGACATAATTTGGCTAATGGCAAATATTAGAATGTCTTTGTCATAAATATTAGCGATCCCTTTTGAACTTGGAGTTACCTCAAGTACAATATTCCCATGCTCGTAGACTTTAACTTCTCGGATTGGTTTCTTGGACAGGGAGAAGATAGGGTGTTCCATTGAGGCCATGTCACTCTTAATAACAGCATCGGCAACATCACAGATAAAGAGATCCGTTTGAGGATATCTGTCTGGCAAAAGAGGAGGATTTTTTTCTTTCATAGGGCCTATTATCAACGGGACATTAGCTGCATTATAGTCTTATCGGGATATTAGCTGCACTACAAGTCTTATCGGGATAACGGCTGCGCTATCAGGGATAACACCTGCAATTGAACGGGATATTGGCTGCACTAGCCACATGCCAAAGTATTGAAAAAAAAAGAAAATACTTCGTTTGAAAAACTCGTAACACATATTATAACACATATATAACACTAGAAAAATTCAACTCAAATTGTCTATTTCAGAATGAGGCAAAACTTTAGTCGCGTAAAACAGACGAACAACGGTACCAATTATTGTGCAAAACGCACCAAAGATAGTAAAATCGAAGCCTAACTGCAGATGAAAGCAAGATAAACGAACGTCACTATAAAAACAAAATACCAACACATCCGAGAATCTAAGGCAGCTGCCCCAGAAGCGCTCCACCTCGAATTCACGTGCCCAAATGCAGTTGACGACTAATTTAGTACACAGCGATAATCAGCTTTCTATTTTCAACTAAAAAATAAGAACTCGCACTTTACCCATTCCAGTTAAAATTTCATGATCCGGCAGAAACCAGTGACATAAAGCTAGAGTAAGGCTGCTTCCAGCATCTTAGTTCTGCTGTTTCTCACAAGCATACTGAATATTTACTGCAGACGAACTGAACGACTACCGGCATCAGCCGGTAGGTTCCCTTTTTGAATGTAATTCAAGATACTAAAGTATTACATCGTCGGTGACATTACCGCTGGTCGTAGAGTAAAATCCTCGAGCCCAAAACCGTTGCCCCCAGTACCGTTTGCGTAACTCGGGGAACTCGCGCTGTATTTTGTAAGACGAGCGCCCTTTGATCCGCATCATGACCTTTGACAAAGCGATCTGAGGTGGGACCGAAATGAACATGTGGACATGGTCTGTCGACAGCACACCCTTCTCGATATGCACACCTAGTTCTTTGCAGGTTTGAATAATGATTTCACGGATACGCTCACGCATCTCGCCGCGCATAACTTTGTAACGGTATTTTGTTGTCCAGACGACGTGAAATCGGTGATAAAATTTGGTATGGCTTCCTGTGGAATAGATCATAATCATCCCTCTCATTTTTAAGACCCTTACCGCTTCGCTGGGTCTTAAAAATGAGAGGGATGATTATAGCACATTACGCTAAAGCGGACCGGCTGGAAGCCGGTGGCTTTAATCCAGTTTGTGGAAAGCAAAAGGCGGCACCAAGCCAAAACAAACATCACAGGCATGCCGTCTTTCGAGTGCATCTTTCATATCCGTACACTCACGGTGCCAGTGCGTGGCTAATTAAAGCAGATGTATTCCATAAATCTAATTTAATCTTATATGTGATATTAAATATCTTCATATTGATTTACTCTTGGTTTCTGACCCCCACAACGGCAAGATAAAACAAAGTGGATTTAAGAAAATAGTCTGTGACAAGATTAGAAACCGTAAAAATCAAGGAGAGCCAAATATGAACGGTGATATTGATAACGGAAATATGAATGAAGCGAATAATAAGGCGAAGCCCCTAACATCTTTGCTCGTTCAAAGCTGCCTTTCGGCAATGGACACCGAACTTCCGTTTAAGGTAGTCCAGATGGCGCAGCACTGCCTAATAGATTGGGCTGCGGTGACATTGGGTGGGACAAGGGATCCATTGGCTAACATTATTACTGAGACGGCCTGTTTTGAAAACGAAGGTGGGTCTTGTACTTTGGTTGGCTCAACAAGACGCGCCAGCCAGATGCAGGCCGCTTTGGTTAATGGAACGATCAGTCACGCATTAGATTATGATGACGTTAACTCCCGCATGCACGGACATCCAACCGTTGCCATATTACCTGCTATTTTGGCTATAGCTGAAGTCGAAGGTGCATCAGGTGCTGATTTAGTCCGTGCATTCGTCGGAGGCTACCAAATAGCCGGAAAGCTGGGTGCCGCTATGGGTGAAACCCATTACTTACGGGGTTTTCATGCTACTAGCACGGTTGGGTCAATTGCCGCAGCTGCCGGCTGTGCCATTTTGCTAAAGCTTGATAGACGACAGATCGAAAATGCTATCGCCCTTGCAGCTACGCAATCTGCAGGACTGAAGGCAAACTTCGGCACTATGGCTAAGCCTTTACATGCCGGCAAGGCAGCGTCGAATGGGGTACTTGCAGTACGACTGGCACAAAAAGGTTTTTCAGCCCGCAATGAGATTTTAGAGCGTGATCAAGGTTTTGGGCTGACTATGTCCGATGATTTTTCGCCAAGCCTCGCGATGGGGCCTGATTGGGAAATTGAAGACAATCTTTTCAAATATCACGCCGCCTGCTTTTTAACGCATAGTAGCATTGAAGCGTTGCTTAAGTTGAGCGCGCGCGAAAAAATCAACCCAAAAGATGTTATAGCTGTCCAATTGCATGTCCCCGAAGGGCATCGGAAGGTATGTGATTTGCGAGACCCGCAGACTGGGCTGGACGTGAAATTCTCAATTAGACATCTGGCGGCACTTGCGCTGTATGGAGCGAACACCTCTTCTCTTGCCCTGTTCACCGAAGAAACTGCGCGGGACTCAAAGCTGTGCGCTTTACGTGAGAGGGTTGATTTGGTCCATGATGACGTTGCGCGTATTCGCTATGAAGTTCAGGTCGTTGTTGAATTATCGAACGGACGCATTGTGACGGCGCATCATGATGTCGGTGAACCGGCAAGAGATCTTAACATACAAGAAAAGGCGCTGCGATCTAAGGCCGATACGTTGATTGATCCAGTTCTTGGTATTGGCGCAGGTGCTGCGCTGTTCGCTGCAGTTTCTGCCCTGCCTACCGCAGTTTCGGTAGCAGACTACCTCAAGGCCACCACTCCAAATTGAATTAAAACGAACGGAATAACAGGCATGACTGAAGCTATAGTCGCAGATCTTAAAGCCCGAGCCAAACTTTGGCGGCGTGGCAATCGATATGAAGATTTCAGTGCGGGGCAAGGCTTTATACACCATTGGGGTCGAACTCTCGGTGAAGTCGACAACACTATTTTCACCACGTTGACGATGAATTACAATCCACAATATTTGAATAATGAAATTGCCAAAGCCAATGGTTTTGATGGCGGAATTCCGATTAACCCACTGCTAGTCTTCAACACTGTCCTTGGGATGAGCGTCGAAGACCTTTCTGAGGGGGGCGGACCGTTCCTTGGGGTTGATAAATGCATCTACGGCGTACCCGTCTATCCTGGCGATACGCTGACGGCAACCAGTGCAGTTATCTCAGCTCGCGAAAGCAGTAAAAGACCAAAATTTGGCATAGTTACTTGGGCCACGCGTGGAGTGAACCAGCTTGGCAATGAAGTTATTAAATTTGAACGCTCAAATCTTATCAGTAAACGCAAATCAGAGGAGCAATTCTGATGTATTCCGACGACATTCCGTTCTCAGAGGACGGCCGAGGCTATTTCACAGAAGAACGTAAAATGATCCGTGATACTGCGCGGGAATTCACCATGCGTGAAGTGTTGCCAGCAGCCAATAAACTTGACGGCCCTGAAGGTGAAATCCCGATGGAATTGCGTCAAAAAATGGCGGACATGGGCTACTTTGGGATCATGATTCCTGAGGAATTTGGCGGTATGGGTTTGGGCGCGTTTGAATATTGTCTGGTGGCCGAGCAATTGGCACGTGGCTGGATGTCTGTCGCATCGATTATGGCGCGTGGGCAAGGCGGCTGGATAAGCAAAGCCATGACGCCTGAGCAGCAAAAGGAGTATTTGCCACGAGTCGTGAAGGGCGAGTTCTTGAACGCAACATCGCTATCTGAGCCTGGCACAGGTTCAGACCTTGCCTCGATGTCATGCCGTGCGGAGAAAGTTGGCGAAGAATGGGTGCTCACTGGAGCAAAATATTGGTGTACTTTCGCTGATGGGGCCGACTATTTGACGGTTTTCGCTCGCACGGCTCCACCTCCCTCTGCTTCAAAGCGCTGGATGGGTATTTCGTGTTTTATGATTGAAAAAGAGCGTGGCAGTCTGCCAAAAGGAATTTTAGGCAGCGCTATCCCTAAGATCGGATATTTTGGATGGAATACTTATGAGCTGTCCTTTGATGGATACCGGGTTCCTAGTGATCAAATGATCGGTGATGAAGGTATGGCTTTCAAGCTGATGGCGCAGGGACTAGAAACTGCGCGCGCACACACGGCGGCCCGCTCAATTGGGCTGGCGCAAGGTGCCTTGGAAGATGCACTAGCTTACGCACAGGAGCGAGAGCAATTCGGAATGGCGATTGCAGAATTTCAAGCGATCCGGTTCAAGTTGGCAACTATGGCGACTGAAGTCGAAGCGGCGCGGCAAATGTTATACTCTGTCTGTAATAGTATTGATACTGGCAAGCGCTGCGACATGGAAGCGTCGATGGTGAAATACTTCGCGTCTGAAATGTCCGAACGCGTGACATCTGAGGCAATGCAGGTTTTCGGCGGTGCAGGTTATACAAAGCTGCATGCAGTCGAGCGTTACTGGCGTGACGCTCGACTGACCAAGATATTTGAAGGTACCTCGGAAATTCAACAGCGCATCATTTCTGACAACCTTTTAGGAAAGTCCAAAGTCGATAAAATGATCTCGGATAGAGCGTTTGAAAAGCGCTGGGGCGGGAAGCCCAACGTGAAGGGAGCGGAATGATGGGGAAAGCGTTCTCTCCAGCTACCCTGACCTCACCTAATAACTATTTTGAGAATTTTGCGCCAGGTGATCTTTGGCGTCACGCGCGCGGCAAGACTATCAACGAAATGGACAATGTATTGATAACTAACCTAGTGTTGAATACAGCCGAAGCGCACTTCAACGAGGACCAGATGAAGAAATCTGACAACGGTATGTTTTCTCAGCGTGTCGTCTTTGGTGGAATAAACCTGTCCTTCGTCCTGGGACTAGCGGCACAGGATACTGGGGAACAGGTATTACGCGAGCTTGAGCTGGATAAGGTGCGCCTGACTCATCCTGTTTATCACTGCGACACGCTCTATGCTTTTACTGAAGTCCTCGAGGCATCCGACAGTGATAGAGACGATGCGGGGATTGTGCGCTTTCACCACTTTGGGATCAATCAGGACGATGAGCTCTGCGTGATGGCTGAACGTCTGGTGCTAATGAAACGCCGTAGCCACTGGGCAAAGGCAGGCTAAGCAGTGAAGAAAAAGCACATTAAAAACGGCCAACCGTGCGGCGGGACGCTAGAAGGTGTGAAGGTGATCGACCTCACAATGATGCTGGCTGGCCCCTTCGCATCAATGATGCTGGCTGATCAGGGTGCAGATGTAATCAAGGTGGAGCCGCCCGGGGGCGACAACACGCGCCGAATAGGGCCCCACCCAAAAGGTGGGCTGACACAGGACGAAGGTGGATATGGTGGCTATTTTGCTTCTATCAACCGCAACAAGCGTTCTATCGTGCTAGATCTAAAATCTAGCCTTGGCATCGCTGCTCTAAAGCGAATGATTATTTCAGCAGATCTTTTAATTGAAAACTATCGCTACGGCGTGATGGAGCGGTTAGGCTTGGATAGCCCTACACTGCGAGCATTGAACCCGAAGCTGGTACACGTTTCGGTCCGCGGCTTTGGCGATACTGTGGGCGGAGTTAGTCCCTATCGCGATTGGCCCGCCTACGATCCAATCAGTCAGGCTATGGGTGGCATCATGGGTATCACTGGACCGATGAAGGGCGGTGCACCTACTAAGATCGGGCCAGGTATTGGAGATATTGCCCCCGCGATGTTTGCTGCCTTTGGTGCCGTTGCAGCACTTTACCGCGCTCAGCGCACTGGCGAAGGTGATCGGGTTGACATCAGTATGGTCGACGGCGTGCTCGCTCTTTGTGAACGGATTGTTTACCAATATTCTGCTACTGGTAAAGTACCTGGACCGGAGGGTAATGGGCATCCACTGTTATGTCCCTTTGGGATGTTTGCAGCGACTGACGGCTACCTGACATTGGGTATTCCAAACGACAAGTTCTGGGGCGTTTTTGTGGACTTAATAGGTCAGCCCGATCTGGCTCACGATCCTGCTTTCGCAACTAACACCGCAAGGCTGTCGAATGCCAATCGTACTCACGCAATCGTAACCGATTGGACCAGCGCTCGCACCCGAGCCGAGATTGCTGATGTGATTGGCAATCATGTGCCCTTCGCCCCAGTGATGACCGCCGACGATATCTTTAGCGACCCCCACTTTAGCAGCCGCGATATGCTGGTTAAGGTCCCATTTCCTGGTTTGTCTGACGGCATCCGTGTGGCTAACACTCCGGTCAAGATGGAATTTGCTAAAAGTGGTGTGCGCGACCGTGCGCCAATGACTGACGAACATGCGACTGAAATACTTAGCGAATTCGGCTTTTCACCAGACGAAATTCGATTGTTGGGAAGGGGCCTTCCAGAGACTAAGGCCAAACCAAGCAGATAGTGAAACCATAAAGGAACCAATGCCATGACCAACCGTCCTAAACGCCTGCGCCGCTGCCAGCTCTCCGTTCCCGGATCGAGCGAAAAAATGATGACTAAGGCTGCGGGGCTTGGCGTAGATTTTGTTTTCCTTGATCTTGAAGATGCTGTTGCACCGCAAGAGAAACGACCTGCACGTAAAAAGATCATTGATGCACTAAACAACCTCGACTTCGGCAAATCCACCCGCTGTGTGCGGATCAACGATCTGACGACGGAATACGCTGCTGAGGACATCATAGAGATCATGGAGGGCGCAGGCGAGAATCTTGACGTAATCATGCTTACCAAATGCCTTGGCCCCGACGATATCACCTTCTGTGACAAGCTGATGACCCAGATGGAAAAAAAGCTGAAGCTGAAGAAAAAGGTTGGCCTAGAGACGCTGATTGAAGAAGTCGAAGCGATGCAGCGGGTTGATGAGATTGCCGCTGCGTCAGATCGTTTGGAGGCCCTGATCTTTGGCATGGGCGATTATTCTGCATCGCAAGGCGTGAGCACTAAGGACATCGGTGGAGAGTCAGGTTATCCTGGTGATATTTGGCACTATCAGCGCCAGAAGATGACCATCGCCGCACGTGTGAATAAGATAGATGCAGTAGATGGTCCCTTTGCTAATTTTTCGAACCCAGAAGCCTTTCGCGAAGAGTGTCGCCGGTCAATGATCCTTGGGATGGTTGGGAAATGGGCGATTCATCCAAGTCAAATAGCGATTGCTCACGAGGTATTTTCCCCAACTGAAGACGAGGTTGATCGTGCGCGGCGTATGAAAACTGCGTTTGAAGAGGCTGTTTCAAATGGCCTAGGTGCGGCACAGTTTGAGGGTAGCATGATAGATATTGCGTCAATGAGGATTGTCGACCGGATTGTCAGCCGTGCCGATATGATCGGTCTTTAGAACTACTTTTTGGCTTATTGCGCTCTAGGGAGAGAATAATGAAAACATCGGCAGAAATTCGGAAGAGGGCCATACCCGATCCGTCTGGTATTCACCTGAAAAATCTCGAAGGCAAAGTGGCGCTTGTCACAGGTGCGGGGCAGAATATAGGTCAGGCGATCGCCTTTCGATTGGCCGAAGCAGGTGCGACAGTTGTAGTGAATGGGCGCAGCCTCGGTAAACTCGATGATACGGTAAAGATGATTGAAGACGCAGGCGGCAAGGCGCGTGCAATATCGGCAGACGTGTCGGATCACCATGCCGTGGAAGAAATGATCAGGGAGGTGAACGATACGTTTGGCGATATCGACATCTCAGTTTCCAACGTTGGACGTAGACAGCATAAGCCTTTCGAAGAGATCACTATACAGGATTGGGACGAGGCGATCCGCATCAACCTATCAGCCGCCTATTACATTGCGCATTACGTAGTCCCGCGGATGAAGGCGAACGGTTGGGGACGTATTATCCATGTCTCTGGCTATGATGGTTTCACCGGTCACCTACTTAATCGCGCCTACAACATTGCTGCTAAATCAGGGCTGCATGGGTTCTCGAAGGCTGTCGCGGGTGAATTAGGCCCTTATGGCATCACTGCAAATACGCTTGTGCCCGGTGCTATAGATACCGACCGCGACTGGTCACAATATCCAGATGTTGACGTCGAGAAGAAGCGCCAGACAATTCCAGTGCACCGGTGGGGCCATGTGGACGATATAGCTTATGGGGCACTTTACCTGTGCACCACGGGCAGCTTTATCAACGGACAGGCACTGCACTTAAATGGCGGCGAGTTCATGTTCTAGGCTGTTCAATTAGCTATCTGCATACGTCTCGACGAATGCAGCGACCTTCTCCAAAAGAGTTTGACACAGCCAGTCCCGCTCCATGTTCAACCGCGATAGCGGCCCGCCTATAGCTATTCCAAGCATACGGCCATCAGTGGGCAGCGGTAAAACTGTCGAAATTGTGCCAACCTCTTGGGTAACCATACCGAAGGTTTCGAAGTATCCTTGAGTGCGCCCGATCCGCACATCCTCCAGAACCTGCGACTCGGGCCGCTTTAAAGGGTGGTTTGGCTCCTCGTTGTTAAAGCGCCTGACCTGCGCAGCCACCGCCAAATCTGACAAGGGTGTCAAAAGCATGATCCCCATGCCACAGCTTTGTATCGGGCGTGTCTGGTTAAGGTTTAATGTAAATCGCAGCACATGGGGTGATTCAATAATCGAGACGTAACGCAGCAACGTCCCACTTCGGCAGCCCAGCAGTATGGCCTCGCCCGTAGTTTCCGACAGTTCTCTCATCATGACCTGAACAGCTTCCATTCCGCGCGGTTTTCCCAGCGTCCAGTTCCCCAAAAATGCAAGACGCTCAGAAGGTGTGAATGTTCGGGTACCCTCAACTCGATTTAAATATCCCAATATCATGAGTGATTTTACCAGCGACGAAACGCTGGATTGTGGCAATCCTAAACCCTCAACAATTTGATTAATGCTAAGCGCTGAATGCCGCGTTTCGAACAATTCAAGGATTTCCATGACCCTTGCAGCCGATTTAACAACACCGTCATTTGTTGGATTATCGTTATTCATTATTTATCACATCCACGATATTTTTGATCAAGTGAGGGATAGACTAAATCATGCAGTTTTGAAATGATATTTATCAACAGGCCCAGGAGGGGCTTGTTTACGGCAGTGCAATGCCAGGTTCAGATTGGGTTCTGACCCGATTGAGTGCTGACACGAATATAAAAGGGAGGAATACAATGAAATATCTACATACTTTTACGATGGCAGCCGTGGCTCTGACAATGGCAGCTCAGAGTTCTGAAGCCAGGATGCTGAGCTTTTCAATTGCGTCACCCCCGGGTGCTGCAACGTCAGTGGTCCTTAAAGATTGGGCGGATGCCTTAAAAGAAAAGACCAATGGTGCGCTTGAGGTCGAATTTTATTGGCAGCAATCACTTTCCAAACTGGGTAACAATCTTGATGCAGTCGCAAGCGGGTTGGCCGATATGGCCGTTGTTGTGCCAGCCTATTCGCGCCAAAAGTTGCCATTGAATTATCTTTCATCAACATCGACCGGTACGGGCGATCCTTGGGTCATCTCTGAAGCATGGCTTGAAACGAGAAAAGCCTTCCCCTCCATTACCGAAGAAGAGACGAGTGAGAATATCAAATTTCTTGCAATTGAATCTATCGGGCCGGTAATTTTTGTGGGCAATAAATTTTACTCTTCACCAGCCGATTTCGAGAACGCCACCATGCGGCTGTCGAGCCATTATGCGTTCGCTGCAAAGAATTCTGGTTGGAACGTAAACCCAGCCCGAGTTCAGTCACCTGAAACCTATACATCGCTAGAAAAGGGCACGATCACTGGTGCCACAAGTTATGCAAACCAGCTGTTTCCATTCCGGCTTAACGAAGTCGCTGATTTTGTCACGCGGCCTGATTTGGGCCAGCATTCGAACATGTATTACATGAATCTAGGTGTGTGGAATGATCTTACCAACGAAGAGCGCTTAGTAATCGAGAATTCGCTGGAAGGCCTTAACTTGGATTTTGCAAAGGCCGAGGTAAACGAAACAAAAAATGTATTTGAGGGGGTGGAATCGGATGAAACCTATCCCATGCAGGTCAAAGAGCTTTCAGAAGGGGAGCGCTTCGTTTGGTCTGAAGCACTTGAGCCGTCTTATGCTAACAACGTGGCAAAAGCCTTGAAGGTGAATCCTGCCGCAAGCAATATCGGTATAGCTTATAAGAAAAACCGGGAAGCTGTTGCGAAGACTCTAACGGCAGATGGCTATCCATGGTGATATCCTCCTCACGCCGACAATCCTCAGTCGTTTTGGAAAGTGTCTTTTAAATAACCCAAACGGTTTCACCCTACCGCCTACCACTTAAGGTGGGCGGTAGAGCTCGAAAGGCAGTCACTGTGTTCACTTTCAATATTTTTTTCCACCACATAGAAACAGCAGACAGTTTCTGGTCAGACGCTCATATCCTATCACTCTGGCTACTCGCAGCTGTTTTTGATTTTATGATGTTTTTGCTCATATACGTGATTGTGCAATGCTTAAATGCTGGTCGGAGTGGGCCTGTTGGGGAGTATGCGCGCCAAAAGTTAGAACGTGTGGCAGCTTTGATAAATCGGATTGATTATGGCGCGTTGTGGTTTGCTGGTACTGTATTAGCGATCATGGTGATGGTTACCTTCGTTTCTGTGATTAGTCGTGCGGTATACAAACCGCTGCCCGATGACATCACGCTGGCGGAATGGTCGCTGGTGCTGATGGTGTCCATCATGCTTGGTACCCTACAGGGGCGGGAAGACCACATTGAAGTTACCGCTATTTCGGACATCTTATCTTATCGCTGGAACCTATACCTGCGCGCGTTTGCGTGTGTCGTCGGCCTTGCTGCAGTGGGTCGTCTTTGCATGGTGTCATTCGAAGAAGTGCCCGATAGCTTTCTTGAGATAACCTACGGTTCAATTTACGAACTACCTGCCTGGCCCCCAAAGCTGTTTTTCATGATCGGTGTGGCTTGGTGGCTGACTCGTATTGCTATCCAGGCTGTGATGTTACCAGTTCTGATGCAGTTGGATATACGAAAAGCGCTTGGCACATTTAACCCCCTCCCGTTGTTGTCACAGACAGGCAGAGGTGAGGGCGAATTAGGGGAACTGGATATGGACAAAGTATCGCCTGGAAAATCTGGTGTCGGAGGTCCTAGTGGAACGTGAACTTGTTGGTGGAATAGGGGTCATTTTGATGATCCTGTTACTTTTTATGCGTACCCCAGTGGCTTTCGCATTGTTAGGTGTTGGATGGGGTGGGGTGGCAGTTCTGCGCTCCTCCGGCGCGGCTGATGCCGTTATGGCTGCTGATACATTTGGCAGTCTACTCAACTTTAATTTGACAACGATTCCTAGTTTTATGCTGATGGGCTATATTGCTTATGCTGCGGGATTTACGCGCGAAGTCTATGACGCCGCTCGGTTGTTCTTTGGGCGATTGCCTGGAGGTTTAGCGGCCGCATCCGTTACGGGTTGTGCAGCCTTCGCTGCGGTGTCTGGTTCCAGTCTTGCGACGGCAGCGGCAATGGGTAAAATTGCGGTTCCAGAGATGATTAGACAAGGCTATGATAAGGGTTTGGCCACGGGTGTGGTAGCAGCCTCCGGCACACTGGGGTCGCTAATCCCTCCATCTGTATTGATGATCCTCTATGCGGTGTTCACTCAGCAATCTATAGCGCTTCTATTCATCGCGGGTATCCTGCCGGGCCTGCTGTCGGCAGGTATTTATATTGCAATGATTCTGATTAGGGCACAGATCAACCCAGATTTGGCACCAGGAATGAAGGAGCGGATTCCCTTCATTGACAAGCTCCGCTCGCTTAAGGGAACTTGGGCGATTACGCTTTTGTTCATTATTGTTATGGGCGGCATCATGGTCGGGTTCTTCACGCCTATGGAAGCTGGTGCAATCGGCGCATCGGGTGCGTTCATTATTGCGCTTTTAGCAGGAAGGCTGACCCGGGCGAAAATAGGGCATGCCTTTCTAGATACGCTCCGCCAGAGTGGATCAATCTTTGCAATCATCTTCGGTGCACATGTATTCACTCGTTTCATGGCATTGTCCGGGCTTGGCCAATGGTTGGCAGATATGGCTACTAGTTACAGCGATCAAGCGATTCCAGTAATTATAGCGCTGTCGTTGATCTATATTATTCTGGGTACCTTCATCGGACCTATCGAAATAATGTTAATCACATTACCTATCGTAATCCCAGTTGTCGAAAGCTATGATATTTCACTTCTTTGGTTTGGAATTATCATGATCAAATATTTGGAAATCGGGCTGATAACCCCGCCGCTAGGGTTTAATGTCTTTATGATCAGTTCGGTTGTCGGTAGATCAGTGCCTATCGTGACGATCTTCAGAGGCGTATTGTGGTTTCTGGCTATGGATTTTGTGACGCTTGCTCTTTTGATTTCGGTCCCTGCCATCACGTTGTTCCTGCCTGATCTCTACACCGAATGGATGTCCTATCTGCGGAACAGTGATCTTGAGGCCGGTCAGGCTGTCTGGTTGTGGCTTGCGAGCTGGTCAGGTGGGGCATAATGAGATGAGTGACTTGCAGATCTTGTTGTTCGTCTTGCAGTCGTCATGCCGAATACAAAAACACACCCTACGAGTTGAATTTTTGGCCACTGCTCCAATTGAAGAGATTCCATTATGACAGAAAAAAACATAATACAGAGCGTCTTCAGGTCGCCGGATAGCGCTTTTCAAAACCTGCAAGATTTCCCCTATGAGCCTAACTATCTTGAGTGGGACGGGCTGCGCACTCATTATGTCGATGAAGGTCCCAAAGATGCACCTGTTGCATTACTGCTGCACGGCGAACCTACTTGGGGCTACCTTTATCGTAAAATGATCCCGCCCCTTTTGGCTGCGGGATATCGCTGTGTTGTTCCTGATCACATCGGCTTTGGGCGCAGCGACAAGGTGACTGATGATAAATGGTATGTAACTGAACGCCACACAGAAAGATTGTGCAACTTCATCAAAAAAATGGACTTAATAAATATTACTGTCGTGGTTCAGGACTGGGGCGGCCCCATTGGGTTAATCAACGCGACAAACATGCCCGAGCGGTTTTCACGGCTGGTTATCCTCAACACATGGCTCCACCACGAAGGCTATGCTTATTCAAGTGGCATCAGGGCCTGGCGTGATGCGGCCACCAACCCTCATTGGCTTGCATGGACTCAACATGATTTGCCATGTGGAACGATTGTGCGCCGTTCTGCAAAACGTCCTGTGGCCGACATAGCGGCTCTGGAACATGCTTATGAAGCGCCATTCGAAGGGAATAAAAGAGCCAAAGCGGGCGCGCGCCGCTTCCCTTGGTGTATTCCTTACGCGCAGCCTGATGCCGGTGCAGCTGTTCAACAAGCAAAAGCCTTTGACGCGCTCAAGACGTGGTCTGGGCCAGTCAATGTCATTTTCGGAGCGGACGACCCGATTTTCACGCCAGAGTGGGGCAAAACATGGTCACAAATGATTCCAGGGGCCACCTTTGATGCCATCGAAAGCGCTGGCCACTTCTGCCAAGAAGACGCCGGCGAGGAGATTGCAGCGTGTTTGATTGGCCATGCCGGACATATTTGAATGTATGTCGTTTAGATGGCTAAGACTACGCAAGAAGATTTTGTTCGAGAGGACCTGTACGTTCCTGCACAGCGCTAGTGCTGGCCAAAAGGTGCCATTTCCGTAAAATACAGCTTGGTCAGATAACCAAGATGGGGCGAAAAGATATTCGAAGTGCTCTAATTATTGGGGCTATGAGTTGTATTGCTTTCGCTTCCCGATAGGGGAAACGCTGCTGTCCTTGACAACATCTGATTTCCACAGAGTATAAAGTGTCGTGTAACAGACACTTTGTGTGCCGCCCTCATCGTATCCGCGAAAAGCGCAATGTCGGTTCACGGCTGTGAATCGACCCCGTTGGGTACCAACTGGTTGCCGTGATAGAGTCTCACAAGGGATGTCCCTAATAATACGGCCCATATTCCATAAAAATAGTCTCAAAAATACGATAGAATCGTCCTATTGATACTGTATCATGGGATATAGGGTCCATCCCAACAAAGGTAATGGAATGGACGGTTCCTTCCCTGCGGCGTCGAATGCGCCATAGTGGGGATTGTAGCAATCACTCACTAAACGAGAGGAACCATCCAATGCCGATAGTAAC